>Ga0172373_10008514_pt1 | contig 13005 bp, 11 predicted proteins | sample Lak10m_2_FD_114546 | JGI IMG/M metagenome (GOLD analysis project Ga0172373, IMG submission 114546) | Freshwater microbial communities from Kabuno Bay, South-Kivu, Congo - kab_092012_10m | ecosystem: Environmental > Aquatic > Freshwater > Lake | place: Democratic Republic of the Congo... | reverse complement strand
GCGATGGCACTCAACCTTACCGACCACCGCTGGTCAGTTCGGGAGATTCTCCTCACTCCGGTGTTCTTGTCGGGAGGTGCGAGATAATCTCATCTCACTACCCTTCGATTGTGGGCTATGCGGTGATGGCAGCGGTGCGGACGGTGGTGCTGCCGCGTGGCGATCAAGTGCGGCTGACGCGCTATGTGTTTCACAGCATCAATGCGCTGTTCCAGATGCGCGCCCGCAAAGCGCAAACCTATCTGGAGCGTGACCGCATCATGGCGTTGTATGCACCCATCAGCCTGCTGATGCTGCCGATTGCGTGGTTGGTGTTGATCGTCATCGGTTACATGCTCATGTACCGCGCTATCGGTGTGCAACCGCTGTACGACGCGCTCAAAGTCAGCGGGTCGTCGGTGTTCACGCTCGGCTTTTTCACGGTGGACACGCTCCCCGTGACGATTCTGGAGTTCACCGAGGCCACGCTAGGGCTGGGCATCGTGGCGCTGCTGCTCTCGTATTTGCCCACCATGTACAGCGCCTTCTCGCGCCGCGAAACGCTGGTGACGCTGCTCGAAGTCCGCGCCGACTCGCCGCCTTCCGCTGTCACGCTGATTACCCGCGCACACGGCGTTCGCGGGTTGGACTATCTGGCGGAATTGTGGGAGCTGTGGGAAGTGTGGTTCGCGGAGATTGACGAGAGCCATACTTCCCTGTCAGCCATCAACTTTTTCCGTTCACCACAACCGGATCGCTCATGGATTACGGCGGCAGGTTGTGTGTTGGATACGGCGGCGCTGGTGACGGCGGTGGTGGATATGCCCCCCAGCCCGGAAGCGCAGTTGTGCATCCGGGCTGGATTCGTGGCGCTGCGGCACATCTCGGATTTCTTCCGCATCGAGTATTACCCCGACCCGCATTTTCCCGATCAGCCGATCAGCATCACCCGCGAGGAGTTTGACGAGGCGTGCAAAGAGTTGGCGGCGGCGGGAGTGCCGCTGAAGGCCGATTTCGATCAGGCGTGGCTGGATTTTGCGGGCTGGCGTGTGAATTACGATACGCCGCTGCTGGCGCTGTGCGAACTGACGATGGCTCCCTATGCGCCGTGGTCATCCGATCGCGGCATTCAGCGGGCGCGAGGTGGCAGGGCAAAAATCGGCTTCTAATGCGATTCTGATGGGCGATCTGTTGACAGAAACCGGCATTGATCGTATTGTGTTTCTGTACAGTGTGTCTATAAACAGTCATTTCGTCTACAAAGGTGAGTGGTATGGTACAGCAGATTCCGCCGGGGCCGCCCGTCAAAGGCTTGTTCGGCAATGTCCGGGCGTTTCAGCAGCAGCAGATTGAATTCCTGACGGCGAACCGCGACCAGTACGGCGATTTGGCCTATATCGCCCGCATCGGCAATCGCCGCGTGTACCAGTTGAATCATCCTGACGATATTCAAATGGTGCTGGTCAAGCATCCCGATCAGGTGGAAAAGACACCCGCGCTGAAACGGGCGACCCGTAAAGCCATCGGCAGCGGCCTGCTGACCAGCGAAGGTGAGTTTCACAAACGGCAGCGAAAACTGGTGCAACCGGCCTTCCATGCGCGGCGCATCGCCTCGTATGCCGATGTGATGGTGGACTATGCCGGACAGTTGGCGGATACGTGGCAGCAGGGCGAGCAGCGCAATCTAGCGCACGATATGATGGAACTGACCATGCGGATTGTGGGCAAGACGCTGTTTGACCGCGAGGTGAGCAGCGAGGCGGATGTCATCGGCAGCGCGATCACGGTGGGGCTGGAAGCGACCATGCACCGCCTGACGCACCCGCTGGTTCTGCCGGAATGGGTTCCCACGCCTACCAACCGCCTCCGCCAACAGTCGGCACGGCTGTTAGACGAGACGATTAACGAGATTATCCAGTCGCGTCGTCAGACCGGTGAGGATAATGGCGATCTGCTCTCGATGCTGCTGATGGCGGCGGACGAGGACGATGGCGGGCAGATGAACAATAAGCAGGTACGCGACGAAGCGATGACGCTGTTCATCGCCGGCCACGAAACCACCGCCAACGCACTGAGCTGGGCGTTTTACCTGCTGGCGCAGCATTCTGATGTGGATGCGAAACTCCGCGAGGAGATTGAGCGCGTGCTAGAGGGGCGTGCGCCCACGTTTGCCGACCTGCCGAACCTGATCTATGCCGAGCAAGTGGTGCGCGAGGCCATGCGCCTGTACCCGCCGGCGTGGATTATCACCCGCCTGACCACTGTTGAAATGGAGATTCGCGGCTACCGCATCCCGAAGGGCAGTATGCTGGTGCTGAGTCCGTATGTGATGCACCATCATCCGCGCTACTGGGACGAACCGGAGGCGTTCAAGCCGGAGCGTTTCGCCGCAGGTTGGGAGGAGCGCGTCCCGAAGTATGCCTATTTCCCGTTCGGCGGCGGCCCGCGCATTTGCGTGGGCAACCAGTTCGCGCTGATGGAAGCCCATCTGCTGCTGGTGCGGCTGATGCAGCGGGCGCATTTTGATCTGCTGCCGCAGCCGACGGTGGAGATGCAACCGCTGGTGACGCTGCGCCCGCGCAACGGCATTCCGGTGCGGGTGAGCCTGCGCGAACGGGTGGTGCAGCCTGTCTAACAACGATGCCAGAGGGGTACATGCGTACCCCTCTGGCGCTGCGTGTGCTTAGTTGTTGAAGTCCACCGCGATTTTGCCGCGTGTGGATTGCGTCTGGTTGGCCTGCAACGCTTCATGAATCTGGTCGAGGCTGAACGTCTGGCTGATGTGCGGCTGCACGCGCTTGTCCTCGATGCACTGCGAGATGCTCGTGAGGATGGCGGTGGTGGGCTGGACGTTGGTGTAAGTAGCCTGTATCTGGCGCAGCGCGGCGGCCTCCACCGGCGGCGGCGTGACCATGCACACCAGCTTGCCGCCCGCTTTGAGGACATCCAGCGAACGGGCGGACACTTCAAAGCCGACGGTATCCAGCACCAGATCAACCGGCTTGACTACCGACTCGAACTTCGCGGCATTGTAGTCCACAAATTCGTCCGCGCCCAACCCGCGCACGAAGGCTTCATTACGGGCGGAAGCCGTGCCGATGACATACGCGCCAGCAATCTTGGCGAATTGCACCGCGAAATGACCGACTCCACCGGCTGCCGCATGAATCAGGACGCGCTGCCCCGGCTGAATCCCCCCCGCTTCAAACAGCGAATGCCATGCGGTGACGGCTGCGAGGGGGACGGCTGCGGCCTGCGCGTAGGTGAGCGAGGCCGGTTTGGGCGCGATGCTGCTGGCTGCGAGGGTGGTGTATTCCGCGAACGCGCCGCCGCCGAACCCCTTCATGCCGTAGACAGCGGTTGCTACCGGAAAGTCGGTCACGCCTTCGCCCAGCGCCGCCACATCTCCGGCAAAATCAGAGCCGAGGATGCGCGGCAAGGAGACGTAATCCTTCAGATACCCCTCGCGCACCTTCCAGTCCACCGGATTGATGCCGGCAGCACGGATGCATACCAGCACATCTCCGGGGGCAGGCTGCGGAACCGGAACATCTTCCATCACGGCTTTGTCGTTGCCGCCCCATTCCCGAATCATTAGTGCTTTCATGATTTGTCTCCCCATATCCCGTATTGTCCAGTGTTGGATGATAAATACTGTAATTAATAAAGTAAATTACTGCAATAGGGAAAGCAACTTTCGGGGTTATATTGGCGGGTAATCGGCAGCAAAAAGCGCGGGACACCTGTTGCGTCCCGATCAACCGCTACCGTTAAGCGTGAGTGCGGTCAGGTTTCGAGGAGTTTGTAGTCAATCTGCGCCGAATCGGGATGCAGGCCGATGAGCCAGTCGCCAAGAATGGCAACCGCCCGGTGCAGCCCTTCGGTGGCGCGGGGGTAGCCTAGCACGCCCGCTTTGAGCGTGAAATCCTGTTCGGTTTCGCGGTACGACAGCACCAGCGCCACATGCTGATCGAGGGTTGGTTCTTTGATGTACACCTCGAACAGCACCACTTTTTGCCCGCGATAGCCGTGCAAGAAGTTGATGTGGGTATTGCCCTCTTTGCGTTCTGCCTGTTGGAAATGCGCCAGCATATCGTCCAGCGTCAACGGACTGCGAAAGACCATGTGCGGCATTGTTCCCTCCCGTATGACGGGTACATCCGGCGCGGGCAGCGTATTGCGCCGCAACGCGAAGTAGTGGCAGGCGCGGCCTTCACGCAGGGCGCGGCCTTCGTATTTCGTGACCACGCGCCCCGGCATCTGGTCAGCCCATGCGTCCGGCAGCGTGTTCTCCAGACCGGGCGCGGCGGCGAACAATTTGGCGCACATCTCGGCATACTCGCGGATGTCGGTGGCGAGATACAGCATCCCCCCCGCTTGCAAACGGCTGACCATCGCCGTCAGTGTGTCCGGTTGCATCAGGCGGCGCGGCGCGTGACGCCTTTTGAACCAAGGGTCAGGGAAGTTGATGTGAATTTGCGTCAGGCTGGCGGGCGTGAACAGATGATGCAGTGCGGTTTCAGCCATCGAGTGAATAGGCCGCACGTTGGTCAGTCCGGCGCGGTCAATCGCGCTTTCGGCACGGAACAGGCATTGGCTGGCGATTTCCAGCCCGACGATGTTCGCGTCCGGGTTGGTACGGGCAAGGTGCAGCAGATATGCGCCATAGCCGAAGCCGATTTCGAGAATCAGAGGACGTTCTGCGCCGAATAGGGCAGCCCAATCGGTCGGCCACGCCATGCGCAAACTGGTCAGTTTGGGTAAGGTTGCGGAGGTTTTTTTTCGCGTCATCGTTCATAAATGAAAAAGCGGAGAGGGTGGGATTCGAACCCACGAGGGTGTTACCCCTACTCGCGTTCCAGGCGAGCGCGTTAGGCCACTACGCTACCTCTCCAGCGTGCATGGATTTTAGCAGGTCAAATCCGCTTTAGCTAGGCGGGTTTGCCAGCGGTTGTGGGCCGATTCCTGCATTTTTGGCAGGGCGGCTGAGTTTGTCCAAAAACTGGTTGATCTGCCACACGAACACATCCGGCGTTTCCAACTGCGGCATGTGTCCGCATTCCGAGATTTCGATTAGCGCCGCGTCCGGGATGCTGGCTTTGATGGCTTTGGCTTCGCTCAATGGCGTGAATTGATCTTCAGTTCCCCACAGGATGAGTGACGGGACAATCGGGCGCTGCGCCTGTGGCATCGGGCTGGTGGTCAACATGCGCATGATGGCGGTGAAGCCTTTTGCGGCTTGCTTCACTTTGGCCTGAAAGGACTCGGTGAGGATGTCGGGTGTGGCGATCATGCTTTTCAACATACCGGGGCTGGTCGCCATGCGCCCCAGAAACATGAATAGCAGGGTAGATACGCCGGGGATTCGGGCGAGGGTTTTCAGGGCGGGCGGCACTTCTGGCACACCGCCCCCGTTGATCAGAATGACGGCGGGGATGTATTTGGGATGGCTGGCGGCGAACAACCGCACCAACACGCCGCCGAAGGAGTTGCCCACCATCACCGCTTGGTCAATGTGGAGCGCACCGAGGAGTGATTGAATCCAGTTCAGCATGGCTTCGGTGGTCATGCGCGGCAGCAACCTGCTTTTGCCGAACCCCGGCAGATCGGGCGCGTAGACGTGGAAGGTTTCCGCCAGCATGGGGATCACCGGCTTCCAGTGCATCTCGGCATCGCCCAGCCCGCCGTGCAGCAGAAAGATAACGCGGCTGTTTTCCGCGCCATCTTCCCAGTAGTGAACGGGCAAGCCTTCAACCGTAACCATTTTATCGTGTAGCGCCATGCTGACCCCCATGAATTATTGGATTGCGCAGACCATTCTTCTGAGTGCGAACTAACGGTGCGTATCCCCGGATTCTGATTGTGCCGGGAGGTCGCTTTGGGCGATAAAACCGTGCTGTGCCAGCCATGCTTCTAACTCATGGGCGTAGGCTTCGGTAATCATTGTTCCCCGGTTGATGCCACGCGGACTTTGACCAAGTGGGATGGGCGTGGGGGGCGCGTAAGGTAGATCGCTACCGGCTTCCGCCACGACCAGCGTGGGGACACTCAGGAATCCCGTCCAATCCTGCACCCGCGCCCGCGCTGCCATATCCTTATCAATGTAGATTTCGCGGTAGGCCAGCGCATAGTCGCTCAGAACGCGCTTGGCAACCGAGATGAACGGACAGCCGAACGTGCGTGAGTACATGACCAGTTCGTAGTGCGATGTCATGAGCCTGCCTGTGGAGAAGGGGAAGCTGCCGGGGATGGCGTGCCAGCGACGACGGGCGTGGGCGGCAGGTTGCCCGGTTCGAGGAAGCAGATAATACCGCTGCTGATGCCCTGCGCCATCTCGTCCTGTTTGCTTGTGAGTACATCCCGATCGGCCAACAGGAAGCCGAGTTCGATGATCGAGGCCGGGGTGAGTGGGCTGATTTCACGGAAGCTGTGGTAATCCGTCATGTCAATGGTTACGCCGTCGCGCCGTTCAAGCCCGGTGGCAATGCTGTAATACTGCGCGATGCAGTTTACCAGCAGATCGTCAATGCTGTTGCCGCTGCGGGCAGCAGCGCGGGCGATCAGGTAGCCGCTGACGCGCTCCCCGAAATCTTTGCAGGTGTTCACATGGATGGAGACGAGTGCCGCCGCCTGATAGTTTTCGAGGCGCAGGTCAAACTCGTCCAGCAAATCCACCGAATAGCCGACGGCGCGTAGATTGCGCACCACTTTTTGCGACACCGCGAAATTGATCTCGGCTTCGGTCAGCCCGTCCGGGCAGACCGCACCGGGGTCGGGCGGCACTTGCGGGCCGCGATGCCCGCTGACGATGCCCACGCGCCGCAGCCAGTTCGGGGTAGGTTGACGGGTAGGGGCGAGCGTGGGGAAGGACGTTCCCATTGCAACCTGATTGGTAGCCTGTGCGATGCTCAATTCGGCACGCACGCCCGTGTTCAGGAATTGGGTGGGGGTTGCCCATGTGAAGATAGTCGCCATCAGGCCGGCGGCCACCAGCATGACGATCACCGAGCGAATGATGCCGCCGAGTACGCCGACGGTACGCTGACGGCGACGCGCCTGCCGCCGTTTGACGCGGCGGATGCGTTGGGCTTCCATCGCGTCGTCCCACTGGGGTTCGCTTGGCGGGGGCGCAGGCTGACGCGGTGTACGCGGTGGAGTGGTGGGCTGTGACGCGGCAGCAGGCGGGGGCGGGGTGGCCGGTTTCGCTTCGGGTAGGGTGGCAGGCGCGGCGGGACGGACAGGGCGTGGCGGCGGTGCGGCGGCCTGCTGCGATTCGGCTTTGGCGGCGGCATGGCGCATTAACGCCATGAACGTCACCGAGGCAGGGACATCCCCCTCGTCCGGTTCCTCATTATCGGGGCGCTTTAGCACCTCGTCGTGATCTTCAGGCATCCTGCTCTCATCCATCCCGTAAACATGCGCTGAACGAGATTAAGTATAGCCGATTTCGTCTGGATGTTCCCCCATCTTTCAGGCCGGGGGCAGCACTTCCCACACCTGCGCTCCGTCTGCGTCGAACACCTTGTGCAGGTAGGCGGCATCCTCTAGCCGCGATTGCATCACAATGCCTTCGGTGAAGGGCGCACGCCAGCGGAACATCTGCTCGATGCTGTCGGGATTCGTGACGATTTGCGGCACGATCACATAGCCGATGCGGGCGGCGCGTAGTAATTCGGCGTTGGTTGGATCAGCCGGATTTAGCCAGAAAGCGCGTAGGCTGCCCTGCTCCGCGAGGCTGGCCTCGTTGTTGTGGAAGAACGGTTGCACGCGATAGTATACGCTGTCGCGTTCGCTGATGACCGGAACCCAGTCGCTCTCATGTGAATTATCGGTCTGCGTGCCGGGGAAGTTCAGCACCCGCGAGTCGGTCGGGGTGTTGTGCTTCAGCCATTCCATCGCCTGTACATCGGCTTGCGAGGCGAACGCGCCGAAAAAGCCGACGCGCCCTTTGCTGAACTCCAGTAGCGGACGGTTGAACAGGGCGATCAGCACAAGCGCGGCGATGGCGATGGCAAAAAACCGGGACGCCTGTTTACGAAAGAGGGCATTCCACCGGTTGCCGAACGACCAGCGATCCCACACCCACAGGAGCGCCATCCCGCCGAGGATGCTGTAGGGGATGATCGGGCCGTGCCATGCGATGCTGAAGGGGTAATCGTAGCGCCCGATGATCGTCATTAAGGAGGGCAGCAGTTTTTCCAGCAGCCCCACACTGGAGAACTCCAGCACCATGACCAGCCAGCCCACCGCGAGGATGGCGAAGGGGTCGCGCTTACGCAGGCCGATGACCGCGCCGAGAAGGGCGGCGGGAACTGTCCATAGGCCGTGATAGAACACCATCACGCGCCAGTAGCCCGGATCGCGGCTAAATGGGGAGACAATTTCCGCACCCAGCAGGCCGCGTATGCTCAACAGCCACGGGGCGATTGCCAGCAGCGCGATCAGCGGGATGACGACGGTCATCACCAGCCATGTGCGCAGGCTGGGGCGCGGCTTGGCGAACCACAGCGTCAGCAACCACGGGACGTAGCCGAGCGCGAGAATGATGGTGGTATCGGGATGGGACAGGACGAGCGCCCCTAGCATCAGTCCGGCGGCGAGCGCATCTAACCGGGAGGGATGCTTCAGATAGCGGGCGGTGTAGGTCAGGAAGGCCAGCGCGAACACCAGACCGAGCAGGGTGGTGAAATGCGAGTCCATGTAGGCAGTGAACAGCCCCATGCCTGCCCACGTCACCAGCGCCATCGCTCGCCCCAACCGCTTGTCGCGCAGTTCGGAACCGAGATCGAAGGTCAGCCAGACCACCAGCGTAGCAAGAATCGCCGCGATGCCGAACTGGATGCTGTGCATCCCCTGTCCTAGTTGCTGGCTGAAATAGGCGATCAACACCGAGAATCCCGGCGCGTACAGGTAGCTGATTTCGGGACGCCACGGGCCGAGCGATTGGAAGCCGCCGCCCATGCGTGCCATCAGCCCCAGATAGCCGAAACCCTGCGCGTCGGTATCCAGCGGGACGGGCAGAATGAGCGCGGGTAGGATGAACGACAGCGCCACCAGCGCGAAGAACAGCAAATCACGCAGCCCCGGCCAGCCTTCTTCGGCATCCGAAAGTTCGATGCCAGCGGCTTCGGCGCGTTTCTGGGCGAATGAGAGTGTGCCGAGCAAGAAAATGGCGGTGATGATGGCGAACATCAAGTAGTCCACCACCAGCGTGTTCCAGCCGAACAGCATGGCCCAGAAGACCGCGCCGCCCATGACCAGCCCCAGCGCCAGCGCCCCCGTCAGGCCGATGCGCGGTTGCGCGGTCGGCCACGCAGGGGCGAGCATCGCGCCCGACCCGAATACGACTGCTCCGAATACAAAGATGACAAACAGCGGCATGTTGCCCCCTGACTGTTGCGGTTGTTCGTGAAAACTCGCACATTATACCCGCCTGCGCCGCCGCTACCCATGCCACTGCTGCTACAATGCGACCTGTTCATAATGGACGAGGGGGCGGTGATGGATTTTCAACGCTTGCACGATTGGGATGTCACACCGGCGGAGGCCGTCGCCCTTCAGCAGCGGTTGGCGGGGCAGGTGGTCAGCAACCAGCCGATTGCGCTGGATGCGGTGCGGCGGGTGGCGGGCGTGGATGTGAGCGTGCGCGACAATGTGTCGCAGGCGGCGGTGGTGGTGCTGACCTATCCGGCGCTGGAAGTGGTGGAAACGGTGCTGGCGAAACAGACCACGCCGTTCCCGTACATTCCCGGCCTGCTCAGTTTCCGCGAAGCGCCCGTGCTGCTGGAAGCGTTTGAACGCCTGCAAAATGTGCCGGATGTGTTCGTGTTCGACGGCATGGGGATTATTCATCCCCGCCGCATCGGGATTGCTGCGCATCTAGGGCTGTGGCTGCAAAAGCCGACCATCGGCTGCGGCAAGACGTATTTCTTGGGCGAGTATGACGAGCCGCCGCCCGAACGCGGCGCATGGAGCGAACTGCGTGACCGGGGCGAGGTGATTGGCGCGGTGCTGCGGACGCGGGCGAACGTCAAGCCGGTGTACATCTCGGCGGGGCATCTGGCTGACCTGCCAACGGCGATTGCGCTGACGATGGCTTGCACCAGCCGCTACCGTTTGCCCGTTCCGATTCGGGCGGCGCATCTGGCAGCCGGCACGGTTAGCGACTGAGATACCACCACACATCGCGTCCGCTGAAGCCACAGCGCCGGAAGAACGCGCCGGGGTTGTCGCGGTCTTCCACTGCCCCCGCGACGGTGACAAGCGCCGTGCCGGAGGCTTTCGCCCGCCGCACGACCTCGCCCACTAGCGCCCGCCCCAGCCCGCGTTTGCGCCAATCGGGGCGGACATACGCCCCTTCCAGCGCGGCTTCGGGCAGCGCCGCATCCCGTTCGGCATAGGCCAGCCCGACGGGTTCGCCCTGCGCGTCCTGCGCCCACAGCCACAAATCCGGCGCGCAGGCGGATTCGCCTGCCCATGTGCGGACGGTTTCGGCGGTTGGTTGGAAGGTCGGGTCGCAGCGGGCGATGAAGGCGGCGATGGCTTCGGCCTGCGCGGGGTCGGCATCGGCCCATGACAGGCCATCCGGCAGGGCGGGGGCGACTTCGGCGGTGTGCAGCAGGCGGAAACGCGCCTGTCGCCCGACGAATCCGGCGACCACATCCGGTTCGAGATAGTCCTGATGCACGATGGCGAAGCGGGTGTCGTCCAGCTTGCGGCGCATGAGATACCCTGAACGGCGATCCGTGCGTGTCCAGTAGATGTACAGCCCTTCGGCGTTCTGCGCTTCGAGCGCGTTCACCTGTCCCTCGCGCTGTGAGTAGGCGGTGGTGAAATCGGCAAGGTGGCGCAGCGTCCGCCACAGCGGATTGGGCAGCACCGCGCAGGGCGTTTCAGCGTAGGCGGCACGCAGGGCAGACTCAAAATTCTCGATGGGCATGAGGGTCAACTCCCGACGTTGGCTTCGTAAAACGCGATCTGCTGCATGACTTCAGTCAACAGGTTGAGCGCGACGGTTTCGCTCTCTCCGGCGGACATGAAGGCGATGATGTAGCGGTTCGCGCCGATGGTCATCACCCCGGCGTCGTTCACCACGCGCCCCAGCGGTAAATCGCCAATGGGCAGGATGCCGTCCTTGCCCATATACGCCCCACCGGAGGCGCGTTCGATGGGCGACTGGTAATCCGGCGCACGAATGGCAAGCAGCTTGTCGGCGGCGACGAGCGCGTTCCGCATCCGGTCAAACTGCGCGAACACGGGCCCGCGCACCAGCACATCGTAACCGTGCGCAAGGTCGGCAGTGGTGAAGATGTTATCCACCGCGAACCCTTTGTCGCCCATATACACCTGCCGCGTTTCGGAGGGGGCGTAGCGCGGATCGCTGAAGCCGACGGTGGGGCTGCCTTCCCATTTCCATGTGTGCAGGCCGTTCGCCATGCCCACTTTTTGCAGCAGGAAATCGTTGAACTTCTCGATGGGGTTGCGCTGTCCTAGCACGCGCCCCGCCACATCCGCCAGCACTTCGCCGGTGGCGGTGTTGCCGCTGAACACGATGGCGCTGTACAAGGCGCTCCCCTGTGCGTCCTGCCATGCTTCGGGCGGGGTGAAGTAGTAGTAATACAGGGCGACCCACGCTTTGAAGCAGCTGGCGACGGGGTAACGAGCGTAAGCGTTGATCTGGATGCGGAACTCCTCGTTATCGAGGGCGTTCACGCGGCGCAGTTCGAGTCCCATGTTGAATCCGGCAAAGGCGCTTTCGAGGTCGGTGCGGATGCGGGCGACCAGCGGGGTTTCGGTGTCCCAGTCGTTGGGCATGCCGGGTTGCCAGAGTGCGCCAACCAGCGCGACTCCGAAGCGTTGCAGGAAGGTGCGGCGGGAGAGCGTATTCATAGCGCGTCATTATAGCAGGGGGCGCAAGGGGGCGGGGGGCTACAATAAAATATAATCATATTTTATTGAAACAGCAGTAGAACAGTATTTTCAAAAGAAGTATAATGGAGATTATCCTTTGTTACTCTCACAAGTTCTCAAACAAACCCAATCTAGGTTTAGCGAATGAAGCAATTGCCGTTGTTTGATGGCTCAATTGATGAGACAAAACGAAACTCATACTTTAGTGAGATGCTGAAATCACTGAATGTCAATTATGGTTCGGGGTGGCCTGATCGATTTGGAGTTTCTCTTCGTAACTGGCTGCGAAACCAGAATCAACAACCCATTACAACGCTAAGTCTGTTTACTGGTGGTGGCGGACTTGATATTGGGTTTGCTGATGCCGGTTTCCATAGCCTTGAAATGGTAGAAATTGAAAGAAAATATAGTAAGACATTGGAGGTAAACGCTGGAACTTCTAGGTTGTTTTCTGGCTCAAAAGTAACTTGCCAAGATATTCGTGATTATGTTCCAGACGATGATCTTCACGTAGATTTCATCATAGGCGGCCCGCCTTGTCAGACATTTTCTGCCGCAGGACGGCGTGCATCCGGCGTATCAGGCACAACCGATCCACGAGGAACCCTGTTTGAAGAATATGTGCGGTTATTGATGAAATTGCAACCAAAGGGTTTTTTGTTTGAGAATGTTTATGGAATGATGGGTGCCCAGGAGGGGGAGGCTTGGGAAGAAATCAAGACTGCTTTTAGATCAGCAGGCTATATTATTCAATATAGAATCTTGGATACCGCTGATTATGGTGTGCCGCAGCATCGAGAACGAATATTTATTGTCGGATTGCAAGCAGGTGATTATCTTTTTCCACAACCCACACATGGCCCTGACTCTGAAGATCAACAACCGTTTTTCACAGCTGGCTTAGCCGTCAAAGGTGTTGATGTTTCAGAATCAAGTATTGGATTGGGTGGACAATATGGGCATTTGCTGAATGGCATTCCGCCCGGATTAAACTCAGGACTTTCGCTTGAGAGTAAATTTGCTGGTATTGTAGAGGGATGATAACCAAACGCCAATACATCGAATACCTGATAAGTACCCCAGTGAATTACACCTGTAGCCACTTGGCAGAGCATC
>Ga0172373_10008509_pt1 | contig 13009 bp, 9 predicted proteins | sample Lak10m_2_FD_114546 | JGI IMG/M metagenome (GOLD analysis project Ga0172373, IMG submission 114546) | Freshwater microbial communities from Kabuno Bay, South-Kivu, Congo - kab_092012_10m | ecosystem: Environmental > Aquatic > Freshwater > Lake | place: Democratic Republic of the Congo: South-Kivu... | reverse complement strand
GTCAACGACATATGCCGCGTCGCCACGCTCCAGTTCACCAAGTCCGTCGGTGGCGCGCGCATGAACTGGCTCGACATCAAGGAAGGCCATCACTCCCTGTCGCACGAGGACAAGGACGAGGCCGTGGCCGCCAAGCTGGTGAAGATTAACAAATGGTTCGCGGGCGAACTGGCCTACCTCGTGAAGAAGCTCTCCACCACGCCCGAGCCGGGCGGCGAAGGCACGATGCTCGACAACACCCTCGTCGTCTGGACCAACGAACTCGGCCGGGGCAGTTCCCACACGCTGGACAACATCCCCTTCCTGCTCATCGGCGGTGCGCCGGGCTTCACGATGGGCCGCTCGCTCAAGCTGGACCGGGTCGCGCACAACCGCCTGCACCTTGCCCTCGCGCACGCCATGGGCCACCGCCTCGAGACCTTCGGCAAAGCCGCCCTCTGCGACGGCGGGCCGCTGAAGCTGGGGTGAGTGTCTCAAGAGGTGCCAACGAGCAAGTTCCGCGGAAGAGAAATGGGGTTGCCAGCAGCGCAACCAAGCGGCATTTGCCGAATACGCCACCTTCAGGAAAGCAAATGTCTCCCGATGAACTGCAATTCCCGGTCGCCTACTACGAAGGCACTGCCTACTTCTTTGAACCATCCGACCGTTACTCTCCCACCTACTTCGGCGGGCCGTCTGACTACAAACTGAGTGGCAAAGGACTCCGCTCGGCTTCGCTTCACCATGTGATGACTCTGGGCGGAGCCATTGTGCCGGCGCTGGACGAGCACTTCGTTTTTACGGTGCCGTTGTTCTACGGTCTGCGGCACGATGGCTGTCGGCTGACTTACGCAATGCCAGACAACTACGTTTGTCAGGTTGAGACGCTGCAACCCGCTGCTGCCGAATCCGACTTTCCCTACTCGGATTTTCCGAGCTTGCTGCCATACCTCCCGCTTCGGCTGAAATGCCGGCGGCAATGCACGCCTGACCAATTCTCAGCCTGGACTCATCAAGGATTGGGGTTGGAATCCAAAGCGATGGCGGTCGTTGTGCCTCCGCTGTTTGTCGGAGGGGTTTCGATGTGGGGTCCAGGCGGCGATGCGGAGGGAGTTCAAATCGTGTTCGAGTGTGACTTCGAGAAGAAGACGGTCAGAGCGACGAACCAGTGTTCGTAACCCTGACTCGCACAACTCCCGATGCTGAAACGCGCCATCACCGGCACCGGCACCGCGAGCTTGGTAGGGCGCGGTGTCCTCACCGTGCCGCCGGAGCATCCGTCCACCCAACCGGCGCGCTGCGGACAGACGCGCCCTACCACGTCAACCCCCAGCCCCCGCCTCGCCCTTTGCCCATCCGCGCGCCCTTTGGAGTGCGGTGACATGTCACCGCTTTCCGCAGGCGACTCGTCGCCGTCAAAGTCCCGCACGCACCCGATTGCCTCCCACCATTCCCACCGAGCAATACTCGGGCAGGAAGATTTGGAGGCAGGAACATTGAATCTTCCTGCCCATGATTTTCCTGCCCGGTTTGCTCCTCGGATTTGGCAAACGAATGGGGACAAGCGAATGGCTTCCCCCTGTTCGCCTGTCCCCATTCGCTTGACATCGCCCTCCCCGCCGCCGGCAAGCCACGGGCTGGAAATGCCGAATTGACTTTTCGGCACCGGAAATTTGCAATCTCCTGACACGGTAATGAGTCCTTCACTGCCCGCCCGCGATTTCACCAACCCCCGCGCCAAGCACGGCTTTCAGGGGCGCACCTGCTCGGTGACGGGCGTCGGCGCCTATGTGCCGGAGCGCGTGGTGACGAACGCCGACCTGGAGAAGTTCGTCGAGACCACGGACGAGTGGATCACCAGCCGCACGGGCATCAGGGCCAGGCGCATCGCGGCGGACAACGAGTTCTGCTCGGATCTCGCGGCGAAGGCGGCGGAGCGCGCGATGGCGCAGGCGGGCGTCACGGCGGAGCAGATTGACCTGATCATCGTCGCGACCATCACGCCGGACATGCCGTTTCCGTCCACGGCGTGCCTGGTGCAGCACAAGCTCGGTGCGAAGCGCGCGGCGGCGTTTGATCTGGAGGCGGCGTGCTCGGGTTTCATTTACGCGCTGGAGGTTGGGCAGCAGTTCATCATGTCCCGCACGAGCGAGTGCGTGCTGGTCATCGGCGCGGAGAAGCTTTCCTCGATCATTGACTGGAAGGACCGCACGACGTGCGTGCTGTTCGGCGACGGCGCGGGCGCGGCGGTGTTGCAGCACCGGCCGGAATCGCACGGCCTGCTCACCGCGTGCATGGGCGCGGATGGCGGCAAGGCGGCGCTGCTCTCGCAGCCCGGCGGCGGCTGCCGTTTCCCGGCCACGCGCGACAGCGTGGACCAACGGCTGCACTTCCTGAAGATGGACGGCAAGGAGGTTTTCAAGAACGCGGTCAATGCCATGTGCACCGCCGCGCGCGAGGCGTTGGCGCGCTGCGAACTCACCGTCAGCCAGATCAAGTGCGTCATTCCGCACCAGGCCAACCAGCGCATCATTGACGCGGTGGCCGAGCGGCTGGAGGCGAAGCCCGAGCAGATGTTCGTGAACCTCGACAAATACGGAAACACGTCCGCAGCAAGCGTGGCCATCGCGCTGGACGAGGCGGTGAGCATGGGCAAGGTCCAGCGGGGCGACTTGGTGCTGCTGGTGGTTTTTGGCGCGGGCCTGACTTGGGGCGCGGCGGTCATCGAGTGGTAGGGCCGAGAAGTTTCGCATTGGCCGAAACCGCAGTCTAGCTTGGTGAAAAAAAGGGTTGCTACCCGCCGGGGAGTTCGCATAGCCTGCGCGCGCGGTTCGGAAAAAAGGCACTAAAATTCAAACAACATGAAAACGGGCACCATCATCTCTCGGGTTGTCGTTTGCGGCGTGGCGACACTGATTCTCTGCGCTGCCTCACCGGCGGAGGCCGCCCTCACGGCCGCCCAGAAGGCACGGATTGACGCCGCCAGCGCGGGCGACATTTCCACCACCTCAGCTTCCTTGGTGAGCCAGGCCACGACGCCTGCCGCGAAGGATCAGCTCGCCAAGGACATCGCCGCTTACGTCGCCGCAGCGAAGCCCAGCTTGGCGCCGCAAGTCGTCGCCAGCATGGCGGCTCTGGTTCCGGCCTCCGCTCCGGGCATCGCGGTGGCTGCGGTCAATGCGAACAAGTCTGTCGCGGCGGCGGTCGTGCAGGCCGTTTCCAAACAACTGCCCACGCAGGCCGCGCCGGTTGCGGCGGCGGTCACCCAGTTGGATGCCACGTTGGCGACGACTGTTGCCAGGGCGGCTGCGCAGGGCGCGGGATCTGAATATGCTGAGGCCATCAAGCAGCAGGTTTCCGCTGCGGCACCTACCCAGGCGGCGGAAATCGCGTCGGCCGTGTCCGCTGGCGTCTCCGCCTCGACGCAGTCGGGCGTGGCCAACAATACGAATCCGCTGAACGTGTCCACCTCCAACTAACGCCGGGCAGCAACACTACCTCGTCACAACCACTCAAGTTTCATGAACAGCACAAAACACATGAAGGCAACCACAACTCTGTTCGCAACGGGTGCAGCCATGGCTGCGGGATTGGTCAACGGCTCGGCTCAGGACGCCCCGCCGCTTTTCAAGGTTGGAAGCGTGGATGTCCGTCCCCACGCGACGTATTCGCTGGTGTATGATGACAACATCTTCCTTGAGCACAAGCAGCTTGGACTGCCCAACCGCGCTGGTCGTCCGGGCCGTGACCATGATTGGATTCACACCTTCACCCCGGGTTTGAGGCTGAATGCGGGTGATTCCGCCACCCGGCAGTCGGCGTATTTTGCGGCGAACTACGAGGCGATTTTTCAGCAGTTCAGTGTCAATTCTGGCGCGGACGCGATTGACCAAAACGCCAGCGTCGAGCTTGGTGGAAAATTCAATCGGTTGAGCCTGTCGCTGGCGCAAACGTTCACGCGCCAGTCGTCTCCTGACAATGCTGTTTTCGCGGCGAATGGCCGTGTTCGCCGCGCGCTCTACGGAACGACGATCGGTGGGCAGTATGAACTGAGCGAAAAAACGACCCTCGGCCTTGACCTCGCCCAAAATATCGCGGACTTCGCGGCCCCGCTGGTTGACTCCACGGAACGCTCGGCCAACCTCTACATGGATTACCAGGTTCTGCCGAAGGTGAAGATGGGTGTCAGTGGCGGCATTGGCTACTTCCAAGTCGAGGGCAACGCGGCAAGCCACAATCCCAACAGTGTCGTTTACAATGGACGTGTCCGGTTGGACTGGAAGGCGACGGAGAAGGTTTCCATCATCGGCAGTGTGGGTTTGCAGGCGCTGAACATTCAGGAGGCTGGTGCCCGTGATGTCGCCGGCTTGGCATTCGATGTCGAGGCCAACTGGCGCGCGGCGGAGCGGACGCAGGTCGCCTTGAAGGGCAGCCGCGGCCGCCGGGTTTCCAACGCCTTTGGTGCCCAGCAGAACGAGGAGACTTCGATCGGGATCTCGCTTCGTCAGGGATTGTTTGATGCGGTGTCCCTGACCTTGGATGGCGGATATACGCTTGCCCACTACGAGGTTGCCACTTCGGCGGTCGCTGCGGCTGGTGCGGTTCGTGACGACCAGTATGTGTTCGTCAAGCCGGCGCTCTCCTACCGGTTCTTGGAGCGCGCCCAGGCGAGCATCTACTACCAATACCGTCGCAACGACGCCAACTTGGCAGACAATGGCAACGACTTCTACAACAACCAGCTTGGGTTGGAGTTGTCCTACCGTTTCTAGGATAGGGTCGTGAGACTGTGAATGTTTCTCAACAGCCCGCCACTGACGCAGCGATTGCGCGGTGGCGGGTTCTTGTTTCTGCGGTGGTCGGCCTGCTTGGCTTGTTCGCCCTGTCAGTCGGGACGCCGCAGTCCTTCGGCGCGGTGGGCGTCACGAACGGGGTTCCTGCGGGCACCAACACCAGCTATGTCCTCGCGGTCAACGATTTGGTCGAGATCAAGGTCTACAAGGAGGATGATCTTTCCACCAAGACACGGGTGGATCAGGACGGCACGATTTCGCTTCCGTTGATTCAAACGGTGGCGGTTTCCGGCCGGACGATTGCCGAGGCCAGGGAAGTCATCCGCCGGCTCTACGAACAGGATTACTTGGTTACGGCCAGCGTGATGGTCACGCTCATCGAGTCCTCCCGCACCAACAAGGCCGAGGTGAAGCCAAAGCTCAAGTTCACCGTGCATGGCGAGGTCAAGAAGCCCGGAGTCGTTGAGATTCCGGAGGGGGAAAAGGTGGACTTGGTCAACGCGATCGCGCTGGCGGGCGACTTCACCCCACTGGCGAACAAGCGCAAAGTGACCGTCAAGCGCCGGGAGGGCGATGCCCAGAAGGTTTATGAAATTGACGTCCAGTCCATGCTACGTGATGTCAAGGCCAAGCCGTTCCAAGTGCTGCCCGGGGATCTGATCGAGGTGCGGCAGACGCTATTCTAGAGGATGGAAGTTCCGCACCAGACGGGCGGGGGCGCGCTGCCGCCGCAGGAGGTTGCTCCGCTGAACCGCGACTTGTGGCAGGTGGTATGGGAGAAGGCCTGGCTGGTGGTCTGCCTCCTCGCGGCGGCCGGCGCCCTCGGATACTGGTGGGGGGAACGCTCGCCCGTGGTGTTTCAGAGCAGGGCGGTGGTGTCCGTGGACTTCGGGGAGCAGACGGTGGTCAAGATTGACGATGTCGAAAGGCGGGACAAAGGAGGGGTGGATCTGCTCAACACCATTGCCAACAACATCAAAAGCTCCACCATTCTCAAGCGCGTGGTGAGTTCCAAGAACCTCGTCCAACACTCGTATTTTCGGCGGGAGGGCGCGGTGCCATCGGAGGCTGCAATCGTGGGCTTCCTCAGTTACGCGGTGGACGCCCGGCTGCGGCGGTTCACCCGGCTGATTGACGTCACTGTGGAGGCGGGGGATCCGGCGTTCGCGCAGTTGGTGGCGCAGTCGGTGGTGGAGGAATACATCAAGCAAAACATGGAGGACCGTTCCGGCGTCGGGACGAACGCGATCCAGTTCCTGCTGACGGAGGAGGCGCGCATCAAGGAGCGGCTCGCCAAGGCCGACTTGGCGGTCCAGCAATACCGCCAGACCAACAACATTTCCCTCAAGGAAAACGAGGACATCCTGACCACGGAGTTCAAGTCCCTGGCGGAGAAGTGCACGGAAGCGAAGGATGAGCGGCGCTCGTTGGAGTTGGAGTCGAGGCTGGCGCAGCAGGTGGGGAACAGCATCGAGGAACTTCTGAAGCTCCCGCTGGTCGTCCGATCCCCCGAGGTGGTTTCCTTGAAGGACAAGGTTCAGGCGCAGGAGACGCTCCTGAGCAACCTCCTCCTGCGCTACAAGGAGAAGCATCCGGCCATGATCCAGGCGCGCAACGAAATGGCCGAGTTGCGCCGTTTGTTCGAGGAGGAGGTGCGGCGCGGCCCCGCCCGGCTCAAGCGGCAATACGAGGCCGCCGTCGAGAAGGACCGCGCGCTGGATCTGGCGCTCAAGGAGCAGGAGAAGAAGCTCTTCGCGCTGGACTCCTTGCGGGGGCAGTTCGACTACCTGCAGCGCGAGGCGGCAGCCGAACGGCGCATCTACGATTTGCTGGTCCAGCGGCTCGGTGAGGTCAACGTCACCCGCAACATCCAGAAGAACGACACCCGCATCATCGAGCCGGCCAACCTGCCCGGTGCCCCCATCCGGCCGAACAAGCGGACGATCCTGCTCTACTCCCTGGCCATGGGCGGCGGGTTGAGCTTCGCGTTGATCTGGTTGGTGGCGCAGTTGGACAACACCATCAAGTCGGTGGACCACGCGGAGCGGGCGCTCGGGCTGCCCGTGCTGGGGGCCATTCCCAAGAACCGGCTCATCAAGGACGGCAAGGGTCGCTTGTTTCTGAGCGATGATCCGCAGTCCCTCTGTGCCGAGGCGTTCCGCAGCCTGCGCGCCTCGCTGTCCCTCCTCGGGCGTGATGACGAGCGCAAGGTGGTGATCTTCACCAGCGCGGTGCCCTCGGAGGGCAAGTCCTTCTGCTGCGTCAACTACGCGGTGGCCTACGCGCAGCAGGGGCGGCGGACGCTCGTCGTGGACTTCGACCTGCGCAAACCGAGCCTGGGTGAGACCTTTGGCATCAAGGGAACGCCGCCGGGCGTGACGGATGTTCTGCTGGGCAGGGAAACCCTCGAGAAGTGCGCCCAGCAGACCCGGTTCGAGAACCTCTACTACCTCCCCGCCGGCAGCATGGTTCCCAATCCGGCGGAACTCATGGCCGGGCAATGGCCCAAGAAGCTCATCCAGGAGGCCGCTGGCAAGTTCGACCGCGTGGTCCTCGACACCGCCCCCATCAACGCGGTGAGCGACACGCTCATGATCGTCCATGAGGCGCAGACCATCTGCATGGTGATGCGCGCCCGCAAGACCTCCGGGCGCGTCGTCGCCCGCGCGCTGGAGATGCTCCGCCGCGCCGGCGTCAAGCCCTCCGGCATGGTGCTCAACTTCCTGCCCACCAACGCCGGTCCGGGCTACTACTACTACTACTCGGGCAACAAGTATTACGGCCACAAGGGCGTCTACGGGGCCGGCACGTCGAAGTCCTGAACCGCTTCCGGCGGGCGCGCGGATTTCCCCGCCTTCGCGGCTTCTCCCGCGCGCCGGGCCTGCTACACTCACCCGCCATGGACAAACTGCTGCTCATTGACGACGAGGTGGACGTGCAATACTCGTTCCGCCGCATCTTCGACTCGGCGGGCATCGAGCTGCACACCGCCTCCAGCGGCGAAGAGGGCCTCCGCGTCGTCCCCAAGCTCAAGCCCGACCTCATCCTCATGGATGTCCGCATGGGCGCGGGCATGAACGGCCTCGAAACCCTCCGCCGCCTGCGCCAGCAGGATGCCCGCCTGCCGGTCATCATGATGACGGCCTACGGCACCACGCAGACGGCCATCGAGGCCATGAAGCTCGGGGCCTACGATTACCTGCTCAAGCCGTTCGACGTGCCCAAGCTCAAGCAGATCGTCGCCGACGCGCTCCAAGCCGCGCGCGCGATGCGCCAGACCGTCGCCTGCCAGCCGTTGCTCGAGTCGGAGGACTACGACCTGGGCATCGTCGGCCGCAGCGCGCCGATGCAGGACGTGTTCAAGCTCGTCGGCCAGACGGCGGCCACCGACGCCACCGTGCTCATCACCGGCGAAAGCGGCACGGGCAAGGAGCTGGTCGCGCGCGCCATCTACACGCACAGCCGGCGTGCCGGGCAGCCGTTCCTGGCCATCAACTGCGCGGCCATCCCGGAGAACCTGCTGGAGAGCGAGCTGTTCGGCCATGAGAAGGGCGCGTTCACCGGCGCCGCCACGCAGCGCGTCGGCAAGTTCGAGCAGTGCAACGGCGGCACCCTCTTCCTCGATGAGATCGGCGACATGACCCCGCCCACGCAGACCAAGATCCTGCGCGTGCTGCAAAGCGGCTCGTTCGAGCGGGTCGGCGGCAACCAGCCGGTGAAGGTGGACGTGCGCGTCATCGCCGCGACCAACCAGCCCCTCGAGGAGGCCGTCGCCGCGCGCGCGTTCCGCGAAGACTTGTTCTACCGGCTCAACGTCGTGCGCATCCGGCTCCCCGCGCTGCGCGAGCGGCGCGAGGACATCCGCCTCCTGGTGGACTACTTCCTCCGCAAGTTCGCCCGCGACCAGGCCAGCCCCGCCACCGCCATCCACCCGGACGCGGTCGCCGCGCTCGAGCGCCATCACTGGCCGGGCAACGTGCGCGAGTTGGAGAACGTCATCCGCCGCTCGCTCGTCGTGGGCAAGGCCGGCACCATCATGCTGGCCGACCTGCCCCCGGAGGTCGTCAGCGAACGCCCGGCGTCGGCGCCGGCGGACGGCCCGGCTGCGGTCGTGCGTCCGGAGGAGTTGGCGGCGGGCGACATTCCCGCGCTGGCCCGCGCCCTCTTTGCCTGGGCGCGGACGCACCAGCGCTTGAAGGTGTTGCCGGCCGTCGAGCGCGAGCTGGTCATCTGCGCGCTGGCGGAGACGGGCGGCAACCAGGTGCAGGCCGCGAAGCTCCTCGGCATCACGCGCGCCACCCTGCGCAAGCGCATCGAGAAGTTCGGCATCCAGCGCGAGCTGTCCATCCGCTGAACCCGAAATCCGAAGTCCGAATTCCCGAAACCCGAAAGAAGCCCGAAATCCGAAGGCCGAATCGGGTTTCAGCCATTCGCGTGAAATAGTGCTGGTCAGCCACGTTTCCCAGCGCCGCGTTTCGGGCTTCGGGCTTCGGACTTCTTTCGGATCTCGGTTTTCGGATTTCGGAATTCCGGCTGAATTGTTTGCTCGACGCGCCGCCGTCCGCCGGGCCATAGCAGGCGCGCGCTCATGACTTTGGATCGCGCCCTTGCCGACGCCCCGCGCTGGATGTTCCTCTGCATCCTGGTTTACGCGCCGCTGGCCTATGGCTGCACCCGGCCCGTCACCATCGTGGTGCTGAACCAGTTCAGCGCGGCGCTCGTGGCGGTGTGGCTCGCCGGCTGCGCGTGGCGGCGGCGCTGGCCGGTCGTCCCCTGGCCGGCGGCCGCGCTGGTCACCCTGCTCCTGCTGCAGGGCTGGTGGTTCGCCTGGAACGCGCATTCCATCCACACTTACCGCACCTGGGTCACGATGGACCGCATCTTCATCGCGTCGCTCTTTCCGGGCTGGCCCGGCGCGGTGGACCGCGACCTCGCGCGCGCGGCGATGCTGAACCTCACCGCGCTGGCCGCCCTGTTCCTGTTCGCCTGCGACCTCCTCACGCGGCCCGTGTGGCGCAAGCGCGTGTGGGTGGCGATGGCCCTCGCGGCGTTCGCCGTGGCCGTGCTGGGCGTCGCGTTGAAGTTCGGTGGGCCGGAAGCGCGCCGGTGGCTGTGGGACGAGCGCGTGGCGAAGGGAGCCACGACCTTCGCCGCCTACCGCTACCACGGCAACGCCGCCTCCATGTTGAGCATCGGCTGGGCGCTGGGGCTGGGCCTCGCGGTCGCGGCCTTCGGCCGGCCGGGGCGGCCTCTGGCGCGGGTGGGCTGGATGGTTGTGCTGCTCGGCCTGCTGACGGGCCTCTTCATGAACACCTCGCGGGCCGGCTGGGGGCTGGCGGTGCTGGTGCTGGTGGTGGTCGGCGGGCGTTTCCTGCTGGCGCGCTGGCGCGTGTTCGGCTGGGACATCGAGTGGCGCTCGGCGGCCCTGCAGGCTGCGGCCCTGCTGGTGGTGATGGGCGCGTTAGTGGCCGCCGGCCTGAGCACCGACTGGCGGGAGAAGCTCGTCCGGCTCAACACGGCGGGCGAATCCATGCAGTCGCGCTACCCGGCCAGGGTGTATCACGAAGTCGTGCGCGAGACCGGCGCGCTGGGCTACGGGGCGGGGTGCTTCCAAGTCGTGCTGCCGGTCTACATGGAGATCTTCGGCCTGGCCACGGAGAACCACGGCTTCTGGGAGCACGCCCACAACGACTACTACGAGTTCCTCATCAACTGGGGCTGGGGCGGCCTGGCGCTCTGGGTGCTGCTGATCGGCGGCGGCCTGCTGGCCGGCCTGCGCGACCATTTCCGCGCGCCCATCCACTGGGGCAGCGCGCAATGGGTGCTGGGCTATTGCGGCGTGGCGGCCGCCGGCGGCATCCTCGTTCACTCGCTCTGGGACTTCCCCCTGCAAAAAGCCTCCATCCTCCTCTACTTTCTCACCCTGGTGGCCGATGGCTGGGCGCGTCTGGGCGTCAGCGAGGCCCCGGCCGCTCCCATCAACGAGGTGCCGCCTGACCGAACCCAACTCGGATCAACCAGGCTGCGCGGCTGAGTTTCGGCCGGGGCGGATGGAAGTTGTGGGGTTCCGACGGCTCGGCAGGCGCGGGATGACGGCCGGGTGGCGCTGCGAATTCCACCCGCCGTCCCACTCAGGCCGCGACCGCGAGCGACTCCACCTTCGTGAGGATGGTCTTCTTGCCGGCGGCTCCGACGATTTGGGCGACGGGCTTGCCGCCAACGAAGAACAGCATCGTGGGCAGGCCCTGGATGCCGAACTGCTGCGCGAGGTCGAGCTGCTCGTCGGTGTTGACCTTGGCGACCTTCAGCTTGCCGGCCTGTTCGGTGGCGATCTCGTCGAGCACGGGGGCGAGCATCCGGCACGGGCCGCACCACGGCGCCCAGAAATCCACGAGGACGGGCGTGGTGGATTTGAACACTTCGGCCTCGAAGTTCGCGGCGGTGATTTCAATGGTCGGTTTCATGTTTCAGTTTCGGGTTTGTGGTTTCGGGTTTGGCGTTGAGGGCGACGGTGCGCCGAAGTCACGCGACCGTATCAGTTCCCTCTCCCCCATTGGGGGAGAGGGTTAGGGTGAGGGGGCGGCGTGCGGAGTAGAGATGCACTTCGTTCGCTCGAACACCCTGCCCCCTCACCCCGGCCCTCTCCCCCGATGGGGGAGAGGGGGAAGAGGCGTCAGATTTGTCGCCGGTTTTCATTTCAGTTCGTCGCGTTCCACCCGCCACCGAGCGACTTGATGAGCAGCACGCTGGCGAGGAGGCGTTGGCCGGTGAGCTGCGCGGCGGCACGCTCGACCTGCAGCGTGGCGCGGTTCGCGTCCACGACTTCGAGGTAGCTCACGATGCCGCCCTTGTAGCGCTCGTTCGCCAGCTCGGCGGCGCGGCGGGCGCTGGCGACGGCGCGGGCCTGCGCCTCGGCCTGTTTCGCCAGATGATGCAGGCCGGACAAGCTGGTCTCGACCTCGCCGAACGCGACGAGGATTTGCTGACGGTAGCGCGCGACGGCTTCGGCGTAGGCGGCTTGGGAGCGTTGCAGGTTGGCCTGGTTGCGGCCGCCGGCAAAGAGAGGAACGCTGAGACTCGGTCCGATGCTCCACACGCGGCTGTCGAGGCTGAACAGGTTTTCCAGCTCGCCGCTCACGAAGCCGCCGGAGCCGGTGAGCCGCAGCACGGGGAAGAACGCGGACTTCGCCACGCCGATGCGCGCGTTGGCGGACGCGAGCTGGCGCTCGGCCTCGGCCACGTCGGGGCGGCGCTCCAGCAGGTCGGCGGGCAGGCCGGCGGGAATGGCGGGCGGCAGCGGCTGCCAGGCGGTGTGCGCACTGGCGAGCGAAGGCAGCTTGAACGCGGACGCCGGTTCACCGAGCAGCACGGCCAGGGCATTCTCAAGTCCGGCGCGTTGCCGGGCGAGTGCGGAGAATTCCGCCTCCGCCGTGGCCAGCTCGGTCTGCGCGCGTGCGACATCCAGCTCGGTGGCCACACCGCCCTCGAAGCGGCTGCGCACGAGCTGCAACTGCTCCTTCCGCAAACCGATGGTGCTGACGACGGTCGCCAGTTCGGCGTCGAGCGCGCGGAGGGTGAAGTAATTCTGCGCCACGTCGGCTTGCACGAGGAGTTGGACGTTGTGCAGCGCGGCGAGTGAAGCCTGCGCATCGGCGCGCGCGCCCTCGAAGCCGCGCTTGAGCCGGCCCCACAAGTCCACCTCGTAGCTCAGGTCGAGCGGCACGCGAATCGTTGTCGCCGTTATGGCCCCGAAACTGGGCTGCTGGTTCGGCGAGTAGCGCTCCTTGCGGATGAGGGAGTTGGACTCCAGCGTCGGCGCGAAGTCGCCCTTGCGCAGCCGGGCCGTGGCCCGGGCCTGCTCGACGCGCGCGACGGCGGCTTTCAACTGCTGGTTCGCGGTGGTGGCACGTTGCGCCAGGTCGTTGAGCGTGGCGTCGCCGAAGACTTCCCACCACGCGCCCTTCGCGGCGTGGTCGAGGGGCCGGGCGTCCTTCCACGCGCCGAGGTCGTTGGTGGCTTTGAAGGCGGGTGGCACCTCGGTCTTGGGCCGCTCGTAATCCGGGCCGACGGTGGTGCAGCCGGTGGCTAAGACAGCAACAAGCGCGGCGAGGGCGAGCAGTTGCGGAGCGCGGTCCCCTCTCCCCCATCGGGGGAGAGGGTTAGGGTGAGGGGGCGGCGTGCGGAGTAGAGGGGCATGCTCTTCGCTCGAACGCGTTGCCCCCCCACCCCGGCCCCCC
>Ga0172373_10008508_pt1 | contig 13010 bp, 6 predicted proteins | sample Lak10m_2_FD_114546 | JGI IMG/M metagenome (GOLD analysis project Ga0172373, IMG submission 114546) | Freshwater microbial communities from Kabuno Bay, South-Kivu, Congo - kab_092012_10m | ecosystem: Environmental > Aquatic > Freshwater > Lake | place: Democratic Republic of the Congo: South-Kivu... | reverse complement strand
GCGGGGCAAGGGCACATGATGACAGCGCAGCGCCGGGCTTCCAAGCCGGGGACATCAAGGGGTATGACCTCAAGTCGCCAATCCTTGAACGAAGCCTTAAACACCTCGATTTCCTGCTCAGGTACCTGGCCCTTCATGGCACAATAAAACCCCATGGGGTGTAGCAAATGTTGCGTATGGCCCACAAAGTCGTAGAGACTGGCGAAGGCGCGACTCACGATGACGTCAAATCCTTCGGCCGGAAGAAGTCCAACGCCATCGTGGCCGAGCTTTAGTGCTTCAAGTCTGGCGTGGACGGGCCGCAAAGAAGCCAATTCCATCACTGCTGCGGCCTGGCGGACAAATGTAATTTTCTTGTCGACAGCATCGGCAGCAACAATTTGCCATGTTGGCTCGGCCAGAGCCAACATTAAAGCAGGAAGCCCTGCGCCTGTGCCCGCGTCGAGTATCGATGGGGCGGGCGATTTGCCCTGCCCTACCAAGGCTTTGCGCAACACGGGCAGGATTGCAAGGCAATCGAGCACATGATGTGTCCACATACTCGGCTCATCGCGAATAGCGGTAAGGTTAATCCGCTTATTCCAGCGCGAAAGAAGGCCAAGGTATCGATCTAAGATATGAATTTTAGATCTTAGATCAGCCAAGCCCATGCGGCTCAAGACCTCCTCGACATGGTCGCGATTCATAGCTTTAGAAGCGATCCAACATGGTTAAGCCAGCACTTTGTGTTTTCGGCCCGGATCAATTCGCGACAATGACCGCCACAAGCGATGGCCCTCCTGGGCATCGACATCGCTTGTTAAGCCGCTTCGGTTGCGACATTCACCGAAGCGACTTCAAGTTCGCTTGCCGGCGTTTTACGAATGCGCTTAAGGTGGATCATGAGCAATGAGATCGCAGCGGGTGTAACCCCTGAAATACGAGAGGCCTGACCAAGTGTTGCAGGCCGAACCCGCATGAGCTTTTGCTTCACTTCCACCGATAAGCCCGCTACCTTGTCGTAATCGATGTCTGTCGGTAAGGCTGTGCTCTCCTGAGCCTGCTGGCGCTCCACTTCTTGCTGCTGGCGCGCAATATAGCCCTCATATTTAACTTGAATCTCGACTTGCTCGATGACTTGAGCATCCGCTTGAGGCTCAAGCAAGCCAATTGCCTCAAGATCAAGCCTCATGCTTGCATAGCTTGTTTGGGGTCGCTTGAGCCAGTCCCGCGCTCTTTGATCGCGTTCAGGCAGTGCCCTTGCCGGTTTAAGGCTTTGTAAGCGCTCAAGCAGCTTCGGATTAAATCGGATGGCGGCCAAGCGCTGTAAGTCGCTCTCAATCGCTTCTCTTTTTTTACAAAAGGCTGCCCAACGCTCACTTGCGACCAAACCCATTGCATAAGCGAGTTCAGTCAACCGCAGGTCCGCATTATCCTCTCGGAGTGATAAGCGAAATTCCGCGCGGCTTGTGAACATTCGATAGGGTTCACTCACACCTCGTGTAGTCAGATCGTCGACCAGGACGCCCAAATAGGCTTGGTCGCGCCTCGGCCACCAAGGAGCGAGATCTGTAACCCGTCGCGAAGCATTCAGTCCGGCGAGCAAACCCTGTGCAGCGGCTTCTTCATAGCCGGTGGTGCCGTTTATCTGTCCGGCGAGAAACAAACCCTCGATAGTCTTTGATTCGAGCCAGGGGTGCAAGCCTTGAGGGTCGTAGTAATCATATTCAATAGCATATCCGGGTCGCAGGATATGGGCGCTTTCAAGTCCAACAATAGATCTAACTAAGGCGAGTTGAACATCAAAAGGAAGACTCGTCGATATGCCGTTTGGGTATATCTCAGTCGTTTGCAGACCTTCGGGCTCAAGAAATACCTGATGAGAGTGCTTATCGGCAAAGCGATGAACCTTATCTTCCACCGACGGGCAATATCGGGGCCCTACCCCTTCGATCACGCCAGTGAACATCGGAGAACGATCAAGGCCGCCACGAATAATCGCGTGGGTGTGTTCATTGGTATGGGTAATCCAACACGGTCTTTGTGATGGATGCTGTTCGGGACGCCCCAAAAAGGAAAACACTGGGATTGGCGAGGAGTCGCCATCTTGTCGTTCACAGCGTGAAAAATCGATACTTCGCGAGTCCAGTCGCGGGGGTGTTCCTGTCTTTAAGCGGCCCCGGGGCAAGTTCATTTCCGCGAGTCGTTGGGCAAGACGCAAGGCAGGCGGGTCGCCAGCGCGTCCCGCCGCATGCTGTTCCAGGCCCATATGAATGCGGCCGTTCAAAAAGGTCCCCGCGGTAATCACAATCGCTTTGCTGTAAAACCGAATCCCGCTTTGGGTAAGCACACCGCAGGCTCGACTACCTTGTGCACCCTCATCGAGCAAAACATCATCAACGGCCTGTTGAAAAAGCCACAGATTTTCCTGGCGCTCAAGGCGTTGACGAATCGCATTGCGATAGAGCACCCGATCGGCTTGTGCCCTTGTAGCTCTCACGGCGGGCCCTTTGCTTGAGTTCAGGATCCGGAACTGAATACCCGCCTCGTCGGTTGCCTCAGCCATTAGGCCGCCCATCGCGTCGATCTCTCGCACCAAATGGCCTTTACCGATACCACCAATCGAAGGATTGCAAGACATTTGTCCGAGTGACTCAAGCTGATGGGTCAAAAGAAGCGTCTTCGAGCCCATACGGGCGCTTGCGGACGCAGCCTCGGTGCCAGCGTGGCCACCACCCACCACGATCACATCAAATTGCTCGGGATAGTCCATACAAATCCTTTTGCGTAGTCAAGGGCTGATCTGCATGAAAGGCCTTGACCGCCGCAACAAAATATCGGCTTGCTTTGGCAAACTGCAAAAGCATGAAGCAGGGCCGCAAGTCTACCTTGTAGCGACCGTGTTTGCGACCACTTTCTTGGCAGCGCTTAAGCGGCATCAAGCCTTTGTTGAATAGCTAAGGTTCTATGAGGGCCAGGATTTATTGATGGCATACGAGGTCGTGGCCGCATGTTCCACGTGAAACGCTGACAGCCGACCGTGCAATCGTACGCTCGTCGCTCGAGTCGGGCTCTACAAACCTCGCCCTTTGGTGCCAGATTGTCCTCGACGATAGGCTCGCGGCGTTTCATCTTTTGTCGATATCGACATCTATTTGGCCAAACGAGCACCGAGGCTCATCGTAGCCCACCGCCTTCTTGCTCTGATTGACATATGGTTTCACGTGAAACAAATCACCGGCAAAGCTCTTAGTCGACCACTACATCATCAAAGATCTCACCATGCGAGCGATGGCCAAGGACGCGGTTAGCCCAGGCGATTCGATCCCAAGCAGTTGCACAAGGCCTGGAAAACCATGGCTCTCTGGCCCCTCGATACGAAAATCATGCGCAGACTCGCCTGGCGCTTGCAGCTTGGGGCGAATACCTGCATAAGCAGGTTGCAGCGCATCATCAGCAAGCCCTGGCCAATAGCTTCGAATCTCTTGATAAAAGGATTCGCAACGCCTCGGATCGACATCGTAGTCTTCCTGGTCCACCCACTCAACGTCAGGGCCGAAACGTCCCTGGCCAGCTAAGTCAAGCGTGAGATGGACACCCAAGCCCGCTTCGTTGGGCATCGGATAAATCAAGCGACTAAAAGGGCAGCGCGAAGCCAGGGAAAAATAATTGCCTTTAGCAAAATACAAAGGAGGCTGGCTCAACTTTGGCATGCCAGGAATCAGGGACGCAATGCGGTTGGCTCCAAGCCCAGCAGCATTGATAACCTGCTTTGCATGAAAACCATGAAGTTCACCAGGCAAATCAGGCAAGCGAGTTACTGCGTTTCCTGCAAGCCTTAACTGTGCTGGGTCCAAGACCTTAAAGCTCACCGCCCAAGACTGATCGGCCAAGGGCTGCAAGGACTGAACCACGCTCAACTGAGCAAGCATCGCTTCATGATCTTGGGCCTCGCCGAGCAGTGCGAGCATCAAACCATGACTGTCGATAATCCCGGTGCTCGGCGACTCGAGGGCGGCCACGCAGGCCAGCGCAGGCTCTTTGCTTTTGGCCTCCTCCGCCGTCATGGCACGCACATCGTCAACCCCGTTGGCATGGGCCTTCTTTAGAATAGCTTCAAGACCTGGGAGCTGCGCGCTTTCGCTGGCAACAATGAACTTGCCACAACGACGATGGGATATGGATCGCGCCTGCACATACTCGTAGAGCAAATGCTTGCCCTCCACGCAAAGCTTGGCTTTAAGTGAGCCTGCCGGGTAATAAATGCCCGCGTGGATGACTTCACTATTGCGCGAACTAATCCCGAATCCAATATCGCCACTGGCCTCGACGATGACCACCTCTTTGCCTTCGCGCGCCATCTCACGAGCACAGGCAAGACCAACCACGCCGGCGCCAATCACCAAACAATCGATGGTTTCCATATGTCAGTGATCCTAGGAAGCCGAGCGCCGGGCCTGCAACATCCAAGCAGCCGCGCGCTCTGCAATCATGAGCGTGGGTGCGTTGGTATTGCCCGAGGTAATCGTCGGCATGACCGATGCATCGGCCACCCTGAGCCCTCGAACCCCGTGGCAGCGCAATTGGGCATCAACCACAGCACTTGGATCGGAGGCAGGTCCCATCTTTAAAGTGCCCACGGGATGAAAAATCGTCGTCCCTACCTTACCTGCTGCCTCAACCAAGGCTTCTTCGCTTTCATACTGGGGACCAGGAAGATATTCCTGCGGACGAAACGCAGCTAATGGCGCCTGATTAACAATGCCTCTTGTCACGCGTATGGCGCTCGCTGCAACCTGTCGATCGTAATCGGTGGCGAGGTAGCAGGGATCAATTTGTGGTTCGGCAAGGCTGTTGGGATGGTTGATATGGACCGAGCCCCTGGAGCTCGGCCTAAGGTGACAAACCGAGGCGGTAAAGGCGGGAAAGTCGTGAAGTGGTTCGCCAAAGCGTTCGAGCGACAAAGGCTGGATGTGGTACTCAAGGTCAGCACGGTCGACCGAGGCTGAAGAACGGGTGAAGACACCCATCTGGCTTGGTGACATCGTGAGCGGACCAGTTCGGAATAATAAGTATTCCAATCCCATGGCGGCACGTCCCCACCAATGCTTGGCTTGCGCATTGAGGGTTTTCACACCCGAAACTTTGTAAATAAGTCTCAACTGCAAATGGTCCTGGAGATTTTCGCCAACCCCAGCAAGACGATGCCTAGGCCTTATGCCCATGCCCGCGAGGCGCTCGACTTGGCCCAGACCAGATCGTTCCATAATTTGGACCGAACCAATAGCACCAGCAGACAACACCAGTTCAGCACGAGCCCCAACCCTCACAGGATCTGAAAGTATCTCACTGCCCTGCAGGCCTGCGCGTTGACTACGATTTCGGTACTGAACCCCAATCACTTTGCAGCTATCTTGAGGATCAAAAATTAGATGATCAACCACAGCCTGGCTAATAACCGTCAAGTTAGGGCGCGACAAGGCAGGCTCTAAGAAGGCTTTGCTTGCATTCCAGCGAACCCCGCGGCGCTGATTCACCTCAAAATACCCACAGCCCTCGTTATCACCGCGGTTGAAATCGTCACAAGCCGGAATGCCGCTTGCGTGAGCGGCCTTTGCAAAAGCATCTAGCAAATCCCAGCGCAGCCTTTGACGCTCAACCCGCCACTCACCGCCCGATCCATGCAAGGGATCGATCGATCCATCATCGCAAGCGTGGTAATCCTCGTGTTGCTTAAAGATCGGCAGCACCTTGTCCCAGCACCAGTCAGGATTGCCCAGCGATTCCCATTGATCATAGTCCTGAGCCTGTCCTCGCATATAAATCATGCCGTTAATCGAAGAGCAACCTCCCCAGACTCTGCCACGCGGGTACTTTAAGCTTCGACCCGCGAGCCGCTCTTGTGGCGTGGTTTGAAATAGCCAGTCCGTGCGGGGATTACCGATGCAATAAAGGTAGCCGACCGGAATATGCACCCAAAGATAATCGTCGCGTCCACCCGCCTCAAGCAGCAAGACCTTGTTTCGCGGGTCGGCCGATAATCGGTTGGCAAGCAGACAACCTGCTGTGCCTGCCCCAACAACAACGAAATCGAAGCTAGTCTGAAAGGGCTGACTTTGCTGCATAGCGGTTCCCCTGCGCGCTTAAGGACTAAATCCCAGCGAGGGTTAGGTATTTCGTCTCTAAATATTCATCCAAACCCTCTTTGGCGCCCTCACGGCCCAAACCCGATTGCTTCACACCCCCAAAAGGCGCGACTTCTGTGGACAGAATGCCGCTATTGACGCACACCATGCCAGCCTCGATGGCTTCCGCGACCCGGAGGACACGTCCAAGATCACGAGCATAAAAATACGCCGCAAGGCCATACTCGCTTGCATTGGCCATATCGATAACTTCCTGCTCGGTCTGAAAGCGAAAGAGCGGTGCAACCGGACCGAAGGTCTCCTCACGAGCCACCCTCATGCGCTGCGTGACCCCCGTCAACACCGTTGGCTCAAAAAAGAGACCGCCGCGCTCATGGGGCTTGCCACCTACCGCAAGGCTCGCACCCTGACTGAGTGCATCCGCGATATGCGCTTTTACTTTTTCAAGCGCTGCGGGCTCAATCAAGGGTCCGATCAAAACCCCAGGCTCGGTTCCAGCACCCACTGGCATCGCAGAAACCTTGGCTGCTAGTTTGGCGGCAAAGGCATCGTAGACAGCGTCTTGCACATAAATACGGTTGGCGCATACACAGGTTTGGCCTGCATTGCGGTACTTGGAAGCGAGCGCACCTTCAACAGCCGCATCAAGATCTGCATCGTCAAACACAATAAAGGGCGCATTGCCGCCCAGTTCTAGCGACAGTCGTTTGATGGTGTCTGCCGATTGCCGCATCAAAATACGTCCGACCTCGGTCGATCCGGTAAAAGAAAGTTTTCGCACCACGGGTGAGGCGCACAGCACTTCGCCGATTTCGGCTGCCCGATCAGCATCCCCCGTAACAAGATTGAAGACACCCGGGGGTATGCCCGCTTGTTCGGCAAGCACGGCCAGTGCGAGCGCTGTCAGCGGTGTGGCCTCGGCAGGTTTGCAAATAACCGTACAACCTGCAGCCAGCGCCGGAGCGACTTTGCGAGTGATCATCGCCATGGGGAAATTCCATGGTGTGATCGCCGCACAAACGCCAATCGGTTGGCGCAGGGTTAAGAGCTTCCTATCGCTCATGTGAGAGGGAATCACCGCACCATAAGCACGTTTGGCCTCCTCTGCGAACCATTCAACAAAAGATGCGCCGTAAGCCACTTCGCCACGGGCTTCAGCAAGCGGCTTACCCTGTTCGGCTGTCATGAGTTGAGCCAAGTCTTCACTGTGCTTGAGCATCAAGTCATACCATCGTCTTAGGATGGTGGCCCGCGCTTTAGCGGTCTGTGAGCGCCATGCTGGCCATGCACGATGGGCTGCGTCGATCGCAAGCTGGGTATCAGCTGCACCCATGTTGGCAACTTCAACGATGGTTTGGCCACTGGCCGGATTACTGACCGGGAAAACAGCCTTACTAAGCGCTGCCATCCAACGACCATCGATATAGGCCTCACTTCGCAGCAGCTGCATGTCTTTAAGCGCTAAGGTCATTACGGCATCTCCTTCGGGGTTTGAGTGCTGGAGCAATCGCTCAAGCCTTGAGCGAAAAGAGCAAGTGTAGAACTTGCATCGACTGCTTTGCTAGCAAGTACCCGACAACTCCCGGGTTCTACGAGGCCTAGTGCAAAGAAAGCGGACTCATCAGGCGATTGAAAGTCCGCCGACTGGCCTTCGACCGCAGCCAGATCCCATTAACAAAGGCATCGCTGATGAAGCGCTTAACGAACACACATCATGACTTAGCTTGCGAACTCGACCTCACCTTAGCTCGCGAACTCGACCTGACTCACAGGCTTCGCAGGCTAACTTGCCCGCACTTAGCACTGTGGCTTCTACTTGTGCTTTTTTCGATGATTTATGTGCAAGGCGAAGCACTCGCCTGCCAAAGCGAGATCGGATCGAGCTTTCCTGACAAAGGGCAGGCTTGCGCGCTCGAAGGCACCGCGGCTGACGATCCAAACCTGCTTGCCCTTCCCGGCACGCTCACACGAAGCGGCAATCCGGTTGATTTCGTTAGTGGCCGTAAATCCCTAAGGCGCCTGCAATTGCAGTTTTACCCGCAGACGGTTGATGTATTCGGCCAAGGTCTGCCGTTGACATGGAGCTTATTTTATGACTCAGGCCCCACCCTCCTTGGGAATAAGTCCGAAAGCGGTCTTGCTGGCAAGCGCCATCTTGGTGGCTTTGGCTTGATGTGGCGCCACGGCTATGAGTTAAGTCTTAGCAGCGCGCAGCTTGCCGGGAAATCTGCATCAGGCATGGAGGCGCTTGTCGTTCGCATTCACCAAGCAGATGGCCTTGTCCATCGATTTGTCTATCGCCCTGAGCGGGGCGTTTTTGCAGCCGAGCAAGCAGAGCTTGGCGAAATTCAAACCTTTGACGCGGGGCCTTCGCGACGTTGGGTGTGGCGGCAAGCGGGTGGCAGGCAGGCGACCTTTGATGCGACGGGCAGGCTTAAAGGTTGGCGATCGCCGCTTGGTCAACGCCTAGATCTGGACTACAGCGCCACAGGTCGACTGATTGAAATCACCCACAGCAAACAAAACCAAACTGGAAGTTTGCAAAAGTTAGCGAGCATTCACTTGCAATGGGATGCCCAACAGCGGCTGATTTCGGCGGTTGAACTCAAAGAAGAACGCGAAAACGCAAAGCCCTTGTTGATGGCGCGTTGCCAATATCGATACGCTGGCGAGGCCTTGGACGCGCCTCTCCTAATTGCTGCTTCGTGCACGCGGACAGGCCAGGCCGATCGCAACTGGTCAGAGCAGTACTTTTATGAAGATCAGCGCTTTGGCGAAGCCCTCACGCGTGTCCGTCAACAAGGACCTCATCAAGCCCCGCTTGAAGCGAGCTATGTTTATGATGAGTCAAAGCGCGTCATCAAAAGCCAGGGTTTCGGTGAAGCTGCACATGAAGCGCTCACGATTACCTACAGCACACCAACGGCTAATGAGGCCCCTTGGCGTCGACTTCAACGACAAGGGCAAAGCGTTGAATACCGCTTGGAAGCATCTGCGGGCCGAGGCGGTTTTGCTTCGATGAAGCAAAGCTTAGGACATTGGCGCCGCCAAGACGATGGACCCTGCGCCTGGTGCCCTGATCTTGCCTCTAAGCATGAAATGCTGCGCGACCGAGTCGGGCGGGTCGTCGAGCTTCGTGATGCAAAGAGCAAGCAATGGCTTGAGCGGCGGCGCTATGAGACTGAGGACGCCACCGAACTTCCTGTCGAGATACAGCGCCCGAGCGTTCGCGATGGGGCGTTCGCAAGCAGTCGATTTGAACGCAACCCGCAAGGCCTTGTCCTGGCGATCGAACACCAAGGGTTTTCACCAAACGGAAGCCCGACAGCATTTGAAGCGATTCAGCGGCGGATCCGGTTTCGTTACGCCAACGATGGCAGTGGCATCCTCTCAGGCTTGATGGATGATGGATCGGGTGAAACCCTCGAGCCCAAACAGTTGGCCCTTGCTTGGGTCATCCCTGGCCGGCAACTTCAAGGGCTAACTTGGCGTGACAGTGCGCGTTATAGCGACGATTTCGGGCGAGTCGTATTGATTAAGCATCCAGACGGCCGTTGGTCAAACGCAAGCTACGACGCGCGAGATCGGCTGCTTGAACAGCAAGGAGCCGATGGCAAACGGATGAGCCTGCGCTGGAATGCCTCGTCCAATCCGGTGGAGAAGGACTATGGCGAAAGTGGGCGCTCACTTTTTGAATGGTCTAAGCAGGATGATCACAAGGCGCTTTTGCTATCCGCAAGGCGCGAAGCAGCCTCGACGAAGGGTCCGACGATGGAAATCCATTGGGCTTACGATAAAGATCAGCGCGTGATCAAGCGCAGTCATCATGTTGGCAGGCATCGTTTCAACTGGAACATCAGCCGCGATCACCAAGGGCGCGTTGTGAAAGAGCAGCTGCCTGACGGTGCAAACCTAATCTATCGCTACGATGAGCACGGGCTACTTGCTATAAGTTACCAGCAAGGTCTGGGCTCGATAAGCCAACATCTTTATCAGCGTATCGACGAGCGATCACGCAAAGACCAAGACCTCAAGGAGCAGCTTCGCTACACGCAACGTCATGCGGATCGATCCCTTGGCGAACAATCACCTGCTGTTGGCGCAACAGATGGGTCCATCGCTTATCGATTAGGCAATTTCGTCGTGCGCTGGCAGCAAAAGCCTGGCGGTAGCGGCGAGCTACAAGCGCTAGAAGTTGAGGGACTTGCCAAGTGGGTACTTCATCCCGAATCATCAAGACCCGAATCATCAAAAACCCAAGCATCAAAACCCCATGCGGCAAGCAATCCCTCGCTCACACAAGGCCTAGCGCGCAACACAAAGCCCGCAAGGCCCGAGCACTCCGAAGCACCCGCAATTGCCAAGACCTTTCGCTACGATGGCGCGCAAGCTTGGTTGGGCGATCAGCAAACCACCATGCACTACGATCCGCTTGGTCAACCAGCGCTACTTTCGGTGCAAGACCGACCCGGGCAGATCATGGTCATGGACGGTTGGCGGCAACTGCTTTTGGCCGATGAAGCTAAAGGCCTCCAAGCGCTGGTTGTGTGGCATGGCGCACTTCCAATTGCTTGGATCGAATCGGGGCGCGTCTACCACCTGGCCGTCGACTGGCGCGGCGCACCTGTTCTTGCCTTTGACAGCACAGGCAAAGTTCACTGGAAAGCCAATTATCTTCATCCGCTGCTATCGGAGATCAAGCATGGAAATGCTAGGCGAAAAATCGCAGCGCGCGGCCTTAGCGATCGGTTCATCACCGACCGGCCAAGGATCAATTTGGGGGTCCCGGGGCGCATTCTTGCCAACGAACAACTCGCCCAGAGGGACCCTCGCCTAAAAACGCTGCAATTTGGCGCTAACCGAGTCCTTGATGCCGAGTCCCAGCGCTTTTTGCAAGCCGATCCGCTTGGGGCCGCGGGCGATCGTGATCCTTATCGCTACGCTGAGGGCGAGCCCTGGCGTTATGTCGATCCTTGGGGGCTTGCCAAGCTCACCTACTTCGCAATCTTGCAAAGCGAGCAAGGAAAACCCTCAGCTTCGACACAAGGCTTTTCGCCAGGTCGCTGGTCATTTTTGCTCGAAGCGATCGCACCGGCGCAAACGGCCCCAGGCAGTTCGCTCAGTGGGTGGCAAGGCCTGCAAAATGAATACGCCAAAACCCAACAGTCCTTGCTTTTTGATGGGCAAGGAAGCTTTCGGCTTTCACAGCAAGACCCCTTATTGGGTCGTTGGTTTGGTGAGCACAGTTTGCGTTTTCAGGCCGACCAGGGCGATGAAGTGATGCAAGGCTTTCGCCAACACTATGGCGGCTCGCTCATCAGTCAGAGTGCCTTTGTGATTGAAGACTTTGACGACAACCAAGCCACACGTCTCATGGCCCTGCTCTCGCGCGATCAAAAGGCCAGACGTGCCTGCCTGCAACCGGCCACGCCAGTGCTACCCCCGATGAAGTTCAACGACGGCTCAGCGGATCTTCGACCCGATGCGCCCCAAGGCCAAGGCTCGTCGGTGCAACGTCTGCTCGAGTGTGAAACAGCTACAAGCGGTATCCCAGAGCCGCTTTACCTCGGTCTTTACGCTAATGCCCAAGAAAGAGCCCGAGTCGAGCGCCTGCAGGCAGCCGCCCAACTTCAGGAAGCCCCTGCACCCTCATCGATCCAAAGCGACTGCTCCAAAGACGCCTGCCGCAGCAAAACAGCGATTGCTGTCAACGGACGCGAGTATTTCGCCTCCTACGGGTCAACCCAATTTGTGCTCGAAACATTCTTGCGCACCCTTCGGCAGGACGTCCTGCACGCGACTGATCTCGACCCTCGAACGCTCAGCTGGCTGGGTCTCGATCAATCGATCAAGGATACGGGCGGTCAATCACGGAGCATGAGTTGGTGGATCAATCAAGGCATTGCTCGGGCGCAGTCTGCCGCCCAGGCTTTTGATGCACTGCGTGCACGCCACGGCAAAGGGCTTTCGCAACAAGCAGCCTTGGAGCTTTGGAACAAAATGACGGCCTCGCAGCAGCTTCAATGGCAGGCCTCGAGTGGCCTAGACCGTGAGGCCTTTGTTGATATTTTGGGCTTTAGTCCTGACGGCCGGGCACGTACCGAGTCTGAAGCCAGAAATGCTTTTGCCGCGCATGCGGTGTTTCGCCTGGGTTCGGGCAACAGCGCAGGTTTTGGTGACTGGCTCAAGGCACTTTTTTCAGACCAGGCACGATTTGGTCTGATCTCGAGGCTTTTGCTACGCCAGCATCTGCGAACACTATTGGCTGAGCCCGCACTTCAGGCCCGACTTAGCAATCTTGAGTCTCCAACGACGAAGGCCTTCGATCAGCGCCAACAAAGCATCGAGCAAGACATCGCTTACCGAGTTGCGCTTATGCACAACGGTGGCAAGCAAGCAGCGGGCGCACTTGATCCGAACCGCAAACCCCCAGCCTATTTGCAGCACTATGCTGAAGAGTTCATGAGGGTGGCTGGTCGCGGTAATTGGCAGGCCCTACGCTGCGGTCAATCGCTGGGCGTTGCGGGCTTGCAAATGCAAACCGTGAAACTTGCCTGAGCCCGCTTGCGCGCTGCAACACCTACGCTGCAACACCTAGGCTGCAACACCTAGGCTGCAACACTGCGGGATTGCGAGCTTGTGCAGCACGGCCCTCGCCTATGATGGAGGGTCAACAACGACTGGTCTTGCAACTAGCGCTTAGGAGAGAAGTCCCAACGATGTTCAGCAACCCAGACTTTCAAACGCAGCAAGCGACAAGTGCTTCGACGGAACATGTAAAGGCGCTTGCCCTTAGCATGGGCGACCCTGCTGGCATTGGCCCCGAGGTGCTGCTCAAGGCACTGCATCGACTTGGCGCACCAGCGTGCAGCCCGAGCCAAGCCG
>Ga0172373_10008507_pt1 | contig 13011 bp, 9 predicted proteins | sample Lak10m_2_FD_114546 | JGI IMG/M metagenome (GOLD analysis project Ga0172373, IMG submission 114546) | Freshwater microbial communities from Kabuno Bay, South-Kivu, Congo - kab_092012_10m | ecosystem: Environmental > Aquatic > Freshwater > Lake | place: Democratic Republic of the Congo: South-Kivu... | reverse complement strand
TTGGTCGGATTTCCAATCGACACAACCTCAAAGACACCAGCTTGAGCTGGTGTCTTTTTTTATTGCATGGTCGAACGCTAAACCCCTGCCTGTGCGAGAATCGCATCGATCTTGGCCGCCAGAATGAAATCGTTTTCGCTCAACCCACCGATCGCATGTGTCGTCAGCTCAATCTTCAAATTCCGATAGCCCGTTAAATGCAGATCCGGATGATGTCCTTCGGCCTCCGATAACTCCGCGATTCGATGGACCGCTTCCATCATCTTCACGAAATTTTTGAACCTTACGGTGCGGTCAATCCACTTCCCATCGGCCCTGAGCTCCCAACGAGGAACCGCCCCTTGCTGCATCCGGGCTTGTTCCAGCGAGCAAGCCTCGACTCCGCCTTCGCACGGCAAACATTTCTTCCGAAGCAATTCATCGCTCGATGCACTCATGGGTTATACTTTTCTTTGTCAACGTGGTTTTTGTTGTAGCCCGCTACTTTGTGGAATTATCCGGCAATGGCTAGCCCTATCTATGCGCTTTCCATCATGCGTGTCCTTGCCCTTGTGGGCACAAGCCTTCTTATGGGGTCCGCCAGTGCCACCGATTGGGCAAAGCGGAACGAAGAGTTCGGCAAGACCATCGAACCTCTATTGAAACAATTCTGCTACGGATGCCACTCCGGGGCCCAGGCCGAAAGCGGCTTGGCACTGAACAATTTCCCTGACGCCAAAGCGGTCTTTCGGCAACGCCGTATATGGGAGAAAGTCGCCCAGCGACTCGATATCGGCGATATGCCCCCTGCAGATTCTCTGCAACCCTCGGACACCGATCGCAAACTCGTTTCCGATTGGATCAAGAACACGCTCAACGATATCGATTGCGGGAAAACTCCCAACCCCGGTGCGGTCACCCTACGGCGCATCAACCGGTTCGAATACCGTAACTCCATTCGCGACCTTTTCAAAATCGATTACGAACCGGCAGCCGGTTTCCCCGGAGATGATGTCGGATACGGTTTCGATAACATCGGTGATGTCCTGACGCTTCCCCCGCTACTGATGGATAAATACCTGCGGGCCGCCGAGGATATCAGCCAAAAAGTCATCCTCGCCCCGAGCTCTGGTCCAGTCTATGATTCGCCGCGCAAGACAAGCCAATTGACAGCCGATTCCGGTGGGAAATTCGAAGGCAGCCGCTTCGTTTTTTTCTCGAACGGAAAAACCCAATTCGAAGAGAATGTGCCTTGGACCGGTCGCTATAGCCTTGAGCTAGGTATGGCTGGTTCGGCTGCTCAAGGTCGATTCCCCCAGGTCGTCATCTCCGTCGATGGAAAGAAGGTCGATGAAGTTACCGTCAAAACCGAGTCGCCAAACAATGCAGAGTCTTTCAAAGTCCCATTGAAACTCAGGACCGGCAAACGAATCATCGAACTTGCATTCGTCAACGATCACTACATCGAAGCCAAAGACGGTCAACCCGCCCAGGACACCAACCTCTACATCTATGACCTTCGCCTCACGGGCCAAAAAGCCGCTGAAAAAGTCCCAGAGTCGGCACTTCCAGAGACTCATCGAGAACTCGTTCGTGACTCGATACCGTCGGCTTCGAAAACCGTTTCCGAAGCGGCCAAGGATGTGATGAGACGCATCGCAAGCCGCGCGTTCCGACGGCCCGCTACCGACGACGAATTGGCTCGATTGGCATCGATCGTCGACAAAACCGTTCAAGCAGGCGAAAGCTACGAAGTCGGACTGCAAACGGCACTATCGGCGATTTTAATCAGTCCCCATTTTCTCTTCAAAGTCGAAGAGCCCGCGACTAAGCTAGGAGCACAGTACCCCCTGTTGAGCGAATTCGAATTGGCTTCACGACTAAGCTTTTTCCTATGGAGTTCGACCCCCGATCGGGAGCTGCTAAGTCTGGCGTCCAAGAACCAACTCCGTCAACCCGGAGTGCTCGGGGCCCAACTCGATCGTATGATCCGGGACGATCGCGCTAGGGACTTTGTGCGAAACTTCGCTGGACAATGGCTGACGCTTCGCAAACTCGATAACTTTGCCCCCAATGAAGGGAAGTTCCCGGACTGGAACTCGCAGATCCGAGATCTATCCAGAACTGAAACCTACTACCTGTTTCTGCACGTCCTGCGCGAGAACATGAGCGTCCTGCGTCTGCTGGATGCCGATTTCTCATTCATGAACGAAACACTGGCACGGTTCTACGGTGTCCCTGGTATCGATGGAGATAAATTCCAAAAGGTCTCGCTCAAAGGTCAAAAACGATTGGGACTTCTGACCCACGCGTCGGTGTTGGCAGTCACAAGCAATCCGACTCGAACCAGCCCCGTCAAGCGAGGCAAATGGATCCTGGACAACATTCTGGGTACTCCACCACCCCCTGCTCCACCGGGTGTTCCTGAATTGGAAAAAGGACAGCTTGTAGGAACCCTTCGAGAACAACTCGAGCAACATCGCGCCAACCCTGCGTGCGCTTCTTGCCACAAACAGATGGACCCCTTGGGATTAGCTTTGGAAAATTACGACGCGATTGGGCGATGGCGAACCACCGACGCTGGATCCCCCATCGACGCCTCGGGAGAACTCCCCACGGGTGAAAAGGTCAGCAACCCAGGGGACCTGATCCGATTGATTCGCGACCAGAAATCGGAGCAATTCGCTCGAACCATCACTGAAAAACTGATGACTTACGGGATCGGACGCGGATTAGAATATTACGATCGCTGTGCGATCGATCAAATCCTAGCCAACGCTTCGAAGAACGACTATCGATTCCAGGATCTGTTGCTCGGGATCATCTCCAGCGATCCATTTCAACGCAAAGGCACAAGGGACGAAGAACTGCCATGAAACAACTCGATCGAAGAACAGTCCTTCGGGGAATCGGAACCGCGATCACCCTGCCTTGGCTCGAAGCCATGACGCACCAAGGGCGAGCCAGTTCGGTAGCCGAAGCCAAACCGCTGAGGATGCTTTTTATGATGGTTCCCAACGGAATCCACATGGCCGACTGGACCCCGGCTTCGGAAGGAACCAAATTTGAGCTTCCTGCAACCCTCGAGGTGCTTGCCAAGCATCGCAAGTCTCTGAACGTCTTTACAGGTCTGACGCTCGATGGTGCTCGAGACCATGGAGATGGAGCCGGCGATCACGCACGCAGTGGGGCTTCGTTCCTCACAGGTGCTCATCCAAGGAAGACTGACGGAGCGGATATAAAAAACGGTGTCTCGGTCGATCAAGTCGCCGCGCAGGGGATCGGTCATCAAACGCGATTCGCTTCGCTCGAGCTTGGCATGGAAGGTTCTTCGCAATCTGGAAATTGCGACAGCGGGTACTCGTGCGCCTACTCTAGCAACCTTGCTTGGAGAAACGATTCGAGTCCATTGGCCAAAGAGATGGATCCATCAAGTGTTTTCGAACGGCTTTTTGGGACTCCGGACAAAGTTTCCCAAGGGGGACCCACGACCCCGCGAGCCGCTCGCAGAAAAAGTGTTTTGGACTATGCACTCGAGGATGCCAATAGCCTCAAACGCAAATTGGGTGCTGCCGACTCCCGAAAACTCGACGAATACCTCTATGCGGTCCGCGATGTCGAGAATCGCATTGGACGAAGCGACAAGCTGCAGCTTGGAGAAAACGGCTTGCCCAACTACGCTAGGCCAGCAGGTGTTCCCCGAGTTTGGGAAGAACATTGCAAATTGATGATGGACATGATTGGACTAGCCATTCGCACCGATGCTACGCGCGTGCTCACCTTCATGATGGCCAACGAAGGGAGCAATCGCGGCTATCCGGAAATCGGTGCCCCCGAAAGCCATCATGATCTTTCCCATCACGGAAAAAGCCCAGAAAAGCAATCCAAACTCCAAAAGATCAATCTGTTCCATTTGCAACAGCTCGCCTACCTTGCCGATCAACTCTCGTCGGTGGATGAAGGGGGTCAAACACTTCTGGATCGCACCATGATTGTCTACGGAAGCGGAATCTCAGACGGCGATCGCCACAATCATGACGATCTTCCGATCTTGATGCTCGGTGGAGCAGGGGGGCAATCTCGAAAATCTGGGCACTGGAGATACCCAAGCAACACTCCGTTGTGCAATCTCTATCTTTGGATGTTGCACCAAGTGGGAATCAAGGCGGATCGTTTCGGCGATAGTTCGGATCTGTTGCGTATCGGATAAGTGAGTCTGAGCTTTGAATCACCCGCCAAAAGATTCTGTGTCCCCAGTATGGACCGGCAGTCGTTTTGCTTTGGCGGATTTGCTCAGAGCAACAGCAGCCGTTTGCGTTGTTTGGCATCATCTTTCGCTTTATGCTCCGCAATCGGACTTGGCAGACCGATTCGCACCGAGTGTGGGGTATTGGTTATTCAATCATGCGCTCTATGCGGTGGCTGTCTTCTTTGTCTTAAGCGGATTGATCGCAAGTTTGGATAAACAGACCAACCATTTGCGCGGTGCAGCGATCGAAATTCTTTCCAGGTATCTTCGCCTAGCGGTTCCCTATCTGATCATGGTCGCTGCTGGTTTGCTCACTGGCGTTATCACCAGCGCAATGGATTGGCCGTTAGGACAGGTCGATTCCTTTTCATGGGCGCAGCTATTCGCCCATACGGTGTTCCTCCAAGATCTCCTTGGTTATGGAAACTTTTCAGCAGGGACTTGGTACTTGTGCATTGAATTCCAATGGTCCTGTTTTGTCGTAGGACTTGGGGTGTTGGCTAATCGTATGCGGTCCGGATTCCTCGATGGGATCACCTTGCAAGCGCTCATTTACTTTCCCTTGGGGGTTGCGAGTGCTTGGTACTGGAGCCGACGCGAGAGTTACGAAGCTACCTTCTTATTCTTTGCGGCCCAGTACATTCTCGGAGTGTTTTTGGGCTGGAATTTGCAGGGCAAGCTTTCGGCGAGGGTCTTGCTTTCGTACATCGTGGTGATTGCCGCAAGCTATTGGGTCAATCCTCGCCCGCAGTTGGTGGTATCACTGGTGGTCGCTGGGGTACTTTGGCTCGGATTCCGGTATTGCAGGCAGTGGCGATTGCCGGATTGGCTCAGCTGGCTGAGCAAGGTCTCTTTTAGTCTGTTTTTGGTTCATTACTTGGTCAACGGATTGGTTCTTAAAACCATCGACTCCTGGGCAGGCCGCAGCCCGGTCCAAGCTGCCGGGGCGATGCTTTTGGCCTTCCTGTGCAGTTTAGTCGCAGCAGAGATTTTTTATCGTTGGATTGAGTCGCCCATGAACGATTGGATCAAACGGCAACGCAAGAGTCTTCAAAAGCAGGTCGTTTTCGCATCCGATCTTCGGACCGATTAGAGGCGATCCCGTAGAATCTACTTGGCAGATTTCTCGATCTGCGCTTTTGCCCAGCGTCCTGCGGAATTCAATGCGTCTTGTCCATCGGTGCTATATCGCTCAACGACGGTCTTGGAATCCGTATATCCAAATTCTCCGAGTGCAAGCAGGCATGCATAACCGACCAGATAGTTCTCGGGCATCCGGGTGCTCAAATCCATGATGCGTTCGGCAAGCTGCGCTCGGAGCTTCGGGTCGTCTTGATCCTTCATGATCTTTCCTATCGCCCAAATCGCGGACGAACGACTGAGATTCCCCATCTTAAAATTGTCTTTCGGGATGTACTTGCGAAGCATGCTCAAGACTGGTTCGTAGCGATTCCTACCGAAGACTTCGAAGAGAAAACTCAGACGAATAATGTCTTGTTTTGCAAGAACCGTTCCCTGTTCTAACTGCGAAGTCAATTTCTCGGCATGAGGCACAACGCTCTGGACGATTCCTGGATCATTGGCCAGCTCCATCAAAGCCCAACCTGCGAGCATATTGACTTCCGGACGCGGGTGATCGAGCAGTTCCAAGAATCGCTGGCAACGCTCCCGGTCTTGCAGTTCGACGGCAAGAATGATCGCTTGTTCGATGCCTTGCCAAACTTGGCCGTTGAGATTCTCTCCCAAGTGCTCTCGGACTTGATCGCGAAATCCATTCTTTGCCAGGTCGAGCAATTGCACTCTCGCTTTGTTTCGTACCACCGAATCGGAGTCTGCGAGCAAACTGGCTTGCAAACGGGTGTTCGAATCCGAAGGTTGGCTTACAAGCAATTTCAATGCAGCCAGCCGAATTTCGTCGTCCGGATGCTTGACCCAATCACCTACCACACTCATTGCTTTGTCAGGATAGCTTTCGGCGATCGAATTGGCTGCAAGTCGCTTCGATGTGGCTGTTCCTTGCTGCATCAGGGCTTGCATGAGGTCCAATGCAGCGGGGTCTGCTTGATGCTTTGCCATGAGCGATGCGACGAGCATGTGCTTATCTGAAACCTGAGAACGCAAGATTTCGTCAGCCAGCGAAGTCAATCCGTTGGGTTGGAGAATTCCTAGAGTCCGGGCTGCAGCCAACCGTGTGATAGGAGTCGCTTGATCGGAGCGCAGGACCTGCATACATAGTTGCCGATCTTGTTCCTGACCGACTTGGGCAAGACCATCCAAAGCCCGCTCGATGTCGGCTTGGGAGGACTGCGAATCCGCGAGTATTTTTCGCCAATGATCTAGGGAAACGGTGGACTTCCAGCGGATCAGATAGGATTCTACTAACGGAGCAACACCCGGATCGCTCGCGGCGGCTTGCCAAATACCTTGGGCATGGGTCCCGTCATCGAGAAGGCAAGCCGCAGAGATCATCGTACGTTTGACCAGAATCGAATTGCTGCTGTTGGAGAGTTGTTCCATCAGCAGTTGCAACGCCTGATCGGGTTTCCGAAACCCGGGTCGATCATGGTTTTGACAAATGGTCTGAGCCGCCTCGAATCGTATACTAGCATGCTCGCTGCGAAGATCCTCGACATTGAGGAACTTGGCCCGCAGGTCGCGATTGATATTCCAAACATTGCCGAACCCGGGGTCTGCTTCCCAACGATGTTGCAATGGCACGACTGACTGTGCGCAGAGGAAGCTTGTAAGCGATGTGAAAACGCATGAACCAAGGACCAAGATTCGTTGGATGTATTTCATGTTTCAAGGATTAATCAGGACGCGTTAGTTTGGCGATGCGGAGCACAAGCACGATAAGACCTGCGGTGCAAATCGCAAGGCCTACATACCATCCGTTAGGAATCAACTGAAACGTTTCAAAGCCAGGTGCTTTCATCTCGGCCAACGCGGTAGCAGCAGGATTCAAAAGCAAAGCCCGCTCAACAAACACAGGACCGAAAGGATTTCCGCGACCTAGCCAAATCAGAAGTGTTCCGGCAAAGAGAATCAAAAGCACTGCATAGCTGGCTGCCGTAGCCGCAGCAGACGTTTTCGAATACGCGCTGACACAAGCGCTCAGGATAGTAACCATTGCCGTTGCAATCAGTAGAGAGACAACCACGTTGGAGACTTGGCCCCCAATGGCCGGTTGGATATAGCTCATCATCACATATCCAGGGAGTGTGGCAAGCAGCAGCAGCAGCAGGGTCAAAAACGTGCTCATGAGCTTTCCGGTCAAGATACGCCATGCGGGAATTGGCGATGCTCGCATCAGTTGCCACCCCCCGCTTTCGACTTCCGAGGCGATCAAGTTGGCGCCCAAACTCGGGCCTAAAAGCAATAGAAATCCGATTTGCATAAGCACCATGGACGATGCGATCCGATCGACGCCCCAATTGACAGTCCCGGTGGCGGCTACCACCGTCAAGAGGATTGAAACGATGGCACCTGCGGCCACCAATCTGAGCAACCAGTGCAAACGCCCGAACTTGCGAGTTCGAAACTCTTTGACCATGATCGGATTGAGCCAAAAAGGTATGCCGGCTTTGCGCCTGTTTGGGTCGACCAAGTAGGCAAGACGACGAAACCAACTGGACTGTTTGGCTTCGATCACCTTTCCAGCATCCCTAGCTCGATCCATCATGGTTGGGTGCAGTTTGTACAAGGTCGCCATGGCAAGTCCAACGGTGGTCAGAGCCGACATGATCAAGTACTCGACCCATCCGGTTCCAATACCAATCGACTTGGCCTGGCCTTGGGATCCTGTGATCTGTTGGAGTGCAGGGATCGGTGACAAGGTCGTCAGAGCTTGAGAGATCCATGCACCGATGCCAGAGAGTTTTCCCACCAGGACGCTTGGACCAATCGATAGCACAACCAGAAACAGCAGAATACTGTAAGTCCACCTCAAGGCGGCATCGATCGATTGCGATCGGCTCGATACCCAAAGCCCCAAAGCGGAGTACTGAAATGCCATTCCAAGGAAAACCAGCAGCAGCGGGATGATATGGTTGACGATGGATATCCCGCCCATGGCATAGCAAGCGAAAATCGCAGGGAGACTTACCGAGAACAGCAACACCCCCAGCAGGACATTGGCAAGCAGTTTGCCAACGTAAATAACCCAGGGCGGGGTAGGGGAGTTGAGCATCAGGACCAAGGTCCCTTTCTTGCGTTCAGACACGATGGCCGTGGCAGGGAACGCCGGAGTAAGCATCATGATTGCGATGGCGATGGCATAAGCGACCGGTCGGAAGACTTGGATGGAACCTTGGCTGACCAAGTCAATGGTCGCTTCCCGAGGCCATCGCATCAAAACTAGCGTGCAAGAGACGATCGCCACGATCGCAATTGCGATAAGTGCTTTGGGACTTCGCAAGCGGCCGATGAGCTCGCGTCGTAGGATCGGATTACTGAAAAATGATTGAGGATTCACGCGATGGAGCTTTCGATAAAAGCGACAAGTTACTCTTTGCCGGCGACTGATAGGAAGGCGTCTTCAAGGTCGCTGGTCAGTTCGCGGAATTGGGTTACGGGCAATTTGGCCGCTACGAGTTTTTGCAAAAACTCGGCCAGTTCCACTTCGCTTCGGACCGTTGGAAACCTGAGCATCAATTCAGCAGGGCTGCTGATGAGTGGTTCGGTATCGAGCAAAACGTCTCGCAGGAGTTTTTCGGCGCTGGGCATGTGCTCAGCACTTGCAACTTGGATTTCAAAGTTTCGCTGAGGGCATAGTTTGCTCATGACATCGTCGACCGAACCGAAAGCTCTAAGCTTTCCTGCGGTGACGATAGCAACGACGTTACAGATGCGAGATAGTTCCGGCAGGATATGGCTAGTGACGATGAGCGTCTTGCCTTGGGCCGCCAGTTGCAAGAGCAGTTGCCTCATCTCGATGCGAGCTTTTGGGTCCAAGCCGTTTGCAGGTTCATCCAGAATGAGAACTTCAGGATCATGCAGCAGCGTCCGGGCGATCCCTACGCGTTGTTGCATCCCATGACTTAGACTCTCGACGTACCGGTCTTGCATGTAAGTCGTATTGGTTGTTTCCATCACCTCCTGAATACGAGCTTTGCGCTGTTTTCCAGGAATTCCGAAAATCGCGCCAAAGAAGTCCAAGTACTCATGGACCCGCATGTTGTCGTACGAGCCGAACTTGTCGGGCATATATCCGACGAGCTGTTTGATCTTTGACGCGTTTTGGCTGCAGTCGACCCCTGCGATCCTGGCCGATCCGCCGGTTGGCCGGGAGAGTCCCACAAGGATTTTGATCGTGGTTGTTTTGCCTGCACCGTTGGGGCCGATGAATCCGAGGATTTGCCCCCTGTCGACGTGGATCGAAAGATCATCCAAGGCTGTGAAATCGCCGTAGCGTTTGGTGAGGTTCTGGGTTTCAACGACTGTTTCGCTCATAGCTGGTTACTGATTGGATGTATGCAGGCAAAATGAAGGGGATTGAAGGACTTGGGATGGGATCTGTGCTATCCGAGCTAGATGAACGTTATGGGTTAGCGCTCAGCGGATTGCTTGGAAGGGTCATTCCATGAACTTTGAGTCGAAGGTGTTTGATTCGCCATGGGATCGAGCTTCCAGCCTCTTGGTCTTCTGCCACTTCCAAACGCAGCGTCAGCAAACCATCTTGTAATTCTTCTAGCAACTGTGGGTCGGTGATTTTCGATTTCCAGGGAAGCGATGGGCCATCGAAGCTAACGATTTCAACGAGGGACTGATCACTGGATCGGATCCATGAGAGTTTGACCTTGCGCCTAGGTGCTTGCAATTCCCAGTCAAAGTCGATTTCGGTGGGTTGAAGCGGGAGCACTTCTTGGGGCAATCGAAACTCGAGACTTGTCTCTGCACGATTGGAAGACTGGCTGATCCAACGCCCAGTGCCTTCGAGGAACACCGGTGAAGAATTCCCATCTCGTGAAATCTTGATGTCGATGAAAGGGTAGGGGACCGCGATTTTCACGCCTGGAGCGGGGCGACTAAGGGACAAGGGCATCGATACAAGAGCCGCACCCCGTTTTTCGATCTGCGAATTCCACTGTGGTGCTTGATCAAAAAGATCGGTCCAACCAAGCACCATTCGAGAGAGCGTTTGGGTCCTATCGGTGCTCTCTAATGCCTTGCGATAAATCGCACTTCTTCGTCGTTGTTCATCTCCGACGATGGCATCGAGGGTCCAGCGTTCGCCTTCGGCTGGATAAGCACCATCGATGAGGATCTGGGAGTCTGAAATTGGAGAACCAAGTACCGGAGCGCCAGGCACGTAGGCCACAACTGGGTTGAGGACTTTCGATGGCAGGTTGTCGGGCAGTTGGATCCGAACACCTTCGGATCCAAACTCCGCCTTAGCGATCGCTCGAACATCCGGCAAGGAAACTTCGGTTTGGTATCGCCAAGTCCCGGTGGGCCAATCCTGGTTAGTCATTTGCCACTTGTCGATGTCTTCGGTGACGATCGATTTGATCCCGCTTTGTATTTTTGGATCTGGGATCGCATAGCCCAAGAGTTTGCTTTCCAGCGACATCGAGGAGTTTTGCGGCAGATAGACAGCAGCCGATTCCTTGAGCGTTGCACCGGACTTGGACTCCAATTGGACCAATTGAAACAGCGAAACCATCGCTGGAATATCACGCTTTTGAGACCATGCCAAGTAGACAAGTGGGAGCGAAGCACCGACGGCAAGCGCCGGGGCGATCCAACCCATGGCCTTAGCATCTCGAGCCGTCAAGCGCCAAAGGCTCAAGCCGACCAAGGCGGTGCAAAAGGACAAGAGGATTCCAGCGACGAGGCTTCGTGGAACCACCGGGTTGCCAATCTTTTCCAACGGATAATCGAGATCTTTGAGTGCGACCAAGCTCCCGGACCTTTTGACTTGGATCGAGTCGATGAGGTTCTTTGCCCATGGTTTGAGTTCATAATCGGACCGATAAAACGGGTCGTCGCTGAGTTGATTCTTGCGAGGTTGGATCCATGCGCTGCTTTCGAGCGACGTGATGATCAGTTCTCCGCGACCTACGGGCATAAGGATCGACGCGGGCCAACCCTCGATCGAGTGCTTGACGGTCCCTCCTTCTTGCATGAGGCGTTTGAGAATCACAGGGTCTTCGACGATAACTTTGGTGTCTTGGGGGGCAACAGAAATCCCGTTGGTGGCGACTTGAAACTCCGTCAGCTTGACCGAATCGATCGTACGGATTTGCTGGGTCGGTTCGAGCAACGGCTCGATCGCTTGGGTATCGATCGAGTCGAGCATGACCCAGATTCGACCTCCCGAATTCAAGAAACTTTTGAGAGATCCGAGCGTGTTGGCATCCCTCAGTGGACCGGGCTCAGCGAGCATTAAAACATCGGTATTCTTCCAGTCGTTCTGGCTGGTGGGAAACTGGAGACCATCCAAACCGATGCAGTCCTTGCTCAGTTCCGCATCGATTCGGCTCGCCATGGCAGCTTCGTAGGTGGTCAATGGAGTTGTTTTTTCCCATCTCCAGTCCAGGGGTGGAGCTAGTTCACGTCCAAGGGCCGTTGCTGCGACGACCGGATTTTTGTTGGCTCGAAACACGGTCACTTTGCGAACAGCCGGTTCATCTCCCACGACGACCAAAGTCTCCTTGCCATCGACCATCGTGTAGAGCGAAGTTTCTACTTCGAACCGCGCATCTGGCAACGGGACGGTGGGTCGAACCGTGATTTCGCAGGTTCGAACTTGCTCGGGTGCAACGGAGACCTTGTACCGATCGTCGTCGGTCAGGTTTCCTGCGATGCGAGCAGAGACATATCCGGTTTGGTACTCTTTAGAACCGTTTCGGATGTTGCAACGAATCACGATCAGAGGATCCCCAAGGAGCATGCTCCTTGGGGACAGGGTTGCCGATTCGAGCGATAAACCTTGGCCTCCAGAGGAAGCTGCAAACCTAAGGTCTTCTTCTTGCGCCAAGCAACCCGGGGGGCAAGTGGCGTGCAAAAACAATCCCGGCAAGGTCAGCCAAAGAACCAGCAGGGCGAAATTGCGAAGATCCAGTTTGCGAGAATATAGAGTCATCGTAGATGGTGTTGAAGAGATCGAGGACGAGATCATCAATGTAGCAGATTTTAGCCAATGCATCGTCCAAAGGGGCATTTGGACCCTTAGGCCAGATCAATAATGCTCGCAGATTCGATGCTCGCCTTGCTCAAACTGCTCGCTGAGGGATCCGGCAATACGGTCGACGATCTGATCATCGCTCAAATTTCGGTAATCATCAGCCAGGAGCGGTTTGCCGAAAACCACAGCGATTGGCTTGGGGAACAGCCATTTGGATCCTTTGGGCATGCATTCATAAGCTCCGACGATAGTCACTGGGATCAGGGGAACTTCGGACCGTCGTGCGATGGGCAAGAAACCGGGCTTTAGGATTCCGATGGATCCATCGCTGGTCCTAGTTCCTTCGGGGAACAGCACAACCAACTCTCCGGCTCGCAATCTTGCAAGCATCTCTCGGAGTCCTTTTAGCCCTCCTCGCTCTCGATCGATTGGAATGGAATTCATCGCCCTGAGCAGCAGAGAAAACGCTGGATTTTTGAATAGTGTGCTGCGAGCAAGAAAGTTCAAATGCCGATTGCAAGCTAGCCCCACCAGCACTGGATCCATCCCCGATTGGTGCGTCGAAAGTAGCATGCCTCCTCCTTGGATGGGCACATGATGGCGACCTTCGACTCGGATTCGAAACCAAAGGACATAAACGATTCTTGCGATGGTT
>Ga0172373_10008506_pt1 | contig 13013 bp, 14 predicted proteins | sample Lak10m_2_FD_114546 | JGI IMG/M metagenome (GOLD analysis project Ga0172373, IMG submission 114546) | Freshwater microbial communities from Kabuno Bay, South-Kivu, Congo - kab_092012_10m | ecosystem: Environmental > Aquatic > Freshwater > Lake | place: Democratic Republic of the Congo... | reverse complement strand
CCACCCTCAAACGCAATAAACCCGCCACTAAAATTGACATGGCGGCGCTCAAGCGTGACGTTGAGGCGTACCCCGATGCGTATCAACATGAGCGCGCCGAACGCCTTGGAGTCAGCCAGAAAGGCATTTTCTATGCCCTGAAACGCCTCGGTGTTTCTTATAAAAAAAACGCTAAAACATCCCAAAGCGGACAGCGAAAAACGATCTGCGTTCTGCCAAGAGATCGCTGAACACAAGGCAAACGACCGCCCACTGGTGTTTATCGACGAATCGGGTTGCCCATGATATGCCTCGAACCCATCGCTATGCCTCAAAAGGGGCGCGGTGTTTTGGAGTCCACGACTGGGGTGCCAAGGGGCGAACGAATGTGATTGGAGCGCTTTTGGGGGGCGTTTTGTTGACGGTGAGCTTGTTTGGGACGACCGTGAACACCGCGGTTTTTGGCGCTTGGGTGATCCAAGATCTCCTCCCAAAGCTCCCCAAGAGCAGCGTCGTTGTGATGGACAACGCGACGTTTCACAAAGGTGTTGAGATGGTGAAAGCCTTGGAGGGTGCGGGACACACATTTCTTTACCTGTCGCTGTATTCACCCGACCTGAATACGATTGAGAAGAAATGGGCCCAAGTCAAAGCTCTCAGACGGAAAATAGGCGGATCCGTAGAAGCGCTTTTTAAAGAGGCACTATGATAATCATTTTATATAGCTTTAGCTATAACTGCTACGTCACATCATCAAAAGTGATGGAAGCTCCGGGAAAAGCCTCAACAACTTCTTTTACAGAGATGTGACTTAGGACTTCTTCTTGGAGTTTTTTTCTATCTAATCGCTTTTGATCCTGTTGGGAGATGGCGCTATCATCTAATCCTAAATCCTGAATATCCCAAGATGCTTGCCCATGCTTTTGCAAGAAAGTTTTAAGTTGGGTCACCAATGTTTGGGGCGCTTGGGATTTTCTTGTAAAATGGACATACCCTTGTCCGTAAGACTCAATGCCCACATCACTCATCATGTGGGTATAAAGTACAGGTTCTCGGTTGTCCTTGATGAAATTTAAAAAGGCATCGAAGGTGGAAAACTCATCTTGTGGTTGAGGCTCTGCATTCACGCCCTCTTCTTGTATAGATGAAATTTGTGGGGAGAGGGCTTCCGCCCGCAGGGTGTTTATTTTTTTTTCCAACCCTGACATTTCTTTTGTAGGGGCATTGTTTTCTGGATAGATCATTCCTTTTTCCAGGAAGTCTGGAATGGGGGGCATTTTTGCAAGGTGGGTGAGTTGTAAAAGAACAACCTGTAACGCCTGTTCAGGGTTGGGGGCTTTGAAAATAAGTTCGTATTGTTTGGAAAGCACTTGCCACACCTGCAAAAGCCCTACGCGGTTTAATTGATCCGCCAACGTTTGGGTGAGAATGCGTTCCGATTCAGGAAGCGTCGTGTCATTCTTAAGCTGTGGTTTGGATTTAAAGGCAATAAGCCAATAAAGCCCATCGAGAAGGTCCTTGCTAAGGAGGAGTGGGTCAATCCCACTTTGAAACATAGCATCCGTTTTGTGAAAAATGTCGTCGATCTGTCCTTTGAAAATAGATTCAATCAACTCAAATAAAGTTTCTCGTGAGGACATGCCCAGCATGTGACGTACGCAAAGTGTTGTGATGGTTTTGTCCTTTGAAAGGGCGCATGCTTGATCGAGGAGTGATAGTGCATCCCGCATGGAACCATCCGCTGCCCGTGCGATCAAAGCTGCGGCCTCTTCTTCTAAAGTGACGGATTCCGTTGCGCAAATCATTTTAAGGCGTGTGATGATGGTGCCCAAATCCATCCGTCTTAGGTCAAAACGCATGCACCGGGATAAAATCGTCTCGGGAACTTTTTGGATTTCCGTTGTGGCAAAGATGAATTTAACGAAGGGTGGGGGCTCTTCCAACGTTTTCAAAAGGGCGTTGAAGGCGCTTTTTGAAAGCATATGAACTTCGTCGATGATATAGACCTTGAATCGTCCCTGAACGGCCTTGTATTTAGCTGTTTCAATGATTTCACGGATATCGTCGACGCTTGTGTGGCTGGCTGCGTCCATCTCGATCACATCAAGATGACGCTCATTTTGAATGGCTTCACATGAAGGGCAGATGCCGCAAGGGTCAGCCGTAGGGCCCTTTTCACAATTTAACCCCTTGGCAATGATACGCGCTGTGGTTGTTTTACCAACTCCACGAATACCGTGGAGCAAAATTGCGTGGGAAAGTTGATTTTGAGCAATAGCTTTATTAAGAGCGGCTGCAAGGACATCCTGCCCCATCAAATCCGTAAGGGTTTGGGGGCGATATTTACGGGCGAATACGATGTAATCTGTCATGTGTAAAATCCTCGTGGAGGGGCGCTTCCAACCCAAATTTGAATGCTGCGGCTGCTCGCTTTCGCACCTGACCGGGTTCACACTAACCTTTGCCTGGAGACCCCTCCGCCGCGATCATAGCAGAAATAGGCACAGGCTCAACAAAAGAATTATCAGATAGATCCTGTATCAGACGTGAGGGAGGGACTCTATATTATTCTAATCCCTCCCCAAAAGATCATGATTTATTGCTTCTGCGCGGTTGATTCTTGTTCTTTTTTCCCAGCTGCTTCCTTCTTTTCATCTTTTTGATCTTTTTTATCGGGGATGTTAGCGACCATATGCTTGGGCGCATTGTAACGAAAAGAAACAGCAAAATCTAAACCCTTCTCTCGATTGCCCCCGCCGACGTTAATCCATCCCTGAGGTCCTTCTTTTTCAAGGGTGAGCTCGAAAGGCCCTATTCCATCAGATGTTTTTCTCAAAGAATTAATATCAATAAAAAAACCATGGTCGCTAAAATATTGTTGCACAAAGGGGTAGAGATCTTGGTTCTTAACCCACTCATTTACCTCGGATGAAAACTGAGCAACTTGACCTTGAAAATAGTTTTCTTTTTGCTCAGCCTCTTTGCGATCCATTTCATAAAGAGCCCTTATGGCTTGGGGGATGGGGGGGTGATTATGAAACGGGATTTTAAAACTCCCCCCTCCATTAAATCTTAAGGTTCCATTTTCTTGGAGCATGCTCGCAATGCTTTTGAGGGTTTTTGGACATAATTCAATCAGTCCTCCTTCTGAAAGAATGTCGGAAAAGCGAATCTTCTGAGTTTTAACGTATTGTGCTAGTCTTTCAAATCCTTCAAAGCCACTTACTTCATGTAAAATCGTGGGATTTACCGCCAAGGTAAGATCCACTGTAACCGCATCATCATGGGCATGGAGCTTTCTTTCTGTCTCAATATGTTGCTTGGCTCCGTTGGAATTCAAGTGGGGGTGATGGTAAAGTAAATAAAGATCAGTTGGTGGGTTTCCGCAAAAAAGGACGAGTTTGTCCTTATTAAGGGGGCGGAGGGGGATCAGTTTATGGGCTTTAAAAGCTTCTTGCATTGCTGCGAGGGGCTGGGTTGGGTTTACCTCAGTCATTAATGCTGCAAAAGCCTCAGGTGTCATCTCACTTGTGTTTTGCGCATAATTAGAAAAATCGGTTGTGCCATGAAATTGATGAAATTCCTGCACAAGGGCGTGTACACCATTTGTATAAGATGCTTTTTCAGATTCAGCCGGATGATGATCGGCAGCTAGAGCGTTTGTGATATGGAAAAAAAATCCCAGCAGTCCCATTGATTTAAGGAATACCTTGCGAATGTTTTTATGGAAATAGATCATTTTTATATCTTTTAATTTTTCAATTTTTATTTACAGTAAAAATGATTTCTCTCCCACAAATTTTTTCACCCGTTCAAGATCCTCAGGCGTGTCAACGCTTTGTGGAACGGCATCGACTGCAATTACATCGATGGTTACGCCCGCTTCCATGGCGCGGAGCTGTTCAAGGCGTTCTGTTTTCTCGAGATAGGAGGGGGGGAGTTTGACGTATTGTGTTAGAACATCCCGGGTATATCCATAAATCCCAATGTGGTGATACATAGTGGCAGCTTCACTGGGGATGGGGGCGCGGGAGAAGTAATAGGCGCGTGTGCGCTCCCCAGAATCCACTTCACGCATGGCAATTTTAACCACATTAGAATTAGTTTTTTCCTTGGCATCTGTAAAAGGTGCTGCAAGGGTTAGCATTTCATAATTATCTTCTTGCATGGCTGTGGCAAGATTTTTGATATCCGCGGGATTGACAAGAGGAAGATCCCCTTGAAGGTTGATGATGTGTTGATATTTGCCTGCAGGATCATAGTCCGTAAGGGCGGCGAAAATACGATCCGTTCCTGAAGGAAGATCCGGATCCGTCAAAATAGCGGTTCCTCCATGATCCTCAACAGCTTTTTTAATTTCCTCCCCACAACACGCTACAATGACAGGGCCGACATTAGCTTTTTGCGCTTGTTGCATGACTCGCACAATCATGGGAAGGCCATGAATGTCAGCAAGGGGTTTGTTGGGAAGACGTGTGGCTAAAAGACGTGCAGGAATACCAATAAGAACAGACATCGGGGCTTGCGATCCTCAGAAAAAAATTCTTTAATAAGTCAGTTTTATCGGAAAAGAGTCCTTTTTTCCATGCATTCCTTGCCGCATCGTTCCTTTCCCCAGACACGCCTTCGTCGACCACGCCAATATACGTGGAGTCGCGACCTCGTTGCTGAGACTAAGCTTTCTGTGGATGATTTAATTCTCCCTCTGTTTATTCGGGAGAATGACACTTCTCCGGAAATAGCAGCTATGCCGGGGGTAAGGCGTTATACGATGGATGAAGTTGTGCGCGTGGCTGAAGAATCATGTGTTTTGGGTATTCCACTTCTTGCTCTTTTCCCTTATACACCGAATTCCCTTAAGGATGCCGAGGGGGGGGAAGCTCTTAATGAGAACAATTTACTTAACCGAGCGCTTAAGCGCCTTAAAAGGGAATTTGGCCATGATATAGGGCTTCTTGCGGATGTGGCGCTGGATCCTTATACCGATCATGGTCATGATGGGGTGATTCGTTGGGGGCGCATCGATAATGACGAAACAGTGCATGTGTTAAAGCAGCAAGCAATCCTGCATGCACAATGTGGCGCGGATATCGTTGCACCCTCAGATATGATGGATGGGCGTATTGGTTCTATCCGGCAAGCATTAGATCAGGCAAACCTTCATCATGTTAAAATTCTTAGCTATGCGGCAAAATACGCCACGGCATTTTATGGACCTTATCGTGATGCTGTGGGTGCTGGAAAAATCGCAACCCTTGAGGAACCGTTCCTTAAAAACAAATTGACCTACCAGCTTGATCCGCGAAATGTGCAGGAAGCCCTCCATGAGGCAAGTTTGGATATCTCAGAAGGGGCTGACATGATTATGGTTAAGCCTGGTATCCTTTATTTAGATGTGCTTTATCGTATCAAAGAAAAACTCCAAGTGCCGACATATGCCTATCATATCAGCGGGGAGTACACGATGCTGCGCCTTGCTGCAGAGCACGGATACCTTGATTATGAAAAATGCATGATTGAGACACTTTTTGCCTTTAAGAGAGCGGGCGCAGATGGTATATTCACGTACACAGCATTGGATGCAGCAAAATTGCTACAACAACAATAATAAAAGTGAATAAAGGGGGTGATGCCCTCTTTGAAAATTCCTTGAAAAACCTATTTTGTATGTGTGATGATGTTGATTCATTTTTTGAGATTTAATTAACGGGGGATAACGATGGAACAAAAAGTACCCATGACATTGGCAGGATTTAAACGACTTGAGGATGAGCTAAGGCACCTCAAGACGGTGGAACGTCAAAGCGTTATTAAGGCCATCGCAGAAGCGCGTGAGCACGGTGATCTTTCTGAAAATGCAGAGTACCATGCTGCAAAAGAACGCCAAGGTTTTATTGAAGGTCGAATCGCTGAGCTTGAGGATAAACTCAGCCGTGCTGAGGTTATTGATGCAACCCAAATTACAGGATCTGATATTAAATTTGGTGCAACGGTAAAGCTGATCGATGACGACACAGAAGAAGAAGTGATCTATCAAATCGTGGGGAGCGATGAGTCCGATATTAAAAAGGGCCTTCTTTCCATTACAGCTCCCCTTGCACGTGCCCTTATTGGTAAGAAAAAAGGGGACACGATCGAGGTGAGCACCCCCAATGGGGGAAAATCCTATGAGATTACGTCGGTGGCTTATTGTTAGAAGTTGAGCTATAAAAATCAGTTTTTATGGGCGCCCTTAGGGCGCCTTTTTTATGAGGGTGATTTTTCAAGATAAACCTTTTATCCCTAAATACCATAGAACTGCTTCTTCTTGTGGAAACATGGCTTTATGTTTGTCTATAATGCAGCCATAAAACATATCATTAAAAAAGCTGATGCGCGCATCTCACTATTTTCTACCGACCCTTAAAGAAGTCCCTGCTGAGGCCCAAATTATTTCCCACCGGTTGATGTTGCGTGCGGCTATGGTCCATCAAACATCTGCTGGAATTTATGCATGGCTCCCCCTTGGGTACAAGGTGTTGCGCAAAATTGAGGATATTATCTCTCGCGAACAAGATCGTATTGGGTGTCAAAAAGTTCTTATGCCAACCCTTCAATCCGCGGATTTATGGCGGAAAAGTGGTCGCTATGAGGGGTACGGCAAGGAAATGTTGCGTATAAAGGATCGCCATGAGAGAGACCTTCTCTTTAGCCCTACGGCGGAAGAATTGATTACGGATATTTTTCAAAATCACATCAAAAGTTATAAGCAGCTGCCCCAGGTTCTATACCAAATCCAATGGAAATTTCGTGATGAAATTCGCCCCCGTTTTGGTGTGATGCGCGGTCGTGAATTTTTGATGAAGGATGGATATTCCTTTGATCTTGATATGGCGTCAGCAAAAAAAACGTATGAAAAAATCTATGAATCTTACCTGCGCACGTTTGCAGCTATGGAGCTGACAGCGATTCCTGTTCGTGCAGATACAGGGCCCATTGGTGGCGATCTGAGTCACGAATTCCATATTATGGCTCCTACGGGGGAAAGTACTATTTATTACGATGCAGCCTTTGAGGATATTAAGCCCGAGGAACGCACCTTTGAAAAAATGTCATCTCTTTATTCAGCAGCGGATGAGATGCACAAACCAGAATCATGCCCTATTCCCAGTGATCGTCTTCGTTCTTCACGGGGGATTGAAATTGGCCATATTTTCAATTTTGGTACAAAGTACTCAGAACCCCTTGGGGCGACGGTTGTTGGTCCTGATAACAAACAAATTACAGTGGAAATGGGATCGTATGGCATTGGAGTTGGTCGCCTTGTAGCGGCCATTATCGAGGCTTCCCATGATGATGCGGGGATTATCTGGCCAAAGTCGGTGGCTCCTTTTGATTTAGCCCTGATCAATGCAAAGCAAGGTGATGAAACGTGTGATAAGCTTGCTGATGATCTTTATCAAGAGCTTTTAAATGCCGGCATTGATGTGTTTTATGATGACCGGATGGAGCGTGCCGGAGCAAAATTTGCGGATATGGACCTTATCGGCCTACCGTTGCAAATTATTGTGGGAATGAAAACAGTGAACGAAGGTGTCTATGAGGTCAAGGTTCGAAAAACAGGTGAACGCCAGACTTTAAGTAAAGATGCTTTGATGAATTATTTGAAAGAGTTTCATTGAAAAAGAGTATGCCGTCGCTTCAAGATGCCAGCGGGGTGAGGGTGCGTGAGTATATTTGGAAATATTTCCTTGATTTGAAAGAAAATAATTTTATATAATGAAAAGGATGTTAGTAGAAAATCGTCTTTTCGTTATCAAAATTATTATCGGCTGAGGCCGAGCAGATTTTCTTTACCTTTTTTCCTGAATTCTTTAGATTAACCCAAATAAGTGGGGATGATAATGTATAAGACCGTTTTAACAGCCGGGTTTGCCATGTTTTCGATGTTTTTTGGCTCCGGCAACCTTGTTTTTCCATTACTTTTAGGAACCAAGACCCTTTCAAACTATAGTTATGCCATGGCAGGGGTTTTTATCACTGCTGTCGTCGTGCCTTTTCTTGGGCTTATTTCCATGATTGCCTTTGAAGGGAATCGCGAGCGTTTCTTTAGCTCTTTGGGCCGCTGGCCAGGATTTCTTATGACCCTCATGATGCTCGCTCTTATTGGGCCATTTGGGGTAGCTCCACGCTGCATTACTGTGGCCTATGGTGGTTTGAAATTAGTCTATCCTGAATTATCCTTTGCTTTTTTCAGTGCGCTTTTCTGTGCTGTAATCGCTGTGTTGATCTGGCGCCCAAGCCGCGTTGTAAGCATCATTGGCCTTGTTTTGACGCCCTTTAAACTTGGAGGAATCAGCCTTTTAATTGTGTGCGGCCTTTATTATGCCATGCCTGCAGCGCCAGCTGTGATGCCAGGGGAAGAGTCCTTTACGTTAGGCCTTTTGCTGGGGTATCAAACCATGGACCTTATCGCTGCATTTTTCTTTTCAGCAGCCATTGTTGGATATTTAAGGGCCCACATGAAAGATCAAGGAGATGTCAAAACGTTGATTCGTTCAAGCGTGATAGCTTCTCTTATCGGGGCGTTATTGCTCAGCATCGTTTATTTTGGTTTTGTGAGTCTTGGTGCAAAGTATGCACCTTATTTAGGAGAAACGAGTCCTGAGGCACTTCTTGCTGCCATCGCCCATCATACCCTTGGGCGTTATGCCCTTGTCGTGGTGAGTATTACGCTTGCTGTATCATGCCTAGCAACGGCAACAATTCTTTCAACACTCTTTGTTGATTTTATAAAAAACGATATCGCGGATCGGCTTTTTCATAAGAAATTTCCCCAAGCTCTGGCTATTGGTGGAACTATGGTAACGACTTATGCCATGTCTCTTTTAGGATTCACAACGATCTGTACATATTTATTGATGGTTCTTAAGCTTGCCTATCCACCGCTTATTGCCCTTGCGATCCATCATATTCTATCCTTTTGGTGGAAAGTTGATTATGCAAAGGCTGTCTTTTGGGGTGTATTCATTCTCTCAACAAGCATTATGTGGTTGATGTAAGGATGATTTTTAGGAGGCGTTTTTTTTATTTTGTAACAACACTCTTAATCCTTTTAGGGTGTGAGACAAAAGAAAAGGACGTCCTCAAGCCAACGGTTGTTGTAAGCTTTTCAATCCTTGAAGACCTTGTGAAACAAATTGGTGAAGATCATGTTCATGTTATTTCCATTGTGCCACGTCTTGCCGACCCCCATGTTTATCAACTGAAACCAAGTGATATGGTTACTTTAAAAAGTGCACACCTGATTTTGGCCCATGGTTTGGGTTTTGAGGGGTGGCTTAAAGGGGCTCTTTCATCCTCAGAACACAAGGAAAAATACGTTGAAGTGGCAGCACATTTAAATGCGCGCACACTTCCCGATGGCACAAAAGATCCCCACACATGGCATGATGTCAACCTTACTTTAAAAACGATTCCCGAAATTGTTAAAGTCCTTGGGCGCATTCTTCCTTCAAAACAAGACATTTTTCAAAAAAATGGCCAAAAATATGCTGCAAAACTGTTGGCACTCGATACTGAAGTAAAAAAAGCTTTTGAAAAAATCCCCTTGGAAAAACGTATTGTTGTAACAACACACGATGCCTTTTGGTATTTCGGAAAGGCCTATGGCGTGAAATTTCTTTCTCCCTTGGGTATTTCAACAGAACAAGAACCTTCTGCTACTACGATTGCGGACCTCATTCAATTGGTACGTCAAAAAAATATTAAAGCCATCTTTATTGAAAATCTAAGCAATGGAAGAGTGGTTGAGCAAATTGCCCGTGAAACAGGCTCAAAACCTGATGGAATTCTTTATGCAGATTCGGTGTCCGAAGAAATTGGGCCTGCGGAGGATTACGTAAAAATGATCCTTTATAATATGGAAAAAATAATTTCTGCTTTTTAGGTGTTGTTAACACATTTTTAAAAAAGATGTGACACTATGATGACATTGGGCTTGGAGAGATTATTGATCATGCACTTTTATCAACTTATTGGTATAGCTCTTCTTTTGACTCTGCCCTCTACAGCAGGATCAGGAATCGGTACAGGCTATAAACCTACAAAGGAAACTTTGAATGATCTTCATGAGAAGCTTTTGAGCTCCGAATCCTCCCAAGACATTCGCAAGTAGATTTGGGAAATTCACGGGGCTGACAGCTGACTTTTAAAAGTTAGATATCCTCCCAGTTGAATGATTGAGTCGGTAAACTGACCGGCACCGTTAACTTAACAAGGAGCAAGCAAGCGAGTACGGCAAGTGCAAGTCATAATAGGGAACCATCATGCCGTTGACACAAGCCCCTAAAAATTACAGGAAAGTGTCCAGCATGGCTCATCTGTCCAAGCATCCGGCCCCATTTCTATCCCTAAAAATCCCATTTCTATCTGAACTTGCTCGCGCGAAGGATGTTGAGTAACCATGTTTCATGGTTTGAAGAGGGAATTATGAAGAAAATTATACCTACTATAAAGTACAGAGGTAGATTATTAAGCGAGATTATCCCCGCGGTCTATTGTTTGAGAGTATGGCAAAAAAGAATATTGCGTTCATTATATTTGTTTATCTATCAAAACAAATATAACCTCAGTTTTTCACATAAAAACTTACCTTATCGTTATACGAAGCATAGCTCTAAATTGATAAGAAATTATATCACCGATGATCTGCGTTATATGCAATGGCAAAAAAATAAAATCGTTAATTTAGAATTAGCGATCAAAAAAATTAACCATTGTATCATACGGCCTGGTCAAACTTTCTCATTTTGGCATTTAGTAGGAAGGCCCACTGCAAGAAAAGGGTTTCGAGAAGGCATGGAACTTTCGCGTGGAAAGGCAAGTGGAGGAATTGGTGGAGGTTTATGTCAGTTATCGAATTTGCTTAATTGGATGGCTTGGCATACTCCTTTAACAGTGATAGAACGAAGCTTGCATAGTTTTGACCCATTTCCAGACCAAGGTCGAGTCTTACCTTTTGGAAGTGGGGCTGCGGTGTTTTGGAATTATGTCGATTGGCAAGTAACAAACACTACACCTCATACCTTTCAAATAAAAATTTTTATTGTAGGAGATAGATTAAAAGGAGAAATACGGTGTTCTACCGTGCCTCAGGAAAAATTTTCAATATTCGAAAAAAATCATTTTTTTCAAAGGAATGATCCTTTCTGGTATCGATCGAATGAGATATGGGTATCAGTTTTTGAAAAAGGTAAAGGTGGAAAACATTCACATCATCTATACGATAAACTTTTAGTAAAAAATTGGAGCAGGGTTTGCTATGAACCAGATTTGAGATAATTAAAGGAACTGCGCCCAAGAAGCTTTTGAGCTCCGCCCCCTCCCAAAACATTCGCAAGTAGATTTAGAAAATTCACGGGACTGACATCTGACTTTTAAAAAGTTAGATATCCGCCCAGTTGAATGATTAAGTGAGTTGAACTCACCAATCAGTGGATATAAAGAAACCCTACCTAAGAAGCACCCAAATTTCTGTTAAAAGCTCTGTTTCTGCCACTTCATGATTAAAATTGTAATAGCAAAATATGCAGGGTAGCTCTCCCAGTTCCTCTCCTGATTTGGGCAACCAATCACGATAGAGGCTGTAAATTGTGTCGCCGATGTTACTGCGAGAGCCTTTATGTGTGGTGATGGCATATCTTCCAGCGGGTAGAGTACGTTCTGTTACCTGATCATTCAATTTAAAATCTTCTGGAACAGCTAAAGCTAAATCAAAACGAAACTTTTCCGGTTTGATGTCCCTTGGGTCGTTATAAGCAAAACCAAAGGCCTCTTTATGCTTTGGTTTTAGGGAGGGGACTTGTGATTTTCCCCATGTGAGAAGTTTATTAAGGGTATCAGATAATCTCATGGGATCTCCATGATGCTCCATCATAGCAATTCTTTTAGCTGGCAATTCTTTAATTGTTATCGTCATAATTTTTTCACCTTTAATATGCATAGGTTGCGGTGGATTTTCGAAGCTTTCCCAATTAGCTTTGCGCCTAAACTCGCTGGGACTTTATCCGCAAACTTGTTTAAAAGCACGACTAAATGATTCATGGGATTCGAATCCAGCATCCAATGCAATGTTAATAATTGTCTCCTCTTTATGGACAATCAATTAATGAGCAGCTCGTTTTAGCCGTAGCCACTTGATATAGCCCATTAAAGGTAACCCTGTGTAGGCCGTAAACAACCGATGAAAATGATATTTTGAAAAACAAGCGATACGGCAAAGCTCATCCAGCTCAAGCTCTTCATCAAGATGCTTTCCTATGAAATCAATTACTCTGTCGACTCGTTCTTTGTAAGTCATAATATCCTAATGCTTCAGTTGTAACCGTCTACATGGATAAAAATACGACGTTTATGTTTTTTATGCTTGACCACCATTGCTAATCTTCATTCAGTTATACTGCCATATGTAAAAGTTTAAGTAGCTTGCAAATAGAATCCATGACAGATAAGGAATCATAAGCAGCGAAACCGCTTTCATTTTTCGGTAAGCTAACCAAATGAGAGTGCCGACAAGAATATCCATAAGCCCCAAAACTACGAGGGAAATCCCGGTTAGGTGATAATGGAAAAACAAAGGAGTCCAGCTCCAGTTTAAAATGAGTTGAGTCATGTATAAGGTTTTGATAATACTTAGCTTGGGAAATGATTGAGGGCGCCAAATTAGCCAGCCGCAAGCTCCGATTATTCCATATAGAATAGTCCAAGCAACTGGAAATACATAATTTGGCGGCGTCAGGATGGAACGATTCAAAGTGCTGTACCAAGTGCTAATCTCTGGTTTGGTTAAAGAGCCAATGACTCCGCCAATTGCGATTAGCGCTACGATCCAGATGATTAAAGAGACGCGGTTTTTTGTGCCTTGATTCATACACTATTTTCCACCATTTTTGCTTCTTTAGCAGCTTGTTTTTGCAAAGCAGACTTATATTCAGACCAAAAACTTACTTTTCTTTTATGCTTTGTTTCGATGATTTTTAAATATTCCTCATGAT
>Ga0172373_10008504_pt1 | contig 13015 bp, 12 predicted proteins | sample Lak10m_2_FD_114546 | JGI IMG/M metagenome (GOLD analysis project Ga0172373, IMG submission 114546) | Freshwater microbial communities from Kabuno Bay, South-Kivu, Congo - kab_092012_10m | ecosystem: Environmental > Aquatic > Freshwater > Lake | place: Democratic Republic of the Congo... | reverse complement strand
TTATTAATAGTTTTATTATTTATATTATTATTTTTTTTATTTTTTTTTTTTTTTTTTTTTTTTTTTTTTTTTTTTTTTTTTTTTTTTTTTTTTTTTTTTTTTATTTTTTTTTTTTTTTTTTTTTTTTTTTTTTTTTTATTATTTGATTTAGTATCATTACACTCACTAATATTTTTATCACAAACAATAATATTATTTGTATTATTATTGTTTATGTTGCAATCTATGATATTATCATTAATATTATTATCATAATTATCATTACTGTTATTTTTATCATCATAATTATTATTATTATTATTATTATTATTTTCATTACAATAAATATTATTATTTAAATTATTATTTGTATTGTATTCACTATTATCATTATTTTCATAATTATTATTTTTACTATCATAATTGATAGGATTAATATTATCATTATTTTCATAATTATTATTTTTACTATCATAATTGATAGGATTAATATTATTATTACCAATTATAATATTATAATTATTATCTTTATTATTAATAATTAATATTTCATTAAATTCTTCTATAGTATTAATAAATGATTTTTTAAATAATACTTTATCATATTTATAACTTTTACCATTTGATTCAATCCAGATATTATTTTTCTCACGTGCGTATATAAAATCTGTAATTTGTTTTTTTTTAATTAATTGTCTAGATGTGCTACATTTTTCACAATATTTAGGTGCATATAAAAATAAATAATTGGATAAAATATATTCTTCATTATTAATAATAATCACATTCATAATTAATACAACTAATAATTAATATTTTAAATATTTTTCAATTTTATGAAATCTATTAATTATTATAATATTTTGGTGTATTTAAAAATATATGATTTATATAAACTAAAATATTTATGAAAAATTATCAAGTATATTAAAAATAATTATAATTAATTCATATAACTAATTATAATTATTAAATTAGATTAATCTTTATTTATATCATAAACATTTTCAAAAAAATTATTAAATATTACTATTATATATTCTAGGTTTTATACAAGTATAAACTAAATATTTTTTTATGAAAATTTAATAAAAATTAGTGTAATATGTTGAAATTAAATGTTATAAAATTAATTTTTTTATATTTAAAGATAAAAAAATTAATTTTATAATAAAATGAATAAAAATGCAAATGAAACGAAATCTGAAAAACAAAAAACAACACAAAATAATCAATTAATAAATAAAAAACAATTATGTCCATTTAGATTTGTTATTGATAATAATGGTATACATTATCCAGATAGTTTATTACCTGCTGATGATGGATATTGTGCAAATCCAGATTGTCAATATCGTCATGAACTTGATGATAGTGAAAAAAATATTAATTCTATAATTTTAAATGATATAATAAATTTATAAAAATTTATTGTTATTATTTATAATGGACTTTGAATATATTAAAAAATCAAATAATGAAGAATATTATTTACTTCAATTTGATGGTGGTTCTCGATCAAATCCTGGTGAAGCTGGTAGTGGTGCAGTATTATATGATAAAAATAATAATAAAATTTTTGAAGTTGGTGTATATAAAGAATATGCTACTAATAATCAAGCTGAATATTTAGGTTTAATTTATGGTTTAAAAAAAGCAAAAAAACTTGGTATTAAAAATATTTTTATAGAAGGTGATTCACAATTAGTAATTAAACAACTGTTAAATAAATATAAAATTAAAAATGAAGAACTTAAAAAATATTATGATAAAATATATATATTATTTGAATATTTTGATTCAATAGCTATAAAGCATATTTATAGAAAATATAATTATGTTGCAGATTTAATAGTTAATGAAGTTATATCTAATAAATATTCAGTATATAGATTATGGAAAAATTAAAAAAATTGATATTATATTTATTTAATTATAATGAAAATGATTTTAATGAACTGCTATAGTATATCCGAATTTGATAACTTTATTCAAACAGATAAAAAAGTATTATTAATTTGTTCAAATAAAGATATATTATTAGAATTTCATAAAAATTTATCTTTATGTAACATTAATGATATATATTTATTAGAATCAGAAAAAACAGATGATTTTAAAGATAAATATAAAATAACCTCATCAATAGATAATGACCAAGATGTAACGATTATAATAAATCCAAAAAAAGTAGATATAGAATTATTATCTGAAATTAATACAAAAATAGTTATTCTATTTATTAATTGTTTTTCAGGATTATTATTTGTAGATGCAGGTGAAAATTTTATTACATATAGTGAAAATAATAAAGAATCATTTTATATTAAAGATATTACATTAGATGGTACAGTTACATGTTGCCAAAATACCATACACAATCTTCAAACTAATGATTATATATATTTTAGTAATTTGGAAGGATCAGATATAAATTTTTTAAAAGAAAAAGATTGGCAGATCCAAGTTATAAATAAAACATCATTCAAATTATTGAATTTTAATAATAGTAATAATTTTATGTTAATAAATGGTTGTGTTAATTATCGAAATACTGCTAAAATTTATAGTCACAAAAAATTTTCATCATTTATTAATGACATAGATCCAAAATATTTTAGTGATTTTAATTATCAATTTTTGCCTGTAATTTCTATTATGACAGCTTTAGCATCATTTGAAGTAATTAAATTAATGATAAATAGATTTGATCCAATTAATCAATTATTTGCATGGAATGAAGAAATTTTGCAAAATTGTATTAATAATAATTATGATGATACTATTACTAATTATGGTAAAATTTTTGGTAAAGAATTTGAAATAAAGTTATTAAATTCTAAATGGATTATTATTGGGTGTAATGGTATTGGTCATGAAAATTTTAAAAATTTAATGTCTATGGATATTGGGAATAAAAAATTAGGATCTAGTGAAATAATAATGTTAGATGATATAGATATTAATAATGAATTATTTATAAATTTAAATGGTATTCTATTATCATCAGATAATATTGATTACTGTAAAAATATTAGTGAAAAATGTTTTGATTATAATATACCATTATTTGAAAGTTATATAAATGGTTATAAAGGATATATTGAACCTATAATTCCATTTATTACAGATACCTATTATCCATCTAAAATAGATTGTGATAAATCTTACCCATTATGTGTAATTAATAATTTTCCAAATAATAATCATCATATATTTTTATGGGCGCAAGATAAATTAGAAAGTATTTTAAAAATATTTGATAATTATGATAATTATAATAATAATATAATTATAAATGATGAACAATTTAAAAATAATATAGAATCATTAAAAAATATTAATACTATAAATGATATTTTAATTTTTGCTCATAATATATTCAATGAATTTTATAATAATAATATTATAAAATTATTAGAAACATATGATAAAAATGATACAGTAAATGGTAAATTATTTTGGTCTGAAGGTAAATTGTGTCCAAATCCTTTATTATTTGATAATGCAAATATTATACATAATAATTTTATATATTATACATTAATGATTTTTCTAAAATATTATAAATTTGATCAATTTGATAATATTACAAATATAAATTATCATGAATTTAAAAATAATAAAATCTATTTTAATTTTAATAAAATAGATCACAATGATGATATTATTATTAATTGGTTATTATATTGTTCAAATTTAAGAGAATTAAATTATAATATATCTTTATCTAATTATGTTTACATAAAGAATTTAGTAAATAAAACTGTCCAAAAATTACCAATTTTGGATATATTAGTATCTGGATTAACCATAATAGAAACTATTAAATCATTATATATAAATGATAATTATAAATCATCATCTATAAATTTATCATTTCCTTCATTAATTCAATATGCACCTATCAAATCACCTATTATTAATATTGGTGATTCAAAAGTAAATAAATGGACAAAATTTACTTATAATAATAATACTAAATTATCTGAATTTAAATCTTTTTATGAAAAAATATTTGAATGCGAGATTACTATGATAGTATTCGATAATGCATTAGTATACTCAACATTCTTAGATACTGACAAAATTGATACATTAATAAGTGATATAACGGATAGTAAAAAAATATCAGTATCTTTACTATGCGATAAAGATATTGATATTCCAACAATTACAATCAATCTATAAAAAGTTTTATTTTTTTTATAAAAATAGTATAATAAAATTGAAATATATATATATAAAAATATCATTCTTATTATTGATAATGAAAATTGTAAACCCATATATTAGAATTATTCAACATACTAGGATTGTAGTAGAAGCTTATCATATGAATAGTAATATTAAAAATAATATGAAAAATATTTTAAAAAAAAAGGTAGAGAAAAAATGTAATAAAAATGGTTATATAGATGAAGTATATAAAATAGTAGATTATTCAGATGGTATAATGCCAGCAGAAAATTTAAATGGAGGCGCTATTTATGATGTTAGTTATCATTGTAAAATATGTTTTCCAATAGAAAATACAATATTAATTGGTCAAGTTAAAGTTGTAAATCAAGAATTGATAATTGCTATGCATGGGCCAATAATGTTTTTTATTCCAAAAGAAAATGTAGATTTAGATATTTGGGATACTACTAATGGTTATATAGAAAAATCTAGTAAAAATAAATTATTAACAAATGATTATGTAAAAATTCAAATAATAAATAAAAGAATAAATCAAAATGATACGCAAATTAAAACTTTAGGTAAACTGTTAGAATTACCAACAACAGAAGAAATAGAAAAATATTTTATAAATAAAAGTCCAACAGAAAAAAATGAGAATTTTATTATATAATTTTTCATATAATTATTAAATAATTTCTATAATGTAATAATTATATGAATAATTTAAAAGATGACTTTTATTCTTTTATTAATAAAGATTGGATGGATAATATTAATATTCCAGATGATAAAGATTCAATCTCTATTTTTTCATTATTAGATAATAAAATTAATCGTGATTTATTACTATTAATTAAAAATTTAGATAATAATAATATTATTAAAATTATATATGAACAATACTATGATAAAAATATAAATTCATGTTCATCAAAATATATGGATCCATTATTTAATATAATAAATATGATTTTATCATGTAATTCATATGAAAAATTGTTTAATTTAATTATAAAAATTAGAATTAAATTAGGAATTAATTTATTATTAAATATTAATAATTGTCATAATTCTAAAAATTCTTCTGAAATAATATTATTAATAGATGAAATAATACTTGGTTTACCTGATAGAGATTATTATTTTAATGATTCAAATGATATTATATCAAGTTATATAAATTATATAAATGAAATTATGACAATTTTTAATAAAAAATATTATGTAAAATATAATAAAGATATTTATAAGGCCAGTAATAATATAATTTTTTCAATAGAAAAATTATTAGCATTTTATATGCATACAAAAGATATTTCTAGAGACCCTATATTAACTAATAATAATATTACATATGAAGATTTTATGGATAAATATAAAAATTTAAAATTTATTAATTATATATTTAAATTTATTAATGAATCGCCATATAATAAAACTATAAATATATCTAATCCTAACTTATTAGATAAAATAAATAATTTAATTCTTAAAATAAAATTGGATCATTGGAAACAATATATTATTTTTAAATTAATTAATAGTTTAAGTGATTATTTAGATAATGATATTAAATCCTGTACATTTAATTTTTATAAAAATAAATTATTAGGAATTAAAAAAGAAAAACCTTTGTGGAATCAATCATTAATATGTGTAAAACAAAATTTATGTGAATTATTAAGTAAATATTATTCTGAAAAATATTATACTGATAATAATGAAATATTTAACATGATAACAAATATAAAAAAAGAAGTAATTAAATATATTAAAGATAATGATTGGATGGAGTATAATACGAAATTATATGCTTTAAAAAAGGCAATAAATATGAAACTTAAAATAGGCCGATATGAAAAAATATATAAATTATTTAATATAAATGTTTCTCAAAATTATTCTTTATTAGAAAATATTTTTACGATAAAAAATTATAATTCAGAATATAATATTAATTTATTGTATAAACCATATAATAATTATATTTGGCATATAGGACTATATGAAGTTAATGCTTATTACTCACCATCCTTAAATGAATTTGTAATTCCTGCAGGAATTTTACAAGAACCATTTTATTCTACAAATCAAAGTGTAGCTTGCAATTATGGTGGTATTGGTATGATAATTGGACATGAAATTGTTCATGCCTTTGATGATCAAGGTTCAAAATATGATTATAAAGGAAATTTAAAAAATTGGTGGTCTAATAATGATCAAATCAAATATGAAATAATTATTAAAAATATTATAAATCAATATAATAATTATAAAGTATTAGATAAAAATATTAATGGTAAAATTACAATATGTGAAAACATTGCTGATATATGTGGTTTACAATTTAGTTTATCTGCTTTTAAAAATAATTATAAATATGATAATAATGATTTAGCATTATTTTTTATAAATTATAGTAATATATGGAAAAGTAAAATAACAGATGCATCAGCATTAAATAAATTAATAGTTGATGTTCATTCACCTCCGAAATATCGTGTTAATGGTGCATTGAGCCATATAAATGATTTTTATAAAATATTTAATATTAAAAGTAAAAATTTAATGTATTTAAATCCTAAATATAGAATAAATATTATTTATTAATAATATAATTAATATTAATATTATTGTTAATGTTATTTATTTCTAAAAATATATAATTATAATAAAATACATAATTATTATTTATTTTATTTAAATTTTTTTTAATAATTGTAGATTTAGAAGTATTAATATCTAAGATAGTTAATTCTAATTTATCAATATTGCTAAATAATATACTATCATTACAAGATAGTATAGTACCTTTATTATATTTGCTAACTTTCCTAATAATATTAATATTTTTATTTAAATCTTTTAAAACTAATTCAAAAACAAAAGTTTTATAAATATATTTATTATATCCTGAAACTTGTGAATATAATCGATCATTATATATTGTATTAATTTTATTATAATTCATTAAATAATATTATAAATTATTTTGTTTATTATTAATTTAAAAATTATTATAATGGATTATAATAAAAAATCTGATAATATTTCTAATAATTATGAAGAATTTGATTCCATTAGTTTAAAAAAATCTAAAAATAAATTAGATTATCCTATAAATAAAAATAGTTATTCAATTTCTAAAATTTTTAAATTATTAAGAAATAATAAATATGATAAAATTTTTAAATTAATTGATAATAGAACTATAACTAATTTAGATATAAAAGATAAAAATAATAATTATTTTATTCATTATATTATAAATAATAATAATAAAGAATTTCTAAAGAATATATATAATTGAGTAAAAAAAAATTTATAAATATTAGGATAGATTTATTAGATAATGATGGAAGAACATTATTATACAATTGTATAAAATTCAATTATATTGAAATATTTAAAATAATACTAAATTATGATAATGATACTATTGGAATATCAATAATAGATATTAAAGATAAATTAGGTTATACATCATTACAATATTGTGTAATACTTAATAATTTTAAAGCATTTAAAATATTATTAAATAATAAAGCTGATCCTTATATATTATCTAACGATGGTAATAATACTTTTATTACTTGTTTAATATATAAAAGAAATAATATGTTAAACTATCTAATAGATAATAATTATTTCATAAATTTTTTAAATAATAACGGTGAAACATTATTACAGATTGCGTTAGTATATCAAAATAATGAAATAATATATAAACTTGTAGATAAAAATATAAATCTTGATAATACAAATTATGATTTTGGATTAACAGTTTTACATCAAAGTATAATATTAGATAATTTAGAATTTGTTAAAAAATTATTAACAAAAAATATTAATATTAATATTACTGATTTTTATGGAAATACAGCATTACATTATATATTTATGGAAAAAAAATTAATGTTTTTAGAATTATTATTATTAGATAATATAGATTTTAATATTTCAAATATAAATGGTGATGTACCATTACATATATTATTTAAATCAAATATAGATATATCTACTATAGATATAAAAATATTAAATAAAATTATTAATAATACAGATTTAAATATTCAAAATAATGATGGTATTACTTGTTTAAAATATATTATAGATTTAAATTTATTAGAGAAATTTAGAAATATATTAATAAATAAACCATTAAATATTAATATAATAGATAAAAAATTAAACGATGATTTATTAGAAGTATTAATAGAATCCTTTTATAATCAATTAATTAATAATAAAGATAATTTGATATTAGAATGGGAAATAAATTGTATAAATGATGTAGAATGTAAAAATAAAATAAAAAATATAATTATAAATGAAAATAGATCATTACCAAAAATAAATACTATTAATATTATTAATGATAATAATATAATAACAACTGATTGTTATTATACAGGGTTACCAATTGATATATTATGTGGATTACTCTTATTATATAATGAATTTAAATATAATAAATTTAATTTAGTTGTAGATTTTCCATTAACTAAGAATATTAATTTAGATAAAATTAATTATAAATATGAATTAGATTTTAATAATATTGAAATATTATGGTATTATCAAAAAATAATATATCCTTCATATTTTGAATTAAAAATTAATAAAATAATTAATAATTCTGATTATATAGCTATTCCAATTGGTATAATAACATCAATTGGTGCTCATGCAAATATTTTATTTTGGTATTTGAAAAAAAAAACAATTGAACGCTTTGAACCTAATGGTGCTAATTATCCCATTGGATTTAATTATAATCCAATATTATTAGATAAATTATTAGAATCAAAATTTAAATATTTTGATTCAGAAATTATCTATTATGCACCTAATAAATTTTTACCAGCTATTGGTTTTCAAATACTTGAAAATATTAATTTAAATAAATGTAAAAAATTAGGTGATCCAAATGGATTTTGTGCTGTATGGTGTATATGGTGGATTTATCAGAGAATGATAAATATAAATAATTTAAATATTATAGAACATAATATAGCTAATGAATTAATAAAATTCATTAAATATGATAATCAAAATTTTAAAACTTTAATACGTAATTTTAGTAAAAAAATTACAGATATTAGAGATAAAATTTTATCTAAACATAATTTAGATATTAATAAATGGATTAATTTAGATTATAATGATGATATTATTAATAAAATTGAAAAATATATAATTTCAAATTATTTATATTAAAATATTAAATATTTAAATATTTAATAAGTAAAATATTTAAATGTTACTTTTATCAATAAATGATGATTCTAATAAATTAGAATTTTGTCTTGATAATTATCTAATTATGTCTACATATTGTAATAAATACAATATTGATCTTTTATATCATAATAAAATAATAAATGATTTATTTAATAAAACTAATAATTTTAATACAATTAATTACACTACCATAAATATAAATATGCATGAATTATTATTAAATATGAATGTTATATTTACAAAATATATTAAAAATAATAATTATCACAATATAAATATAACATTATCTAATTATAAAATTATTGTTATTTTAATGTTGTATTATTTAAATAATGATGATTATATTAAATATAATATTTTTAATTATAGTATTAATAAAATATATAATTTTGAATATATTTGTTTAGATTTAACTAATAATGATATTATTAATAATACTAGATCATATGTATCAATTGATACATATTTTAACATTTATGAAAATATAATTAAATTAATTTCTAATATTAATACAATATTAATTATAAATAATTATATTATTATTAATTCAATAAATGACGATTTGACTAGTAATATAAATGATAATATTAATAATGATATTAATATTATTATAAAAAAATTAATATCATATAACAAAAAAAGTAATATATCAATATTATATTTAACACCATATATTAAAATGAATACAATAATATGTGCTAAATATTTAATATCATTTAATGATATATTTAATAAATATAATTATTTATACAAACATGCATGTAATCAATTTTTATAAAAAAATTGATGATAATATATTTTAATAATATATTATCATTATGTACCATAAATTTATTAGAAATAAAAAACGATTCAATCATGAATAACAATGTATGGATTAATTCTGCAAATCAAAAATTTTTTAATATTATAATAGAAATATTATCATTTTATGATTTTAATAAAGAACATTTATTATATTTAATTAATAATGAATTTGAATTTGATAGAAGTTTTTATATAAAAGAATTATTTAGTCATAATAATCACATTTGTATATCTATGGATGATAAATATTATTTTTTGACTTTTCAAAAAACAAATACTATTTTATTTCAAATTAATAAATATATATATGAAAATATGAAAATATATTTAGGTACAGATAAATTTTATCTATTTATCGAATTTTATTCAATTTATGATCTGATTTATATTAATATAAAAATAAAACCAAAATATAATATTAATAATATTATAGAAATTATAATCAATACTTTATATTCAAAAATTGATACAAATAAAGAATTAGTATCATTTAATAATAAATTAAAAATAATAAAAAATTATATAATTGAAATATTTGATAAAAGTATATTATCAAATTATACCATCTTAGAAAGTACTATATATTTACCTCATAATATGATACCTATTAAATTTAATAATGGTTTATTTTCAAAAATAAGTTATGAATTAATAAATATTTTAAAAATTAATAGTAGAGTTATAGAATTAAATGTTACATATTGTAATAAAATAAATAATAATATTTATGTTAATATTCGAAAAATATAAATTTATTTATGTTCATTATTATTTATGCTAATAATTTATCAAAAGTAATTAATTTATCAAAATCACCTTGAGTAAGTTTATCTAAATTTTGAATCGGATAACGTAATTCATTAATTATACTATCAAATATTTCCTTATTAGAATCCATATAATTTTTATATTCTAGATAACAATTATTATTAGTATTATTACTAAATATTTTTAAAATAAAAAATATTGTATTTTGTTCTGTTATACATTTAGATAATTTATTAAAATTAATTAAATTATTATATATAGCTATTAAAATTATTAATACTATATTTATATAATTCAATTTTATATATTGTATTAAATCATTTTTAGTTTGATTATCTTTATTTTTATTATATATTTCATATCTTTCATCATATTCTTTCAATATTTCTATTTGTGATAAATAAAAATTATTTATAATATTATTTTTTAATAAAATACCTGTATAAAGAGTGTTAATATATTCATATAATTTATACTGATTTAAACCATATTTAATATATTTTTTATAAATTATTAGTTCATTATCTTTAATATTTATGCTATTACTAAGTTGGAAAATATTGTATTTCAATTCCTTATATAGTTTTTCATTTCTAATATGAGATGTATAAATATGATTAATATCTTTAGGTAATGATATTTTGTATGAGAAAAAACCTCCATACATAATCTTTTTATTTACATTTTCTAGATTATATTTATTATTCAAATATTTATTTTTATATTTAAAATATTTATTTTTATATATATCCATTACAATAATTAATATAATTATTTTAAATAATTTATAAAAATTTTCATAATAACTATTAATAAATTTCATAAAAAATGAAAAATTATTTATCTTTGATAAATATTTTTTTCTATGTACATTAAATATATTTAATTTTTAATTAAATAATTATTACTCCCAAAATTATATAATTTTATTAAATATTATTTTTAAATACACATAATAATTTTTATAAAATGAATATGTCGAAATAGGCATAAAAAAGAATATAAATATTATTTTTTATGCAATAAATATTTATCAAAGATAAATATTTTTTTATTTTTTGTGAAAATTTTGATAATTTTCATGAAAATGAGTGTATAAAAATTTTTTATGAAATTTTTATTAATATAAGGGTTGTTCAACCAAAATCAAAGATTTTGGTTCAAGAACTAAACCCGAAGGGTTTAGTTGTTCAATTTTGTCTTATTGAATTATAATATTTATTAAATCGAATAATGTAATAAATATTATATCAATAAATAATAATTACCTTATTTATTATTTATAAAATTGGTTATATTCATTTAAATATTTAATTATTTTATACTATATGGAATATATTATATTTATTTTTAAAATAAGCTAACGTATACTGCAATATTTGAATAAGGTACGATTAGGATAAATCAAAGATTTTCTGTCGTTCTATCGATGCATATTATTATTACATTTAATTTAATAAATATTTAATTGAATAAGACAAAGATGAACATCCCTATAATTAAAAATTTTATAAAAAATAATATTTAATTAATTTATAAGTGTATATTGTTTTTAAAATATAATAAATATACACTTTTATAAAAAAATATTATAGTTTTTCTAACTCATACATTAATTTAATATCGTTAGCAGTGTATAAAATATTAATAATAATGTATTATTTGTTATGTTGCTTATGATTATTGAGGAAAATAAATTTTTATTCGTAACTTTTTGTTTTAATAGAAATGTTTATACAAATATTGATCATATAAATATGTTTACTATTAATAACATTTAATTTATCATATTTTTTCTAATTGCATTTATATTTATGATATAGAGATACTAACCTTATTGATTTAATTATTTATTAAATTGAATGTAATAATAATATTGCTTTATTTAATTTTGTATTTACATATTATCTTAGGGAGTGTTTACGATTACCCTTATATATTTTCTTGTTGATTATTAATATATATAAGGAAACAACACAAAAAAATCATAGATTTTTTTGTGTTATTGAGATAAGAAAAATCAAAGATTTTT
>Ga0172373_10008503_pt1 | contig 13015 bp, 35 predicted proteins | sample Lak10m_2_FD_114546 | JGI IMG/M metagenome (GOLD analysis project Ga0172373, IMG submission 114546) | Freshwater microbial communities from Kabuno Bay, South-Kivu, Congo - kab_092012_10m | ecosystem: Environmental > Aquatic > Freshwater > Lake | place: Democratic Republic of the Congo... | reverse complement strand
CGGTCTGGCTGCTCACATGAACAAGTACAACCTCGACCAGCTGGCACGGGAGGTTCACGAGGACACGACCGGGTTCCGCGTCGAATTTCACCTGGATCCGAAGGCATCCGCCTGGTCCGATAATAACCCCAGCTGCACGCTCTTGCTCAACTATGTGGCAGACCCCAAGGGTTCCCACCTCGGTGGCGACAAGAGCATGGTGCTTGACAGCCATTTGAACTTGCGCGTCGGTTCCAGCGCGAATGATATGACGTTGGAGACCCTCCGGCGGCGGGAGTCTATGATATCGCTGCTGGGCATGCTGTGTGAGATGTTGAGTGCCAGCCTCCCGGTAAAGGTGACGTCTGTGATCGAGACGCCAGCTGAGCACGCCGATCGAGTGCAACGTGCGATGGAACAGACAGTGGGCCAGCAGATCTTTGCCGCGCTCGGCGCGGAGGCATTCAAGGGCCTGCGGAAGAACGGGTCTCAAAGACCCTTCAGGTTGTCTCCGACCTACTCATCACCAGACGGTAAGTACCCTGAATCAGGGACCTACCGGTTCCGGCACGTGCGGTCGACGAGCAGCCGGGGCCAACCCCGGGATGTGGCCCACTATTCGATTCGAGTGTACGGGTCCGACGGAAGCGGCCCACCATTCGGTGCGATTCGACGTGTCGACCCAGTGCAAAGTTAGTCCCCCACGTGGTAAGGTAGATCTATGACCGACACCATCCTGCCGCCGCCGGACGACGAACCCGAGTTCGAGTCGATCTCTTCGATCCTCGCAAATGAGGCGAAGGAGAAGGCTCGGCTCGCCCAAAAGCCAATCCTCGATGCCCTCGAGGACGCGATCGAGCTGGACGAGGACGGTACACCCGTGTTCACGATCCCGCCGGGTGAACGAGTCATCATCGAACGTGTGGCCTCAATCCTGCCGGGCAGCCCGTGGCTCGACACGAAGTCCTACACGGTGGAGACCATCGACGGCGTTACCGGCAACCTCATCCTCTGGGATGATGCTGGCAAGTGCCACGCCATGTCGAACTACCTCACCGCTCCGAAGAAGGGCTATAAGTTCAAGGTCCCGCCCGCTAAAGGTGGCATTCAGCTCCAGGGTCGTAAACGTGGTCGACCCCGTAAGGTGGTACCCCTCGGTCAAGAGAAGCCGGCGGCACCCGTCCAGCTAGACGAAAATGGTCAGCCGATCAAGAAGAAGCGCGGACGGCCACCTGGGATCAAGAACCGTCCAAAAGAGGTCGTGGCTGCGGAGCGCAAGGCCAAGGCTCAGATGAAGTCGAAGAAGAAGGCAGGACGTAAAAAGGCCTGACGGCCATGCCGCTGTAGCTCAGACGGATAGAGCAGATCATTCCTAACGATCAGGTCGCAGGTTCGACTCCTGCCAGCGGTGCAAAGTTAAACCCCAACAAGGTAAGGTAGAACCATGGACACGCAAGAGACGCTTCAACGGGCTGCTCAGCTGCTGAAGGTAGCCGATGCCATCATCATCACGGCAGGTGCGGGGATGGGGGTCGACAGTGGGCTTCCTGATTTCCGTGGAGACGAGGGCTTCTGGAACGCCTATCCGGCGTACCGGCACCTGGGTCTGGCCTTCTCTGACATGGCCAATCCGCGGTGGTTCGAGGACAATCCGTCATTGGCCTGGGGGTTCTACGGTCACCGACTCAACCTGTACAGGTCCACGATTCCGCACGCCGGGTTCGACGTCCTTCGCAGATTCTCCTCCAAGATGAAGCACGGCGCCTTCGTATTCACCAGCAACGTCGATGGTGCCTTTCAGAAGGCCGGTTTCGATCCTCAACGCATCGTGGAATGCCATGGGTCCATCCATCACGTCCAGTGTACCAAGGGATGTGGTGTGGGGATCATGGATGCAAATGGCGTCCAGGTCAAGGTGGATCCTCAGACGTTCGAGGCTCAAGGTCCTCTGCCCAAGTGCCCGCGTTGTGGAGAACTCCTGCGGCCCAACATCTTGATGTTCTGTGATTCGATGTGGGAGTACAGTCGCGCGGATGCACAGGAACAGCGGATGGTTGAATGGACGCAAGATCTAGTCGACAGGTGCGCTGCCATCGTCGTCCTCGAGGTCGGAGCCGGGACGCATATCCCTAGCGTTCGAAGCAAGAGTTCATCTCTGTCGAACAGGCTCAATGCTCCACTCATTCGCATCAACACTCGTGATCCGCAGGGTCTTCCAGGAACCCTGTCGCTACCCATGAAGGCAAAAGAGGCCCTCATCGAGCTGGAGATTTTGGCCGCAACTTGATGTTTCATTACCCTTTAAAATTTGCCACGAATCTTTCAGCGTGGTATAATTAAAGGGTAGATGTCGAAACACAAGAACCAACTCCTCAGAGAGTACATAACAGAGGCCATACGGGTTACGATTCAACAAGTAGATACCTCGGGGGAGGTTGTCGGTGGGTATTCCAAGCAGTTGGATGTCAGCGACGATGATGCAGACGAAGTTCAATGGTTCTTGGACAAGTACGGGCGATCTCCCATAGAGTATCGCAAGTCATCGACAGGAAAACAGGCACAATCAGACAGCCAAAAGAAATTGCGTAAGACATCTCCAGATCCTTCAGAGACCAGCGCAAGAGAAGTGATCTCTGATCTCGTCGCTCTCGATCCTTCAGGCAGCTTCACTGTCGATGAGTTGTTTGGGGTTATCAAACCTTGGAAGCAAGCTGGATTTGATGCGTTGCGGCGGGTGCAGATCTCATCTCAGAGAACCGGTAAGAGCTTTCCTTTCTTTGCTTATAGAGACGTCGACGTTGGAAGCAAAGTACCTTTTCCACCCGATCCATCCTCAGCCACGACCGATTTCTTGCTAAATACCAGGGTTCGCATCGGTAGAAATGACACGGGCAGTGGCGAGCTATTGCTTGCTTTGCTCACTGGTGGTGTTGCTGGTGGGCCTGTTGGAGATTTGACGATCGGCGAAAAGAACTGGGAAGTGAAAGATGCTCGGTCTAGTGGTGCGATACGTCTTGGAGGGGTGGCTTCGGATGCTTTTAAAAAATACATCAGAGACAATTTTAACTCTAAGATGTTGCCACGTGGAGGCGACGTCTCCGTACTTCTCTCCGATTTGACTCGAAAAGAATTCTATCGCACTCTTGACCCAGGACCTCTCAAAGACTTGATCGATGCCGCCACAGCTCAAGCAGCAGGCGCGGATGAGCTCGCAGGGTTTGTTCTTTTGACCGGTGAACAATTCGAGTTCTATCCTGTCACTTCTGTTCGTTTCAGCGATGTTGCCAAAGATGGTCGTCTGCACGTCTTGTTCACAGCCCAGAATTCTTAGAATTAAAATATTAAGTCAGTGCAAAGTTCTTGCTTCACGTGGTATGCTGAATCATCAACGGCCACTGGCCACAACCTCTGATCTCAAAGGTAAAAGAAACAATGAGCAGCAAGGAATACAGCACCATCGGTACCGACATCTGCGACGACTGTGGTCGCCACGGCCCCGGGACGCGGTACTCGGTGGAGCAAGGGACGATCTACTTCATCTGCTCTTCGTGCGGTTCGAAGCAGTTCGAGAAGACGGCACGCCGTGACATCGACTCCTGGCTCGCCGGGGGTGACTTCAAGGGATGAGCTGGAACTATCGGGTCGTCAGAAAGGTCCACAGGGTCGATGGAAGAGAGGAGTTCCAGTACGGAATCCATGAGGTCTACTACGATGACGATCACGTACCGACTTCGTGTACCGTCGACCCTGTCACCCCTTATGGCGACACCGAGGACGAGTTGGCCCAAGACATGCGGTATTTCGCCTCGGCCTTGGAGAAGCCGGTTCTTGATTACGATTCGTTCGGTGTAAAGTCAGGTTCGAACGTGGTAGATTAGAACCATGAAGAACAAGAAGAGGCAGAATCCCATCGCCATGGCCATGACCTTGCGCCACGCCACCACGACGACCCGTATGAAGGATCGTCGCCAACGCCGTCCCAAGGACGCCCGTCATAAGGAGGATTGGCGCGAGTAGACCCAACGGGTTTACCTCATCTCGGGGGGAGATACGATAGGACGTAATGCCGAGAAAGAAAAAACCAACTGTTCCCCTGGATCTCCCCTCGGGGAGCGTGATCGAGATTCAACCTACGGAGGCAATGATGGTGCCTGCAAACCAAGTCGTCCCCGGACAAGTCGTGAAGGTTCCGGGCGGAGAGTTTCACAAGGTCGTGGCGATTGATCCCATCCTCGACCCCGGCCATCCTCAACTCTGGGCCAATGAGGTTATCGCCCGGATTCAGGACGGAGAAGGAACGAGGTTGGTGATCCTCAGGGGTCGGGTCGAATTGGCGGCCTGATCCGGCACTCAGGATGACCCAGGAGAGGTTTTGGGTAAATCGTGGAAGGTTACCAAGGGGTGGCTTTTCTCGACCTCTCCTGGGTCATCCTGCAGGTGGTGCAAAGTTCTTCAACAAGGTGATATATTAAGACCATGATCGAAGTTCTCGAATCCGTACCATTCGAACAGCCGACTGATCGACCCACTGACGACGTGGCAGGTGGCCCTCTTCTGGAGATCTTGTTTGAGGGACTTTGGGTCATGGCGGAGGAGGACGTGTTCGGGTGTTGGACCGGCCTCCGACGGAAGAATGGTAAAGAGGTGCATGGTTCGATCTACCCTCTCGGCGGAAAGACCTTCTACACCGGAGCTCGTGTCTGTGGATGTTCTACATGCCAAGAGCAGGTGGAGCCTAAGTTCAGGAAGAACTGAGATGGATGAGATGACGTTCGGTGACAAGGTGTTGGCGGTTGTGACCATTGGCATCGTGTTGGTGGTCTTCGCGATGGAGCTGCGATGAGAGCGAATCACCGCATTGTGAGGCAGATCCTCCCGTCAGGCGCCACCTACGACGGCGTCTACGAGGTCTACTACAATGAGGATGGTACTCCATGTTCCAGGGCTCAACAGCTGTCTACCGTCCTCGCACCGAACGTGAGGTCCCTCGCTGTCGTCATGAGCGACTTACGACGATCTTTCGATCTGCCCATCCTGCTCGAGGTGAACGACAGCAGAGGAAGATTCGTGGAAATTTCAGTGGAAAAAGGAGACTTGACATGACATTCTACACACAAGAGAAGGCAGCGTTGCTGACAGCGCTACTGGGTTACCTCAACGATGCGGAGGCAGTGCTGGACAAGCTCGAGGCGCTCGACGTCACGCACCAGGGTGACCCCGACCATGACCATCTGGCGCTGACCGATCTGGTGGCTGATGCCATCGAGCTTACGGAGGCCTTACGCGACGCTGCAGACAGCGTCAAAGAAAGCATCTAGTCCGACGGCTGGAGGATACCTTGGACCTGCATGGGGTGTCCCACGAGGATGCTCCCGAGGCCGTGCATCGCTTCATAAATGACCATTGGGCGGACGGGTGGACCCTCCACGTCATCACAGGACAATCAGAGAAAATGAAGTCCATCGTCAGATCTGTGGCCGGTATGTACCAGGTCGAATGGGAAGAAGATGAGTGGAACATGGGAAGCATCAAGATTTTTACTTGATGTGGTGCAAAGTCTCCTGTACGTGTGGTATAGTGGAACTATGAGGATCTTGCCAATCGATTGTGTCGATCTGTCGTACTACTCCTTCAACCACCTGCGGGCCTTGGGGGAGGTGCTGGTCGACCGGCTAAAGAGAGGCAAAGTGGAACTCATAGGACTCGACCTGGCCGCCTACCGAGCGGCGGCGGCCGGAGAACCCAACACGCGGGACATCATACGATTGAGGGAGGCCTGCAAACTTGCGGGTGTGTAATCATGGCATGGATCGACGACCATCGAATCGTGTTCATCTTCAAGACGGCCATGGAGTCTCTAAACCGGGGTGATGAGGCCTCGGCTCAGTTCTACCTGAGACAACTGCCGCCTGAACAGATGGATTACGTCTGGAGTCTTGTGGCAGCGGCCACGGGGAGACCCATCGAATCCCTTCGTAAGCCGTGGTGGAAACGCCACTTCAAGCTTCTCTTCGGCGGCATCGTGCTGGTGCTCGCAATTCTCTACTTCTCATCATGAGGACGACATGACCAACGACGAGTTCAATGACCTGATCACACGACTTCGCAATTCCTCCACACCAGCACACTTACGGGAGGAGACCATCATGGTCCTCAAGCAACAACGGCAGATGTTGGAGGACATCTACCTGGGCGCCCGTCATGGGTTGCGGTCCACACCCGAACACCTGGCTGGCGTTGCCCTTGGAAAGGCGGGATACGGAGGCATGGGTGATGCAGGGTTCTGACAAGAAGAGAGGCGTCGTCGTAGGCGTGAAGAAAAACAAAGTGTGGGTCGTTAGATGCCTGAATGGCGCCGGAGAGGGACCTACATACGTCTATTGGAATCCGAATGAGGGTTGGGTCTATGACACGAATCTAGCGTTGGTGTACGAAGGTCCTGCCGAGGCTCTGGCGGCTGTGGAACACTATACCTCGTTGGGGTTGTGGGCGAAAGAAAAAGTGGAGCCTGTGCAAATCTTCGTACGGGCATGATACCATCATCTTGGATCTACGAGGTTGATGACCATGCGCAACGATCCCGTCCATACCCTGAAGTTGCAGATCGAGTTCCTCAACCGGGGTATCGTACCCTTGTCATGGAACGTGCGGAACGGGGCGGGACCATGGTTCGACGTCAACAAGATCCTTGAGAGCCTTCCGCCAGAGGAAGCTCGGCAGATGAAACGTAAGTTCCGCAAGGCCTGGAGGAAGTTGGTCGCGCACGACATGAAGCGTGGCGGTCGACAAGCGCGGAAACGTCTATCAATCATCGAGGCAGGGAAAGAAATCCCCACTCGGCGTGCAAAGAATGCCCGGAAGGCGGAGGTGTTGATCGCCTTCAATCGAAAAGTCTCGCCGCAGGAGAACAAATGCTGACAGGAACCTTGTGGCGGGTGAAGCCCGGTGGGACTATCACTTGGGGAAACATCACCGATCGCCCCGCCACACATGTTGATGTCATCAACAACATGGCGAACACGATGGGGGTCATCAGGCCCGGCGACGTGATCCTCGTCGTGTCGGAGAGGCAGAAGTTCAGCCACTGGTCTCCCCACATCGAATCCCTCCAGGTTGCCACCCCTGTCCCCGGGTGGTGCAACGCCGCATACTTCACTAGCGAGTCAATCTGGCTTGAGAGGATCGCCTAGTGCAAATCCCCAGACCAATGGGGTACAAGGAACAAGATGAAGAGAGAGGATTTGGTGGCCGCCGCCGACTTCTTGCGGAAGTATGCCACGGCTGTGGAGACGAAGCTCTATTGGTCCATGTCGACCAGCGAGGCGAAGGCTGAGATCAAAGAGGTGAAGCGGCTCGCTTCCATGTTAACTGAGGTAGCAGAAGGTTGCAACTAGTTGCATTGGGCGTACACACGGGAGCGGTTTTCCATGAAGCGATCTGACACCGAGATGTTGCTGATGGCTGCCGGTGCCGGCTTGCGCAAATCGGACCTGCGTGCCTTTAGATTGGGTGCAGTGGGCATCCGGAACGACGGCATCCTCGTCTCCGCATCCAATGGTCCTGCCCCCTTTCCTCATCCTGATGCCCACGCTGAGGCACGGCTAACGATGAAGCTAACGCCTGGGTCTGAGATCTGGGTGGCACGTGTTCGGAAGGATGGAACCCTTGGCATCGCTCGGCCTTGTCCTCGGTGCATGGTGCGGATTCGAGCCGCAGGGGTGTCGAGGGTGGCCTACACGATTTCAGATATAGAACATGGAGTGATCCATTTGCACTCGGGCGGTGAGGTTATGAAGCCGATGAGAGGCCGATAGAGCATGAGGGTCAAGACAGTAAAAGAAGGCAAACGAGTGTCACATGAGATGTCGCACCGAGAGAAGCTACACTATGACCCGTACCTGGACGTGTACTGGATCGTGACGTTGATGCCGGACGGGACGCAGCACATCGGGTCCCCCTTCGCCGTCACCGCCTTGGACAGCCTGTACAACACGTCCTGGGCATGAGGATGACCCAGGAGAGGCTTTCATGAGGTCGGATGGGGTAACCTAGGTCCGGCATACCTCGCCCTTTCCTGGGTCATCCTGGGGGTCGTGAGAAAAAGTGTGGGTGGCTGTGCAAAGTTCACAGCGGAAAGGGTATACTAGGACCATGAAGAACACGAACGCTCCCCGCCGCAACTACTCCTACGCCATCGTCGCCTACTTCGGCCCGGGCGTTCCCATCGCCTGGACCTTCCAGTCCACGTCGATCGCCGCGGCCCAGCGGAAGGCTCGTCGGTTGGGCATGGGCGGGCGGCAGGTCATGACGGACCGGGCCGCTCAGAAGATCCTCGCCGCCTGGCGGCCTCGCTGAACACGGTGCAAAGTCCAACCTCGAAAGGGTATACTGAGGTCATGAAGCGAAACTCCTCTCCCAAGGCAAAGGTCCTCGAGCTGGCTTCCTTCTGCGTCCCGGAGGGCACGCCCCTCGAGGTCCGCAGCACCCGTATCAAGGGCCGCTTCGGCGGTGACTTCCTCGTGGAGCTCGACGCAGATGACCGCGTCCTCGCTCGAGCCCGCCACCGCGACTGGCGCAAGGCCTACAAGCTCCTCGGCATCGAACTGTCACGGCGTGGCGTCGCCTGAGTGCAAAGTTCAACGCCGAAAGGGTATACTGGGACCATGGAAATCACCCGCACCTCACGAACCTTCGTCTGCAACGGCAACCTCGGGGTCGACGTCCACCTCACGCTCGAGGAGGCGAAGCGGATCCGGGCCGCCCTGAGCGACCTGGACGGAGAAGACCTGGACGGGTACGGTGGCATCCTCGAGAAGCTCCGCAAGGCAATTCCCCAGCAGCGTGGGCTTTTCAGCCCACGCTGCAGTGCAAAGTCAACCCTGAATGAGGTAAGGTAAATCACATGACGCGACGAGTGACGAACAAGCTGTTGGAGATGATGGAAGAGGGTGCCTTGGACGCCGAGGTGCTCGTGAGGTGCTGCCTGGCCTTCATGTCGGAGGCCGACGTGGCCGCGATGGCCGTGGCCAATGAGCTCCTCGAGGAGGAGGATGCCGAGATCGACGAGGACGAGGAGGAAGAACTGGGCGAAGACGAGGAGGAAGACGAGCCTCTTTCCACCTTCGGGGTAGACGAAGACTGAAAAAGTGCGACCGTCGGTGCAAAGTCATCCTCGAAAAGGGTAGAGTAAGACCATGCCGATCATCAAGGAGCCCTACCAGTACAACTCCCCCGAGTTCGCTGCCATCGTCGGCGGCCCAAAGCGGTTCTTCGAGGGGCGGGTCCTGCGGATCGAGAAGACCATCGAAACGCGAAACTGGTCCGACACCCTGGACTACACGGACCACCGGGCCACGAACTGCACCTGGGCCCTGGTGTGGCTCGGCCCCCATGGCGTCCCACCTCAGGCCCGCGGTCGGATCGCAGCGAGCCTCGAGACCTACTCCTGGGAGGCCGACAAGGCCCGCGACCTGGAGGTCCACGAGCAGTACGCCTGGATCGACTGCACCAACCTCTTCGCGGACCGCAATGGTTACCGCCTCGTCGCGACCGTCGACTCCTTCGACATGCAGCTCCTCCACGGTGGCCCGGCGATGATTGAGGGGTTGGCCATCTGGGAGGAGCACCAACGTGCGGTCCGTGCCAGGTTCGAAGCCACCAAGAAGGCCTCCGACGCGGAAGCCGCAGCACGAGCGGCTGTTGCGAAAGCCAAGGCTGAGGCCCGGCAGGCGAAGCTCGCAGAGAAGCACCTCGCCGGCAAGGCCGAGGCAGAGGGTCAGATTGCTCGCATCCCTGCCAAGGGCACCCAGGTCACGGTGGACGGCTTCACCGGCCGGGTCTTCTGGACCGGGGTCACCAAGTACCGCGGCACCTGGAATGCCCGGGCAGGGGTGAAGGACTCCAAGGGCAACGTGGTCTGGGTCGAGGCGACGAAGTTCTGACCCTCGCGGAGGCACTCGGGATGCCCTTGGAGAGGCCTCCGCACCCCGGTATGGGGTAACCTAGGTCGAATTGTCCCCGGCCTCTCCAAGGGCATCCTCGAGGACGTGAGAAAAGTGCGTGGGCGCGGTGCAAAGTTCCGCCGGGAAAGGTTATACTAGGACCATGAAGTCCAAGACGAAGTGGTGGGTCTACGTCGAAAGCGGTGAGTGTGTTCGAGCTCGCACCGTGGAGGGAGCCATCGAGCTCCTCCAGCCGAGGTATCGTGGCCACACGTTGACCGCGGAGAACGTGGTCCTGGAGGAGTTGGTCCCGCCGGTCGAGTCTGTTCCTCTCCGCGCCCAGCGGTTTTGGGCCTGAGAAAAGTTCTCCAGGCGGTGCAAAGTTACGTCTGAATAAGGTATACTAGGACCATGAAGGACACGGCCACGGACATCCTCGGCGCCATCGTCACCCTCGCTTCCACGGCCGCAGCGGCCTGGTGGATGATGGCCGCCTGAACACGGTGCAAAGTCAACCTCGAACAAGGTAAGGTAGAACCATGAACATCGTCGAGTACGTCTCCGGAGCCCGCACCTACAAGGCCACCCTCGTCCCGGGCAGTCACGTCGTCGTGGAGTTCTTCCGTGACGGCCAGTTCATCTCCATGCGACAGTTCCGCATCGGCGATGAGGCAGAGTACGACTCGTGGAACCTCCACTACACCGGCCGGATCGTCTCCATCGGTAAGGCCACGGTCACCATCGATCCGGGCTATGACAGCAAACGTCGCCTCAAGGCAACCGACTTCGCCTGGCGCAACTGGAACTTCAACTCGGAGGAGATCGCCCGTCGGAATGCCGAGACCAGTCAGTGCATCTGACGGCGAGCGGTGCAAAGTTCGACCGGGAAAGGGTATACTAAGGCCATGAAGAACTTCTACGTCAGGAAGTACGAGACCCTCGGCGCCATGCAGGACCGCATCACCGAGCTGCGGAACCTCCTCGAGGACCTGACCAAGGCCGAGCAGGGCGTCTCCATCGGCACCGTCGATGAGGTGAGCGAAATGTCCGACGCCCTCGAGGGCCTCGCGGAGCTAGTCAACTGCCTGTCCGACGCCGTGGAACCCCTGGCCCAGGCCGCCCTTCAGCCGCCGGCCACCAAGGTAGGCTGACCCAGGATGACCCAGGAGAGGCCCTGAGAATTCCCGGTGGGGTAACCTCCATCTGGAACCTCCGGCCTCTCCTGGGTCATCCTCGAGGAAGTGCAGGGGACGGTGCAAAGTTCCGCTCCGAAAGGGTATACTGAACCCATGATGATCTGGAAGATCAGCCAGTCGGTCAACAACAACTACGACACCTACGACTCGGCGGCCGTCATCGCCGCGTCCCCTGAGGCGGCCCGGCTCATGCACCCGAGCTCGCCTTCCATCGTGTGGCGCGAGGTCGATGGCGAATTCGCCTGGGCCGCGCAGAAGGTCGACGGCGCCTGGATCAACTACCGGGACGAGTCGTGGGCCCGTCCTGATGAGGTGCAGGTGGAGCTCATTGGCGTCGCGACGGGTGGGGCCGAGCCGGGCGTGGTGTGCGCCTCCTTCAACGCCGGGTGACACGCGGTGCAAAGTTCCACTGAGAAAGGGTATACTAGATCCATGGACAAGGTCTACTGCGTCTTCGCCGGTGAACAATACGACTCCGAGCGCCTCGTCTCGGTCCACGCCACGCTCGAGGGTGCCAAGGACGCCGCCCGGGAGCTGGCCCACGACGACGAGGACGGGATCGTCTACACGACGGCCAAGGAGGGTTCGTACGAGCATGGCTCCTTCTGGATTGCCTTGTCCGGCCACTTCATCGCGGTCCAGGCGAAGCCGCTGGGTCGCTGAGGCAAGTTCCCCTCCCGGTGCAAAGTTCCACAGGGAAAGGGTATACTGGATCCATGGACATCATCCAACTCGTCGCCGAGTTCGCGAAGCTCGTTCCCCTCGCCGAGTGCTGGCCGCAACCCGCCGCGCTGGCCCCTGAGGGCTGGCTCGTCGGCGTCCGGTACGCCACGGGGCACACGGAGTACCTGTCCCGCTCCCAGGTGGAGGCCCGCATCCGGTTCATCGAGGAAGGCCCGAAGGGCGGCTGAAAAAAGTTCTCCCAACCCACCGGGGCGATGACCCTCAAACCGGTGGGACCACTTCCTGCAAGTTCGCGCGAGAAAAGGTTAGAGTAAGACCATGGACAAGCTGCTGAACATCGAGCTGGGCAACGTGTACATCAACGACCGGCACGAGCAGGTCTCGGTGGAGCTCATCGACGGTCCGTGGATCGGGTACGAGAAACTGAGGAACGGCACCAACGTTCCCACCGACCTGGTTCCCTTGACCGCGTTTCAAATCATGCTCCGCGACGGGGGCTACCAGTTCCTGTACCAGCAAACCTGGTGAGCGGTGCAAAGTTCAACCTCGAAAGGATATAGTAAGACCATGAAGAACGCGATCCGCCCCGGCGACCGAGTCATCCTCTCCCCCGTCAACGGCCTCGGCCGAGGGCTCTTCGAGGTCCTCGAGGTCGACCCCCGGGACGTCATCCACCAACTCCATGTCAGGGGCACCAACGGCAATACCTGGTGGGCCCGCAGCGAAGGCGCCAAGGTCCTGGTGCCGGCGGATGAGGTCATCTCGAACCCGCACTGGTGAGTGCAAAGTCGCTGAAGAACAGGATAAGGTAGAACCATGAACGACGACAAGTTCCAACTCCACCCCGATCTCCAGGATGCATCCCTCGAGAAGGTGTGCGAGATGGCGGATGGCCTCCATACGATGTTGGACAGCGGCAACCCCGCGCTCCTCTACCACAAGGGGAAGGCCGCCGACCTCTCCTACATGCTGGAGTACCTCCGGCTCAACTTCGACCTCGTCCCGAAAAAGTGAGGAACATGATGCAGTTCGACGAGACCGACCTCAACCGGCTGTACGAGGCGCTGGTGAACCAAATCGAGACCTACAACGGCGATCCGGATTGGACGGAAGAGCTGGTCGCCCTGGTGGAACTCCGGGACCGGATCGGCGCGGCCCTCGACGACATCTGAGTGCAAAGTTCCACCTCGAAAGGATATATTAGAACCATGGAAT
>Ga0172373_10008501_pt1 | contig 13016 bp, 13 predicted proteins | sample Lak10m_2_FD_114546 | JGI IMG/M metagenome (GOLD analysis project Ga0172373, IMG submission 114546) | Freshwater microbial communities from Kabuno Bay, South-Kivu, Congo - kab_092012_10m | ecosystem: Environmental > Aquatic > Freshwater > Lake | place: Democratic Republic of the Congo... | reverse complement strand
AGCCCAGGCCTGGCAAGGGTACTCTGTATCCCTGAGCGCCAATGGCAATACAGCGCTGTCAGGTGCCAATGCTGATAATACGCTTATTGGTGCCACATGGGTATTCACCCGGAGCGGCGGCAGCTGGACACAGCAGGGTGGCCGTCTGGTTGGTGGCAACTCAACCAGCTCAGCCCGTCAGGGATCATCGGTATCGCTGAGTGCCGATGGAAATACAGCCGTCACGGGCGGCCTGAATGACGATTCAGGCAAGGGCGCGATGTGGGTATTCACCCGCAATGGCTCCACCTGGACCCAACAGGGATCAAAACTGAAGGGTACCGGAGCTGTTGGCGCAGCCCGTCAGGGTACGTCGGTAGCCGTGAATGCGATTGGCACCACCGCGCTGATTGGCGGCCCTGCAGATAATGGCAACAAGGGCGCTTTCTGGGGTTACTCACTGGGCTCCATACCGAGTGTGCAGAAGGTAATCACAGAAGACCGCAATAACGAACAACCCGAACTGGCACTGGAACAGAGCGTTCCGAACCCATCAGCCGGTCGCTTCAGTATCGGATTTACAATGCCGGAAGGCTGTATAGCGGAATGGACGTTCAGCGATATGAACGGCCGGGTAGTGCTTTCACTCAGTCGGGAATATCCGGCAGGAGCCAGTCAGGAGTCATTTGACCTGCAGGGCAAGACGGGTGTGTACTACTATCAGTTGAAAACACCCCACGGTATCAAAACAAGAAAACTCACTATAGTCGGATACTGATCCGGCAGCGTTGAGTCACAAACACATTTATGACGAGGAAAAGGGGGCGTTCCGGCAAGCCGGGGCGCCCCCTCCTGTTTGTATCTGTACTGTCCGGGGAATGGTCTCTATTTCCTGGACCTGATCTCTGCAAGGGCCTCCTGCATGAGTGCCAGCACGTTGTCGAGCATGGCAAAATCGCGGTCGGCATTTTCAGGTTTGCCAGGATCGAAAGCATGACCGTCGAACGCCACCAGTGTACGCCGCATGGCCTCCAGTCGGGAACGGTCGGAAGTACTGCCATACTCGCCTCCCGCTACCGCAGCAAGCTGGTTTATTTCCAGACGGAGCGCCATGAGTACTGCCGATTCACAAACGGCTATCTTTCCCATGTCGCGCTCCGAAAAGGCAGTTTTGAGCTGCGCCAGCCAACTGGCGTAATTCTGCACTTCTGATGCTTCCTGCTCCAGTTTTACCTCTTCTACTGTTGGGTAGCGGCGAGGTTGCCCTGTGTTGTCAGTCTGTGCCTGCGCGCCGACCGAGAACGCAGTCGCAGCAGCCATTGTCATAATGATGTTTTTCATTTGAAATTGGTTTATATTGTGAATTACAAAGATACGTGCTTTTCACCTTACGAGTCAAGTGCCTGTATCAAATCGTACTGGGTCACGATGTGGGCACCGCCTGAACGGTCGTAGGTAATCACTGCAGGTATTTCACGGGAAATGTAGCGACTCAGCTGGCTGATGGGCAAATCTTCTTTCACCGTCGGGAATGCATCTCCCATGACTGTTTTTACGGTCTTTTCTGAGTTGTTCAGCGGGTTCTCCAGCAGAAAATGCAGTACCTGGGTTTCGGTAATCGAGCCAACCACTTTGTCGTCTTCCAGTACGGGCATCTGACTGATATCGTTCGATTTCATGATATTAAAGGCATTGCGTACGGTATCTGCCGCCTGAACGCCGATAAAGCGGCGGTCTTTCTTTCTTGAAATGAGGTCGCTCACTTTCAGCTCGTCTTCCAGAAAACCGCGCTCACGCATCCAGTCGTCGTTGTATATTTTGCCCACATAACGACTTCCATGGTCGTGGAATATCAGTACAGCCACGTCGGACGGCTTCAGTCTGGCGCGCAGTTGCCACAGTGCGCCCATCGCACTTCCGGCGGAATATCCGAGCAGAATACCCTCCTCGCGCGCGAGCCTGCGCGCCCACAGGGCTGCATCCTTGTCGCTCACTTTTTCAAACAGGTCTATCAGGCTGAAGTCCACGTTGGCAGGCAAAATATCTTCCCCGATGCCTTCCGTGATGTATGGATATATCTCTTTCGGATCAAAAATGCCTGTTTCATGGTATTTTTTGAAGACGGAACCGTACGTATCGGCACCCCACACCTGCAGATCCGGATTTTTCTCCTTCAGGAACTTCGCAGTACCACTAACGGTACCACCCGTGCCTACGCCCACAATCAGGTGGGTGATTTTGCCGTCCGTCTGATCCCAGATCTCCGGACCGGTGCTTTCGTAGTGCGCCTGCCGGTTGGAGAGGTTGTCGTACTGATTACACCAGAATGAATTGGGTATTTCGGTACTCAGGCGGCGTGCTACTGAATAGTACGAACGCGGATCTTCGGGCTCCACGTTGGTCGGGCATACAATTACCTCCGCCCCCAGGGCCTTGAGCAGATCCACTTTCTCTTTACTTTGTTTGTCGGTGGTGGTGAATATGCAGCGATACCCGCGCACGCAACCCACGAGCGCGAGGCCCATTCCTGTATTTCCCGATGTACATTCAATAATGGTGCCACCGGGCTTCAGATCGCCGCGGGCCTCGGCATCGTCAATCATCTTGACGGCCATGCGGTCTTTGATACTGTTGCCCGGATTGAATGTTTCCACTTTGGCGAGTATGAGTCCCGGGATACCGGCGGCCACTCTGTTTAGCTGAACGAGGGGGGTGTTTCCAATGGTCTGGAGTATGTTCTGGTGATATTTCATGGTGAAGGCTTGGTTTTAAAAAATTTGTCGAAGTACAGGATCTGGTAGTCCACGGCGTTTCCCCAGTAGGCATGGTTGTGCTCTCCGGGCCGCTCGGTGTAGTCATGCGGATATTTCATCTCCATGAGTACCTGATGCGCTGTCCGGTTGACCTCCAGAAAGAAATCGCCGAGACCGCAGTCAATGATGACCGGCGTACTCCTGCCCGCCAGCAATTTCAGTTCGTTAACAACGGAATACTGCTCCCAGTTCTGCCAGTGTGTATCCGGATCGCCCAGTACCCCCTGCAGGTCCCATCCGTTTTTCCTGAAAGGCCTCAGATCAAGGCCGCCCGCCATACTGCCGACCGCACCAAACACATCAGGATGATGGAGGGCTACATGCATGGCGCCGTGTCCACCCATGCTGAGTCCGGAAATGGCTCTGCCCGCAGGCGAGCGCAATGTCCGGTATTTGCTGTCAACAGCGGCCACGACCTCGCGGGCGATATGGGTGCTGTATCTGACAGTGGAGTCCACCGGACTGTCGAAGTACCAGCTGTCGTAACCACCGTCAGGACAAACGATTATCATTCTGTATTCCTCCACTGCCGTACGGAGCTGAGGGGCATCGGCAAGCCAGGAGGTATAATTGCCGCTCCAGCCGTGCAGCAGGTAGAGAACAGGGTAGGGCTTGTCGGCGCCCGAGTAGCCGGAAGGTGTTATCACAAGGCACCTGACAACCTTGTTCATCGAAGGGCTGTAAACATCGAGTGTATCAACCTGTCCGGCAAAGGCTGTACTCAGCGAAAGCAGGAAATGGAAAGCAATCAGTCCCGGTCTCATGCTCAGAATTTCTTGTCAATCACATACGGAAGCATCATACGCCAGGTGGGCCAGTCGTGCCGGATGTCGTGTCCCCAGATGTCGAGGTCAAATCCGATTCCCTTGGCGGCCAGGATTCCGGCGAGGCGGCGCGAGGCATCCGGATCTTCATAGTCGCCCGAACCTGCGAGTATGTGAATATGACCGCTTGCTCTCAGGCGGTCGAGCGTGTTCTCATCGCTCAGATTGGGCAGGTAGTGGCATGGAGAGTTAAAATAAACGTCCTCGTCATAGTAGCCCTTGGTGTAAGTGGTGAGGTCATATACCCCCGACATGGCTATGGTACCGGCAAACAAATCTGGCCTCCTGAAAAACATATTGGCTGCATGCAGCGCTCCGAGCGATGCACCAGTGGTGATGATCGGCGTTTCGTCACTCGTGAATGTCCGGATAAAAGGCACCACTTCCTGTTCCACATAACCGTTGTACTGCTGGTGGCGTATGGCTTTGTGTCTGGGGTACATCCGGTTATTCAGCCACGCTTCAGAGTTGATGCTGTTGATGCTGAATACTTTGATCTTGCCTGCGTTGATTAATGGAGCCAGGGCATCCAGGAGCTGGAACCGTTCATACTCGAGGTAATCAGCTGCCGCAGTGGGGAACATCAGCAGGGCGAAGCCGTAATGGCCGTACACGGCAATTTCCATGTCTTTGTTTAATCGGGGCGAGTACCACTGATGTATTTCTCTTTGCATGGCGAATGGTTGTCCGGAATTGAAGTGAACGATCTGTATAACGCCGCAAAGGTAGAAAAATTGGCGTTGCTCATTTTTCAAGAAAATCGTCGTAGAGCTCCTGCAGGTAGGCGCGTGCCCGAAACTCCTCCGCTTCGTCAGGTAACCCGTACCAGTATTTCCAGGTGCCGTCGCCGAAGTAGAATATCCTGCAGGAATTGCCGGTTACCCACCCCATACCGCTCTCGTAATTGAAAAAGGCAAAACCCCTGTCGCGAAGGGTCGTATCGCACAGATTTCTGCTCCAGGGGAATGCGTTTTCTTCAGCTACTCCGAGCATAGACAGGATTGTAGCCGGAATGTCGTGGTGGTTACAGATGCCATCCATCGTTTTCCCTTTCCACTGGTCTGCCAGTGGCTCTCCGAATACAATCAGCGGGATTTGACGTGCCACCGGACTGTCGGGACCCGCGCCGGCGGGCAGTGACGCGCCGTGATCGGCCACTATGACAAACAGTGTGTTGGAATACCACGGTTGTTGCCTTGCCTGCCGGAAGAACTCACCCAGGGCATAATCAGCAAAAGCAGCACTGTTGAGAAATTTGTCGCGGTCGGATGTGCCCTTCCACTGACTTTCATACGGTACATCGTAAGGAGGGTGCAGACTGAGGGTAAGCGCCGTAGCAAAAAATGGCTGTTGAATTGCCGATATTTCGTTTACCGCTCTGGTCAGCAGTTTCTGGTCGTCAACGCCCCAGCGCTGTGTTTTGTCTGCACTGCCGAAATCGGTTTCTGAAATGATTTTTTCAAAGCGCTGCTGGGTCAGCCACACGCCTATGTTCGCAAAGGTGAGTTCCCCGCCGTACATAAACAGGGTGGAGTACCCTTTTTCACTCAAGATAGCCGGTACAGAACGCAGTTTCGAGGCTTTGTCCTCGAGCAGCACGATGCTCTGATCTGGTTGTGCCGGATAACCGGCCAGCACCGATACCAGTCCCTGGTCGGTGCGGTACCCGCTGCTGTAACAGTTGGTGAACAGCAGTCCGCTCCCCGCCAGTGCATTGATTTCCGGACAAACACCTTTTTCACCGCCGAGGTTTTCCACTACCTGAGCGGTCATGCTCTCCATGACTATAAACACCAGATTCACCGGTGTGGTATCTGTTTGCAGGAATGATTTTATAACGGCCGATGTATCCGGTTTCAATAACGCGCTGACGGAACCTGCCGCACGCTCGCGTCCGGTAAAACGGAAGTGGTTGTCGGAGGAGCGGGCTTCCACCATGCTGTGTACCAGGTGCCAGGCCGCGTTGATGGCCGCGTGATTGTTGAAAAGGTGCGGAGAGTAGTAAACGGCGCTTTCATTGACAGGCATCACGCCCGCTCCACCCCTGATGGCCAGCGGAAGTGCGCAGAGCCACACGGGAATGGCAATCAGCCTCAGTCGCTCCTCGCGGTCAGGCCAGGGTATTTCACCCGCCAGTGCCTTGTAAACCCGCGAAAGCACCCAAATAGCTCCTGCGTACAGGAGCGCGCACACGAGGATGAACAGGGGCGACATGGAGTCCAGCAGGGCTGAAGGGTCTTTCATGTATTCCAGCGCCCTGTTGTTCAATGGAGTGTGCCACTCCTCGTACAGAAATATGTTGGCTCCGAAAAGAAAGATGAGTCCGCTGTAAAAAAAGGTGTTGAAGCCGACAATGCCCTGATGAACGTAACGGCGCACTTTGTCGCCCGCAGCCCAGGCGACAAACCAGGCCAGTACGGGAATAATAATCAGATATCCGGCCATGCTCAGGTCGAGCGGAAGCGCGCGCCAGAGCGAAATCCACACTGTTTCGGGGTACTCGGTGCTCCACTCGGCACTGAACCAGAGGATAAACCATATTCTGAATATCGCAAAGAACAGCAGCCAGAACGAAAACAGTCGCAGGGGAAAGGTCAGGAAACGCAACATGACCGCAAAGTTCACGATAATTTAACAATCGTGAAATACTTGTAGCTGCTCAGACAACTTTTTAACCGTTTGCAGCGTCATTAACGCACTGAAAATCACAATTTGATGAAAAAAACACTGATTCTGCCGCTGCTTCTGCTGGCCTCCATGCACCACCTGAACGCACAAACCGAACTGAAGGTCAGTCCGGTGGCGTTGCTTTTCGGCGGACTGGCGTTCTCTGCCGAAAAGCAGATCAACTCCTCTTTCGGTATTGACGCCGATATTCTCGCTGCCGGCGACGGTTTCGGGGCCAATCTGAGCGGAAAGTACTACTTCGATCCCAAACAGGGTATTGACCGCTTTCATATCGGTATTTTTGCCGGCGGAATTACCGACAATGGTATAGGTGGCGGCTTTTTGGCCGGTTACAAGTGGATTTCCACCAAAAGGATTGTGTTTGAGGCTGGTGCCGGAGTAGGCAGAACCTTCGATGGCGGAGTCACCGGATACGGAAAGCTGCACATAGGCTACCGTTTCGTTAAAAAATAATGCATGACATCTCCCCAATCCATCGTTTCTGTTGTCCCGTCACAAACAGAGTTGCTCCATTATCTGGGGCTGGGTGAGGCTGTAACCGGCATTACAAAATTCTGCATACACCCGGATGAGTGGTTCAGGGAAAAGAAAAGGGTAGGGGGAACCAAAACCCTGCATCTCGAGGCAATCAGATCGCTGAAACCCAAGTTGATTCTGGCAAACCGGGAAGAAAACGAACGATTGCAGATAGAAGAACTGGCCCGCGAATTTCTGGTGTATGTTAGCGATATCAGCGACCTGAACGACGCGCTGGACATGATCAGAACAGTGGGCCGACTGACCGGCACAACAGAACGCGCCCTGGAACTGGCTCGTGAACTGGAAAGCAGGTTCAATGCGCTTCCTGCTTTTCCGAAACTGAGCGCCGCCTATCTGATCTGGCGTGAACCATTCATGGCCGCCGGCTCAGGTACCTTTATTCACAGTATGATGGACAAGGCCGGTCTGGACAATGTATTCGGAACGATCAGCCGTTATCCGGAAATTAACAGCGAAACGCTCGCAGAAGCCAGTCCTGAAATAGTGTTATTGTCATCCGAGCCTTACCCGTTCAGGGAAAAGCATCTGGATGAAATCAGCGCAATTTGTCCGCATGCCCGCGTTTTGCTGGCCGACGGAGAACTGTTTTCCTGGTACGGAAGCCGCCTTTTGCATACACCTGATTATTTCAGGCAGCTCCGCAGGCAATTTTAACCCGTATATTTGCAGCATTAATCATCTCCGAAACTGTTTGCATGAGAATTAATAACGTCATACCTGCTCTTCTTTTGTCCGTGCTGGCTTTCCAGACGGCTTCCACCCAGTCTTTGGGCTTTTCAGCACCCGTTTCATCTCCAGCCCGCAAACCCGGCGAACTGATTGTCCGACTGACGCCCGGTGCCAGCGTTGAACAGACCGTCAGGGATATCAACGCACTCCCCGTTTCGGAAGGGACCGCGCAGCTTGCCCGTACCATTGTGGCCGAATGGCGGTACTACCTGATCTCCTTCGATGAGTCGCGCGTGAACGCCCCCGCGCTGGCAGCCGCTTGTACAGCACTGCCGGGGGTCGAGTCAGCACAACTCAATCACCAGCTGGAATACAGGGGAGTAGAACCCAATGACCCCGACTGGTACCAGCAATCCGACATGACACTGATCAATGCGCCCGATGCGTGGCTCTCGTCCACCGGCGGACTGACGCCGTCCGGCGACACGATTGTGGTGGCGGTACTCGAAAAAGGAGCACTTTTCAATCACCCCGATCTGGCGGCCAACCGCTACTGGAACTGGAATGATTTGCCCGACGGACTGGATAACGACAACAACGGATTCCCCGACGACTTCGGCGGCTGGGATGTAGCCAACTACAATGACGGCACCGGAAATAACGGAGCCCACGGAACAGGTGTATGCGGTATCATCGGCGCTGTAGGCAACAACGGAGTAGGAGTCACCGGTGTGAACTGGAAGGTCAAAATCATGAATGTATCCGGCGTTGAATATGACGATGACATTATCGAAGCATACCATTATGTATATGTGGTGCGCAAGCAGTATAACGAGAGCAACGGTGCCAAAGGCGCGTTTGTGGTAGCCACCAATGCCTCTTTCGGATACAATAACCAGTTTCCCGACTCCAATCCGAACTTTACAACCTGGTGCCAGTTGTACGATACCCTCGGTTATGCCGGAGTACTGAACATGGGAGCCACCAGCAATCAGGATGTCAATGTTGATACCGACGGCGATATGCCCACTTCCTGTCCGAGTGAATTTCTCATCACCGTGACCAATGTGAACAAACTCGGATCAAGGGTGCCCAGCGGCTACGGAAAGATTTCCATTGATCTGGGCGCACCCGGTACAGGCACTTACTCCACAACCAATGCCGGCACCAATACGCCCGGCTATGGTACCATCGGAGGCACCTCTGCGGCCACACCCCACGTTACCGGTGCTGTGGCTCTCCTCTACAGTATGGGCTGCGAATCGTTCACCAGCGACGCCGTATCCAACCCGGTGGCATGCGCCCGCCGTATCCGCGATGTTATTCTAAACAACACGGCGCCCAATCCCACGCTGAAAGACATCACCACCACCGGAGGAAACCTCGATCTGAAACTGGCACTCGGCGGAATTACCGAGTTATGCGAAGGTAAAGTGGGCCCGCTGTCTTTCCTCAAGGTACGCAACTACCAGGATAACAACATCGTGCGCCTGTACTATCAGACACCACTTTTCTTCGCCTACAACTTCCGCGTGTTCAATGCACTCGGACAACTGATGTACGAAGATGAAATAATTCCCGACCAGTTTTCCGAAAATTACGTGGAATTCGACACCTCCGACCTGCCAAGAGGGGTATATATGTACACAATCAGCAGGGGTGAAACAGTCGCCACCGTAAAAATTGTAAAAAATTAAAAACGAGATTTGGTTTTTTCAGTCGCATGTCTGTATCTTTGCGACCCGAAAAACAAAGGTTTGGCTCCGTAGCTTAATGGATAGAGCATCTGACTACGGATCAGAAGGTTAGAGGTTCGAGTCCTCTCGGAGTCACACAGTTTTGAAGTGTTTGAGCCTGGCTCATTTTTTGAAACTTTTTCAACTAGAACACTCAAATTTTACATTAATGTCCAAGATTTGCGACCTGACCGGGAAACACCCGATCTCCGGGAACCACGTGTCCCACTCCAACAGGAAAACGAAACGACGTTTCTTTCCGAATCTCCACACCAAGAAATTTTATGTGCCTGAAACGGGCGAGTGGATCACTCTCAAGGTGAGCTCAAACGCCATCCGCACGATTTCCAAACTCGGTATTTACCAGTACATTAAAAAACTGGAAAAGAAAGGTGAAATCGTTTACTACGGAACAAGCGAATCCGGCATCTGATCAATCCTGACCTGAACTTTAAATTACGCGACAACCATGGCAAAGAAAAGCAGAGGCAACCGCATTCAGGTGATCCTGGAATGTACAGAGCATAAAAACAGCGGTCTTCCCGGAACTTCCCGCTACATCACCGAAAAGAACCGTAAAAACAACCCTGATCGTATGGAACTGAAAAAGTACAACTCTATCATGAGGAAGTACACAGTTCACCGCGAAATTAAATAATTCATCAACCATCAAACTACTGAAAAATGGCTAAGAAGGTTTCCAAAAACGCTCGTGTAGCCCAGCGTGCCGCCAACGCAGGTTCTGGCAAAGACCACGTCAAAGTGGTGAAATCAGTCAAAGACCCCGTAACCGGCAAATACACTTACAAACAGGTAATGGTGCACAAAGATAAAGTCAAAGACTTTTTCGCGGACGCCAAGTAAGGTTCCCTTATATATCGGAAACCCGGATCTTCTCAGAAGTTCCGGGTTTTTTTGTGGTCCAGATCTTCCAGACCAGCCAGCTGATTAGCATACCCATCACAGCTCCTCCGGTCACGTCTGCCAGGAAGTGCTGCACGAGAAATATCCTGGAAATACCCGTCAGTACCGACAAGCCCGCCATGGTGAGCAGTAAATTCCTGTTTTTCGCGCCACTTAGCAGGGCCACCATACAGTACAGACCGAATGCCGACATGGTGTGTCCCGACGGGAAGCTGGTCTTCCCTTTGTTCAGTGCTACGCCCGGTACCACCACTACCTGATCCGTTTTGCCGATATTTTGAAAATGGGTATAGGGGCGGTCAGTTCCCGCCTTGTCTTTGACAATATATGAAACCGGGATAATGAGCAGTCCGGCAACTATCACCGGAACAGCCATCCTGCGGTTGCGAACGAGATAATAAACGACCGCGAGAATCCACATATACGGTTCCCCCAATCCGGTAATTATCCTGAAGGCCGTATTAAAAGGCTCAAACCTGAGGTCATTCAGGATAAGAATTTCCTCTCCGTAGGGGAGCAGGATGGCTGCAACAGCTGCTGCAACCAGAAAAATACCCACAGGGTAGAAGTACCATCTGTATGCTTTCATGCTGTTTCCTGAGTATTTTTCTTCCTGAATCGCATTGAGAGCCAGTAAATAAACCGGTCGAGGCGTTCATTTCTGAACAACTGGGCATCGTTCATCGCCTTGGAGGTAAGGTAGGCACCCACTGGTATCATGCTGATACAGGGCATCATGGCCGCCCAGAACGGAGTCATGACATTCGACTCGGCCAGTTTCCTGCACAAAATAGTCAGGAAGATAAAAGCTACGAAGAAAATGATTGAAACCAGAATCGGATAGCCGAATCCTCCTTTGCGTATGATTGCTCCCATGGGTGCGCCAATAAACAGGAAAACGAAGCATACAAGTGCGAAACTGAATTTGATATATAATTCGTAACCGGTTTTTACCCACTCCAGTCTCCTGCTTTCCGTCTGGGCAATTCTTGTCTCCACGCTGCTTTTCGCTATACCCGAGAGTGTTTTTGCTTCTTTCAGCAGGTTGTATCTGGACTGCCCCTGGAATGTCTCCACGAAACTGGCGTATTCATTCAGCGATCTGGCTATTTCCTGTTTGGGAATCACCGGTCCGGTACTTTGCTTCACGGCTGTTTTCGGGACATTGCCCGGGTGTGCCTGTGCAACAGGTTTTTCCAGTTTGGGTGGTTCCACTCTGCGCCGCAGGTTCAGGGTGATATCGTCCACTGCCGATTGGCCGCCTTCTATTATTTTGTTTTGAAGGGAATCCATGTTGGCGCGCAGTTCGTTCATGGTCAGTGCGCCCCGCTGTTTGGAATATTTGTCTTCAGCCGACCTGACCAGTTCAAACTCCTTCATATCCCACACTTTCGTCCAGGAGCCAAAACGGGTTCTGACAAAAGGGAATTTCTGATTCTGCCGTACGTTCTGCTGTGCGGAAGGCTCCTGATACTGGGTACCCCTGAACAGGTTCATCACGAAATATCGCTTGTCGCGCGTGGTGTACATCTGTCCGCTGTCAGCCAGAATCTGGTTCATTTTTGTTTTTCCGGCGTTGGTATGATCTTCAATCATGACACCGGATATGGTCTCTCCGTCCCTGGCTTTGTCGCCAATTCTGATGACAAACTGCCGGAAATCTTCGTTAAACACCCCTTTTTCCAGCGTAAGCGCCGGTTTCTGCCGCCGGATATCGGTTAGTCTCGACTTGAATTTTGCGGTTGATTTGGGGATGATGAAATCGGAGCAGAGATAGGAAAAGAAGGCAACGCCGGCGCACACGATAATCAGTCCGGCCATGATCCGGATCAGCGGTACTCCTGCCGACTTCATACTCGACAACTCATATCGTTCTGCCAGGTTTCCCATCACCATGACGGAAGCAATGAGTACGGCAATGGGCAGCGCCATCGGGAAGGTGGATACCGACATGTATCCGATCAGTTCCAGCATGATGAAGATATTGACACCCTTTCCTGCTATCTCATCAATGTACAGCCACAGGAATTGCATCACCAGCACAAACAGGGCTATGCCGAACGAGACAAAAAATGGCCCGATGAAGCTTTTGAGAATGTATTTGTCAATCTTTTTCATGCACTTTACCGACTCAGAAGTCGAAACCTGCCTTAAACGCTTTCAGTTTTGAAATGGTATCTACCGGATTCTGAGCACTAAAGACGCTGCTGCCGGCAACCAGCACATCAGCGCCTGCCTGCAGCAGGGATTCAGCGTTTTGCAGTCCGACACCGCCGTCAATTTCAATCATCACCGATGCGTTGGCAGTGTCAATCATTTCCCGGAGTTGCCGGGTTTTCTCCAGACTTCTGTAAATGAACTTTTGTCCGCCGAAGCCGGGGTTAACCGACATGATACAAACCAGGTCAATATCCTCTATCAGGTCGGCCAGTACGGAAACGGGCGTATGCGGGTTCAGTGCGACGCCGGCCTTTGCACCGGTTTCCCTGATCTGGTGTACTGTCCGGTGCAGGTGCGGGCATGCTTCATAGTGAACCGTTATCACATCCGCTCCGGCCTTCCGGAACGATTCGATGTATTTTTCAGGTTCCACGATCATCAGGTGCACATCGAGTGGCTTTTCAGCCATTTTTTTCATGGCTTCAACGATGAACATGCCGAAAGTAATATTGGGAACAAAGCGCCCGTCCATGACATCCACATGAAACCAGTCGGCTTCTGAGCGGTTTACCATTTGCATTTCGTCGCTCAGACGGGTGAAATCTGCAGCGAGCAGGGAGGGGGCAATGAGGTGTTGGCGTGGCATACTGGTCAGGGAATTGCCCTCACCGGGGCGTTTGGTT
>Ga0172373_10008499_pt1 | contig 13018 bp, 9 predicted proteins | sample Lak10m_2_FD_114546 | JGI IMG/M metagenome (GOLD analysis project Ga0172373, IMG submission 114546) | Freshwater microbial communities from Kabuno Bay, South-Kivu, Congo - kab_092012_10m | ecosystem: Environmental > Aquatic > Freshwater > Lake | place: Democratic Republic of the Congo: South-Kivu... | reverse complement strand
CCAGAAATAGCAACTATTTCATAGTTAAGACAACAGACGGAACCAGTTTTAGTGCCCCCCAGGTAGCAGGAGTTATTGGTTTATGGGCAGAGGCTAAACCAGATCTCACTCCTGCCGAAGCACTGAGCCTACTACAGACCTATGGGGATAGCACTGGTGTAGAAAGTACCAGTGCGGATTATGGTGACCCTACCAGTATAGCAGGAGCCACTGCCCTGGGTCTTGGGTATACCCCACCCAGTTTTGATATTGTCGCAGATGTCACTACCCTAACACCAAATACCACAGTAACCTACACTATTACCTATAGCGATCTACCTGTGGGTAGCACCTTATATGTTAAAGAAGTGGGCGATGCTTTGGGTGCTGACTTTGATGATGGAGTCACCCAGGCCAGTTTTGCTATTACCACCAGCTCAGGAGTTAGCCTATTAGACCGTGTGTTACAACCAGGGTTCGCGGGAACGACCAGTCAATTGCAATTATTGACAGGTGGGTATAATGGCACAGTTCAGGCTACCAGTCAGGTCGTAAGTTTAACTGGGTCAAGCCCCACACCAGCACCAACTCCTAGCCCAACACCAGCACCAACACCAGCACCTACCCCTAGCCCGACACCTGCGCCTACTCCAGCACCAACCCCTAGCCCATATTCATCACCAACACCTGCGCCAACACCTGCACCAACACCTGCGCCTACTCCAGCACCAACCCCTAGCCCATATTCATCACCTACACCTGCTCCAACACCTGCACCAACACCTAGCCCCACACCTGCACCAACACCTAGCCCCACACCAGCACCAACACCAGCACCTACACCGAGCCCATATCCATCACCTACACCTGCTCCAACACCTGCTCCGACACCTGCGCCTACTCCAGCACCAACCCCAAGTCCTACCCCTAGCCCTACTCCTGCACCAACACCTGCTCCTTCTACCATAGTCGGGTTGAGCAGAACAACGGCATCCTTTACAATATCAACAAATGTTAATGGTCCGTGGAGAACTTCAGGTCAATTGAGGTCACAGCATACGTCGACTGCCCCTACACCAAGTCCGACACCTACCCCTACACCAAGTCCCACTCCGGCGCCAACACCAAGTCCCACTCCGGCGCCAACACCAAGTCCCACTCCGGCGCCAACACCAAGTCCCACTCCGGCGCCAACACCAAGTCCCACTCCGGCGCCTATACCTAGTCCAACACCAACACCTAGTCCAACACCAACACCTAGTCCAACACCTGTACCCAGCAGTAGTGGTCCGGTAAATACGTTTAAGTTAACAAATCCGTTGAGATTTGATTTGTTTAATAGAGGAACAAATTTTTAAAGGAATATTTTATGGCAACAAGAGTTTTTTATCATAGAGAAACGGGAGTCGATGCCACTGACTTTCTATCTCTTACCCCGACAACAGGTTCCGAAGTTGCCTGTAGGGTCATTATTAATAATATATTGATTAAAGGAAAGTTCAATGTGAATTCATGGTCCAGGCTATGGGCTAACTTGTTTATAGTGCCTGGTGGTAGTTTACCTGACAGTCAAATTCTTACTCCTAATGTGCCAAATAGTAGTGATCCATATGCAGGGTTTGACTTGTTACCAGTAGCGTCATTTTCTATTCACTACCTTAATACAGCAAGTTTTGATTTCGACGAAAATATCTGTCTACGTGGCGGAACCAATAGTTATTTTTATATAGGTTCATCTGGCGCAGAATATATCCAAGAGAATCACAGTGATTACCTCGGACAAGAGAATGCAAATAATACCGGTGGGTTAGCTATTCCAGCAGGTCAACCTATTCTTAGTGGTAATGGTTATCTAAAAACAGGTGATAAGGTTTTTAGATGGCATGTACCTGAATATTTTTACATGAAACCCAATGATAAGTTATATTGGGTAATGGGAGCTTCGGGTGCTACCATCGCTACAGTTCTATACAGTGACAATACAACTTATTTTAGAGGGACTGATTTTGATTTGGTATGTATTGCTGAATCAAACTAACCTATGGCTCAAACTTTTACCATAACAAATAATGAACCCAGTACCATTGCCGTTACTAAGTTTATATTTGATACACCTAACACAATAGATCATAGTTTTAACCTTGCAAATTTCGGAGGGTCCAGTGCGTTCACTGGCACTGAGTTTACCTGTGATGTAGATATTGGTTCTGGCTTAGGTAAGAGTTTCACTGTAGATTATTCTAACCTTGTGAGCACACCTGGAATATATCCTGCTACCATAAGTATATACATAGATAACGGCGATGTTTTGGTATTGACAAGTTCTATCACAGTAGATGCACCTACAGCATTACCTGCAGGAACTTACCTAAATCCTATAACAGATGCAACACCAGTTTTCGCTGAGTTCTATAACACAGTGAAGAATCAAATAGAAGGTATATTGACAGATGGGTATGGGTTCAGTGGATTAACCAGTGTAGATCGTGTCACAGGGCAGACCATAGGATCTACCGAGTGGCAAAGTCTTGTTGACGATTTTCAAAAGATCCATGTTCATCAAACAGGTACAATCTTTGACAGTTCAATATTTGATTCGGATGTTCCCACAGTTAATGCAGTGAATGAGTTTACAGAAGCCATAAACTCTGCGTGGGTCACCAGTAGCACAGTGGCTAGCAGTCAACTAGGCACCAGTTCACCTTTGGTTAGTTCAAGAACTACTACATGGGGATCTACCATAAGTCATAGCCTAGAACTTACATGGACAACCGCCCAGTCTATGCGAAACTTTTTTAATTTAGGGTCAACTGTATCCAGTAGCCTAAGTTACACCGGGTCAGATGCTACATGGCAATCTATTGTCATAACAGCCTTGACTAGGCTATCGGGGAACAGATATGGATGGGCTGAATACACCAATGAAGCTACCACGCTATATGCACTAGGCGCTGGGTCAACATTTACTTGGTCACCTAATTCGGCAAGCAGACTATCTGGTTCTTATTTAAGCAATGGTATTCTTTTAGAAGTTACAAGATCTTCCACAAAGTTAACCTATACCCTTAGTTTTGAAGTTATAGGGACACCGACGATTAATCTATATCCTTCACATAGTTTGACCTATGCCTATAGTAGAGGCGATGTTGCTGTCAGTGGGGTCACAGGTGTAGCAGCGCCATTACCTAGTTTGGTCAATATTACTGATTTGCAAACAGGAGGTAGCACAACAAGCCCACCCCCTATCCAGACTCGCATATTATCTGCGACTATTAGTTCGAATAGTTTCTCATTTTTACAATCTGCTACAAGCTCACCTAGCACTGTGTCAGTTACAAATAATGGTAATACCACAGCCACTATTTCTGCTATAACCTACAGCGCCAATTCAGTGACAGCTATACCTGATTATACAGGGTCATGGGGTGGGTCAGCGGCAACTACTATAGACTCTGGGGTCACCAAGACATTCACCCTAACCTATACTAGCACAGCTCAGGGTAGCTATACTAATAACTTTACCATAACCAGTAATAATGACAGTGGGCCTATTACCATAATTACCAATCAAACTGTGGGCGCCCCTTCATACTATTTCACAGTGAGCCCTTCATCTATATCAGTTACATTGACCAGTACACAGTATGCCTCTGCATTATTAACTATCAATGAATTTAACGGTGACTATTATACTGGGCCTTTAAGCTATGACACTGGGTTTCCTACTAAGACTGGCACCAATGCCAGTAGTTTTATCTTAGATTATAGCTATCAAGCGGGACCATTGATTGCCTTTGATCCTGCGGGTAAAGCTAACGGAACTTATACCTGCTCTGTAAATATCAGTATCAATAGTTATTTTACCACGGTCCCTATCACTGTCACTCTAGCCATACCTGCTGCCGTTACAACCAATCTCGGAAGTTGGATCAGTGGTGTGCAGACTACAAATGCTGTAATTGGTTTTAGTTATGATATCATACAGGATAAAAGATATTTGACCATAGGATTTGGCACTGGAGCAGATGGTAGTTCTCAGATAACGAATGGCACAGCAATAACAGGCAATTTTGCTCAGGTATCAAACCTAACCACAAACAGTGATAGTCTATATTCTGTTGGGCCAGTGGTATATCCCTGTGAAACTGATAGTGGATCTGGAACCTTCTTTATAGATCAGGGTGTATGGATAAGAAGCAGCAGTTTATATTCTGGACTCAACCAAAGTTCGCCCCGTAACACAGAAGTGAGAAGAAGTTACAGTGTGTTAATACCTACCACAGGAGATTATACTTGGACTGTTTCTGGAGATTACTACTATAGTTTATTGATTGATGATGTAGAAATTTTTTCCGGAGCAGGAAATTATTCAGGAACCGATACAGGAGTAGTATATCTAGAATCCGGAACCAGAACTGTGTCTTGGATTAATTCAGGTGACAAGTATGGGCCTACTGGCATAGCCATGCAGATCAAGCGCACCAGTGATAATCTTAGTATCTGGACTACAAGAGATGGTTATAGACCCTCGGTACCTTATCTAAATTGGGCCGATGTTCATAGAATACCTATCGCAGCAGATGGGGTAGCAAGGACTTATTTGAGTAAAGATTATCTTTTAGAGAGTTGGCAATTAGAAGGTCAGCCATATGAACACTATTTTCAAAATAATTGGATGATTCAAGTAGACGATAACGGGCAAGGCGAACTTACTATAACATTTAACAGCAATCCTACCGTAAGCAATGATACTATATATTATGCTCACGAACTGTTATATTATTATAGCGAACGAAATGTTAGAAAGAGTAATATAGGCAATTCAGAAGGTGACGGAAGTCAAACTATGTGGTTCAGGGGATTCACCAAAGATGGAGTTGTAAGGACTACACTACAGGCTATTCCAATTCAACCACCCCCCGGTGGTGGCGGTGGTTATTACGATCGTGATGATCTGTTTATATTTCAACAATAAAGATAATCTTGACATAGTTGAAATATCTTGTATAATTATTATACTATGATAGAATGCTATCTACTCGATCCAAAAATAGTTAGAGAAATAGAATGGACAGGCGATGCAGAGTCATACGATCGAACACTACGAAAACTAGGACCTAATGGTGAACCTTTCCTTGTTCAGAATCCTTGGGTATCGGATAGTCGTCCATTTTATTTTATTGATGATATTCCTAACACAAAGTCTTGTGTAGTGTGGACATATAAAGGCGAATGGCAGGCCAAATATTTTCCTGCAGGTTGGCGACCTAGAGATGGCTATACAAGCATAGAAATAGCAATTCCTAAATTTATATGGAGGAAGAATCCAGACCTAGATCGTGCCATGACCTTTGACGAAGATGTTTTTGGAAGTTTTAAACCAGATAGTTGGCAAGCACAGCATGAATTAATATGGTATATGGATCCTAGGTTTAATCCATTGGATGACAAGGTCTGGGCAATTAGTTGTAAACCAATGGGTAAACCCATACTGGGTATAATTGACATGGGTTTTGTAACACCCCAGGTAGACATAGAATATAATCCAGATCTTCCTGAATTTGATTTGGATATAGACAGTCTCATGCCCCCCTATTGGGAACTTTGTAACGCAAATGCCTATAGATTAGATCCTAAATATGAAACAGACTCAGAACTTTATGTGCTAGTAATTAAACCTAGATACCGTAATCCTAAATCCTGGTCTTATATAGGCCTAATAACTCCGGAATTAAAATTTACCCTTAATAAGACTTTCCCTCAGTTAGATATAGAAATAGAAGATAATTTTGTTTGGCATGATTTATTTTATGAGCATATATGGTATATCGATTCTAATTTTTTATATCCTGGACAGGAAGATGTTTGGTTAGTTAAGGCTAAGGCCATAGGTAAAGTAAAAGGAACAAAGCATCACGGTAAAATCTCTCCTAAATGCCATATAGAATATAATCCAGACATAGCAAAACTAAGTTACGACCTTGACCTCAATTTTAAAATAGATGATTTAGGTTATGAGCATGTTTGGTATTTGCACAGCGATCATCATCCTTATACTGCTCAGAAATTATGGGCTGTAAAAGTACTCTTTACAAAAGACACTAACGGTGTTAAACATCATGGTGATATTAGTCCTAGCTATATAGTAAGAGTTATAAAACAGTTAAAAGATATTGAATTTAATATTGATATAAAAACAATTTCATATTTTGATTTTGTCTATACTAATTGTTTTTACATGAAAAACCCAAATAATGATGTATTAGCAGTAGAAGTTGATTTTGTAAAAAAACCCGTGGGAACAAAGCATAGAGGATTTATTAAACCTGTATACAAAATTGAATATAATCCAGAAGTGAAAAATATTAGGGTTAGAGCAGACCACGAGATAACCTTTGATGATAGGAATTACCTGCATGTATGGTACCTTATCAATGAAGATAATGAACTGATTTGGTTAGCTAAATCATCTATCTGTAAAAATCCCAAAGGTGAGAAAACAATTGCCTATGTAGAAACTGAAATGCCAGAAAAATTGGATGTATTTTTTATAAGTTACGGTGAACCTAATGCAGAAGAAAATTGGCTTCGGGTAATAGACAAAGCACCTTACGCTAAACGAATAGATGGAGTGCAGGGTATTTTCAATGCGCATAAAGCCGCCGCTGATGCTGCCGAAACAGATATGTTTTATGTAGTAGACGGTGATGCGTGGCTTTTAGACGAATGGAAGTTTGACTATCAACCTGGAATTTTTGATAGGGATTGCACTTTTATCTGGCATAGTCATAACCCCATCACTGGGTTAGAGTATGGACATGGTGGTGTAAAGTTATTTCCTGTTTCTGTGTTTAAAAAAGAAAAGTCTAATTTTTTATTAGATATCAGCACGGGAGTAAATAGTAAACTTAAGGTAATTGACAAAGCTAGTAATGTAACCAGCTTCAATGTAAATGAATTTGCTACATGGAGAACTGCTTTTAGGGAAGTTGTTAAACTATGTAGACTGTGCGAAAATGAGGCAGATATCGATTCAAAAGAACGACTTAGAGTCTGGTCTGAAATCGCATTAGATGTTCCGTTTGCTCAATTTTCTCTTCAGGCTGCAAAACACGCAAGGGTATTCTACGAGAAGCATAAAGACAACAATCTACGATTGTTGATGGTTAATGATATCGATTGGCTTAAGTCTCGCTTTAGGGAAATTTATCCAGAGCTAGGGAGGAAAATGTCCGAAGACAACTACAACAGAATACAAAAAGTAATTCCTATAATTAATGGTGTGAGCAAGTCTTTTTGTTTAGCCAAATGGTTTCATTCTACCATATATCTACAGACAGGTGAAACTCACAGTTGTTACCATCCTGCGCCACATTACATTAATTTAAATGAAATTGGAGATAATCCTAGCGCTCTGCATAATACAAATAGTAAGAAAGCTGAACGAAAGGAAATGTTAGAAGGGGTCCAAACTGCGGGTTGTCAATATTGTTGGAATATTGAAAATCTAGGGGTAGATCATGTTAGTGATAGACATATTAAATCAGGTAATATATATACTCCAGAAAGATTTGAAAGAGCAAGTACAGGTCAGTGGGATCAAAATGTTAATCCAGAGTATGTTGAAATAAGTTTCGGCAATGAATGTAATTTCAAATGCGGATACTGTCATCCCAAGGCCAGTAGTAGGTTTTATAATGAAATAAAAGAACATGGTCCTGTTACTACAGTGAAGAATCATAGATGTGACATAGACTGGATGAAGATTTATGAAAGGGAAGAAGACAATCCTTATGTAGATGCATGGTGGCAGTGGTGGCCTGAACTAAGAAAAGAATTATCAATTCTTAGAATAACAGGTGGCGAACCTTTAATGCACACAAGCACCTGGAAATTATTAGACAGTATTGACAAAGATCCTATGCCTTGGTTAGAACTTAATATTAATAGCAATCTTGGTGTAAAGGCTTCAATGGTGGACAAAATGATCACTAAGGTTAATAATATTCTAGATGGAGATAAAATAAAAACCTTTAAACTTTTTACCAGCATCGACACATGGGGACCTAGGGCAGAATATTTAAGAACTGGTTTAGATTTAAAATTATGGGAAAGAAACCTAGATGCTTATCTTCGTCAAACTGGTCAACCGGTTGGGTTTATGATTACATTTAATATTCTTTCTGTAACTACATTTAAACAGTTATTAGAAAAAATACTAGAATGGCGCACAACATATAATGATTTTAACAAAACTTTTAAACCTCAAATAATAAGATTCGATACTCCATATCTTAAAGAACCTCTCCAGTATGATATGAACATTCTTCCAAAAGAAGATTATCTTCCCTACATGTATGAAAGTTTAGATTTTATTAAAAATAATATGGATGATAACGATCTTACTAAGTTTAATAAGATCGAGTATGAAAAGTTTAGAAGAGTTGTAGATTATATGAAAAGTTCTAACTATTCAAATACACAGTTAATAGAAGGAAGAAAAGATTTTTATAATTGGTTCTCTGCGTTGGATCTGCGTAGGAATACAAACTTTTTAAAGATCTTTCCCGAAATGAAAAAATTTTATAATTATTGTAGAGCATTAGCATCATGATATTAAACGGTAATGTTGTAACCTATTTAGAAGAATATGGAATTAGAAAAGTAGGTAATTCTTCTCTGCCACCGTTACTGAATTTAGAAGGTCATAAAAAATATTGGTACATAGAATTTAAGCGTGGACTTAACCATTTACCCGAAGCTTTGCCTGATCCTATAAAAGAGTTAATTAGACAGAAAAAATTATATTTGATACTAGCTAATATATTTGAAGCGTTTCATTCAGTGGTTGAACATATCTATACTGTAGCTGTGGATCAATTAAATTTGCCAGAAGAAATGATTATTCTAGTAACTGAATCTGCAGACATCATGATAACAGTTAGACAAATATCTGCACAACGAAATAAAAAAGAAATTCAAGTATTATGGGCACGCATATTTGAATCGCAGCTTGGCTCTTATGCTAAAAATGCTATATATGAAACTAGTGATTTATATTATAAAAGATACGATAAGAAGTTTATAAATTTTAATAGAAGATGGAGATTACATCGTCCTTTATTTGTTTCATTACTAATTGCAAATAACTTGTTAGATGATGGGTATGTTAGTCTTGCCAAGAGCGACGATAACAATTCATGGAACACGATGTGGCCTCAGATTATGCATTATCATGCAAAGCCTTATAACCAATCATATCCTGAATTATTGGAAATATTATCTGCTAACCAAGAACGAATCTGTTCAACACCAGATTTATATTTAGATAACCCTGACCTAGTTACAAATAGAGCCGACCCAACTAAGGATACTGACTTATATTATAGCGATACATATTTTAGTGTAGTAAGTGAAACCAACTTTTATACATCTTTACCGGGGTTTGAATCTGGTAGGTTCTTTAGTGAAAAAACATTTAAACCTATTATATATAAGCATCCTTTTATATTATTGTCTCCGCCGCATAGTTTAGATAAACTTAGAGAGATTAAGTATAAAACCTTCAGTCCATATATTAATGAAGATTACGATATAGAGCCTAATGACTTTAAAAGAATGTTAATGATAGTAGAAGAAGTAAAAAGATTATGTCGGTTACAAGGTCCGGAGCTTGTAGATTTTTTAGAAGCAGTTAGGCCTATTTGTGAATACAATTTCGAGTTATTAAAAAGTAAAAATTTAAAAGTTGATTTTGTTCAAAGGTTAAATTATGTTTAATAGATTTTACTCATTCGGTTGCTCTTTTACACATCATATATGGGTAACGTGGGCTAATATTATTGCACTGGACCTTAAAATTCCTTTTGAAAATTGGGGTAAGAGTGGAGCAGGTAACCAAACTATTCAAAGCAAAGTAGTAGAATGTGATTTTGTAAATCGATTTACCAAAGATGATCTAATAATAATTGTATGGACATCGTGGCAACGAGAGGATAGGTTTTTAAACGGATATTGGAATTGCTTCGGGTCAATTTTTAATAATCCATTGTATGACACTGCTTATATAGAAAAATACTGGTCCGAAGAAAACGATTATATTAAAAATATTACAGCAATGCATACTACAAGATTGGCCTATAAAGAATTTATAAAATTTGAAGCAGCAGCTTACTTGCCCGGTCTTACAAATTCAGAAACAAATTTAGAACAAAATCAATCCTATTCTTTCGAACAAATTAGTAAAATTTATTACAGTAACTATCTGCGCCCAGAAATATTTCCTTTTGATTTTAAAAGAACATCATCACACAATGGAAATTGTAGAGACAATCATCCGGATATATTAGATCACCTTAGTTTTGTAAAAAAATCTATATATCCTAAACTAGGATTAACAATTAAAAAAGAGACTGAAGATTTTTGTCATGATTATTTTAATCAGGCTTCATCTGCTTTGCGTTTTGAGGATAATTACCCTACACTTACAGATAAAATCTTAAGGATTAACGAAAGATTTGGTATAAACTTAAAGGACAGTTATGGAATTGGATAAATTTAAAAGATTTATTGTTGTTGGTTGTAGTTTTACAAATTACTATTGGCCAACATGGGCAGATATCCTAAAGAAACAGATGCCCGATGCTGAATATTTTAATTTCGGTAGATGTGGAGCAGGAAACCTTTTCATTTCAAGTAGGTTGATTGAGGCTGCAACGAAACTAACATTTAACAAAGACGACCTTGTCATGGTTATGTGGACCACTATTTGCAGGGAAGATAGATATTTTCACGGAAACTGGTGTTTACCCGGAAACATTTATACACAGAATACATATAGTAAGGAGTTTGTGTCGAAGTTTGCAGACCCTGAAGGTTATTTGTTAAGAGACCTATCGCTCATTAAGTTATCTGTCGAAGCGATGAAGTCCTATGACTCTACTACAGTTTTTTTAAATTGCCAACCGTTTGATGTTCAACAGGACAGAGACCATAATAAACAATTAAAGGATGGTGTGAAAGATATATTAAACACTTATAAATCTTTAAAAGATGATATTCAAACCAGTATGTATGAATTAGAAATGAACATGCAATGGGAAAATGGGCATGTTTATTATGATCCAAATCATGGCAAATTTCCTGATTATCATCCTAGCCCAATACGATATTTTAATTACCTAAATAAATTAAACTTATTTGATTTAAATAGTAGTACATACAATTATGCGATGAAGGCCACCGACGACTTACTAAAAACCAAAACTAAACAAGATATTGAAAATCTTTTTAATAACGAACCTAATATCAATCATTCATCGGTGAGAACATTATGCTTTTAATAAATGACGAACGCAGCGACAAACAAAAATTACTGGACATTCTTGCAGATTCTTCAATTCAACCCAGTGCTATGGTGTGCCTTCACTATCAAGAGTGGCAGTATCCATTGATGGGCAATTTTAAGGAGATTGTAGATTATGTCAATGAAAGAGACATTCCTCTTTATATCATCAATGGTAGTTCTCCAGATTCAAAATTGTTATATGATTCTACCGAAATACAATTCAAAAAGATTCAACCAATTCAAAGTTTTCCAACCTATTTCTTAAATCATTGGACACGAAATTACCTAGAAGCATATAAAAACTTTCCTACCATTCCGGATCATATTAATATAGAACATTTATTAGTATCTCTTAACAGTAGGCCACACCCGCATAGGTGCTTGTTAATTGATCTAATGGCAAAATATGATTTAATTAAGGATAATGCAATTTCGTGGCATTCGATTTTGGGTAATAATTGTGATTTAAATCATAGCTATCACGAATTTAAATATTGGACACCGGAAATTTTAAAACTTGATACAGTTGAAAATTATTTAAATACAGGATTTGGACTTTCTATACCAGAACAATATCCGAATTCATTCGTGCAAGTAGTCTCAGAGGCTACAGATTGGGTTAAATTTATTACAGAAAAAACGACATTACCTTTATTCTATGGTAAAATTTTTATAGTAGGAACTACCCCTGGGTACCATGCCTATCTTAAAGAATTAGGATTTGAACTATTTGAAGAAATATTTGATTATGAATTTGATACAATAGAAGATAGAGAGCAACGATTTGATAAGCTAGTGAAAAATGTCAGTAAATTAAAATCACTAACAACACAAGAACTAGAATCCTTATATGCAAGTGTTTTACCGAAATTAAAACATAATCAAGAAAATCTTAAGAAGTTGGTTAATAGTTTAGATCATTGGCCGGAACTTCTAATCGATCTATGCGAACAACAGCATCCGGACATTGTGAAAAGAGAAGTATATCAATGGTACAAGGAAATACTTAGTGCTGCTTAAATTATCAGTTAGGGAACCCGACTCATTCACGTTATTAAACGATAACAGCATTAATCCTACAGCAGTTTTGTTATTAAATTATCATGAATGGCAGTATACTGGATTAACTACGCCACAAGCATTTGAACAGATAGTTGATTATGTGAATGATAAAGAGATAACCTTATATATTGTAAATGGCAGTACAGCCGATTCACCGCCATTACACGATACATCGAACACTAGATATAGAAATATTAAAATAATTCCTTTTCCTACTATATATTCTGGTTCTTGGATACAGAGTTTTCGAAATAAACATCAATCGATAGATACAGATATTGAATCTTCTAATTTTAATCAAAGTTTTGAACACCTTTTTATTAGTTTGAATAACAAACCTCATCCATTTCGGTGTTTACAAATGGATATGTTAGCCAAATATGATTTAATAAAACAAGGAGCAGTATCTTGGAATAGTTGGAATGGATATGAAGGAAGAGACATTAATCTTAGCCTAAATTATGATTGGAAGTATTGGAAACCTGAAATTCTAGTGTTAGACAATTTAGATGAAGGCAGTCTTGGATGGACTACGCAGCTACCAAACCAATATGCACAATCTTTTATACAGTTAGTTCCAGAAACAACTGTTCATGCTGTAATGTTAACAGAGAAGGTTATGCCTGCTTT
>Ga0172373_10008498_pt1 | contig 13019 bp, 9 predicted proteins | sample Lak10m_2_FD_114546 | JGI IMG/M metagenome (GOLD analysis project Ga0172373, IMG submission 114546) | Freshwater microbial communities from Kabuno Bay, South-Kivu, Congo - kab_092012_10m | ecosystem: Environmental > Aquatic > Freshwater > Lake | place: Democratic Republic of the Congo: South-Kivu... | reverse complement strand
GCGGGTCGGGCGCACGGCCCGTCCCGGTTCCTGTAATGTCCGGATCCTCTTGACGACGATCGGTCACTTCAATGACATCCTGGCGATATGCGGCACCGGCGCACCCGCTTGTGCATCCGATTCCCGCGTTCAGCGACAACTATCTCTGGCTGCTGCAGTCGCCAGACTCCCACCGCGCTGCCGTGGTGGATCCGGGCGATGCTGCTCCCGTGCTGCAGGCACTGGAAGCCCGCTCACTGGATCTGGTGTGCATTTTACTGACACATCATCATGCGGATCACGCCGGCGGCGTGGCCGAACTGGTCGAGCGCACCGGCGCCCGGGTGGTTGGCCCCGATACGGTCAAGATTCCAACGGTCACCGAACCCGTGCATGACCATGCCGTGGTGGACACAGGGCTGGGCGGCCCCGCCGCGCGGGTCCTGACGGTGCCTGGCCACACCCTCGACCACATCGCATACCTGCTGCCCGCACTCGGCGAGGACCCGCGGCCACTCCTCTTCTGCGGAGACACCCTGTTCGCGGCGGGCTGCGGCCGGGTGTTCGAGGGAACGCCGCCGCAGATGGTGGCTTCGCTCGATAGGCTTGCGGCGCTGTCGCCCGACACGCTGGTGTATTGCGCCCACGAGTACACGCTCTCGAATCTGCGTTTTGCCGTGGCGGCCGAGCCTGATTCGACCGCGGTGGCCGAGCGCCTCACCGAAGCAACCGAAATGCGCGCGCGCGGCCTGCCCACGGTGCCGAGCACCATTGCTATCGAGCGCGCCACCAACCCGTTTCTGCGCGCGGATCAGCCCTCGGTCATGCAGCAGGCGGCCGGGCGACTGGCGAGCGCGCCTGCCGACCGGATCGAATCCTTCGCGGCACTGCGCCAATGGAAGAACGAGTTCCGCTGACCCTCAGCCCCTGGTCAGGCGCCCCATTCGACTTGACCGTTTTGGGCAGTTCTCCTAAATTCCGTGGGTTTGGCCAATAGGCAGCGATTTGCGAAAAAACAACGGCTAGAGCGCTCGAAGGCAAGCGCCATCGGCCGTCCATCCGCTGATTTGCCCCGATCTGATCCGTCACCCGCCTGGAGGGTTCGTTGCAGCGAGCCGAGTACCAAGGTTCTGCCAACCAAGCTGTCGCGGTCCCCATGCAGGGGGCCACTGCGGGGGCACGCTCGCTTTCTGATCGCCTTGTGCGCGTGGCGGGCATTGCCGGCTTCGTCGGCCTACTGGGAGGTTGCGCGGCGCTGCCCCCCGCCACCGACCCCGCTCCAGCGCCTGCCCCCGCACCCATCGCAGAGGCCTTCGCCCTGCCCGGTCCGGAGCCAGAACCCGGACGTCACATCAGCCTGCGTGAGCGTCAGCGGGCCGAGGCGATTGCGCGACTCGAATTGGTGATCGACGAAGACGACGCCATGCGTGGCACGGATCCTGGCCTCCCCGGTCGGCGCTTCGACAATATCTGGGACCGCATCCGCGCCGGCTTTGCAATGCCGCCACTGGATACGCCGCTGGTGGAGCGGATGGAGCGCTTTTATCTGGGCAAGCCCGACTACCTCCAGCGCATGCTGGTCAGAGGTGGCCCTTATCTGTTCCACATCATTGAGGAAATCGAAAAACGCGGCATGCCGGCCGAACTCGCCCTGCTGCCCTTTGTCGAGAGCGCGATGAACCCCACTGCGCTGTCCACCGCGCAGGCATCGGGCCTGTGGCAGTTCATTCCGTCCACGGGTCGTGCATACAACCTGCAACAGGACTGGTGGGTGGACAACCGTCGCGACGTGGTCAAGTCCACCCAGGCAGCGCTCGAATATCTGCAGAAGATCTACGAGATGCAGGGTAACGACTGGTTCCTCGCTCTTGCCTCGTACAACTGGGGCGAAGGGGCTGTTGCACGAGCAATCAAGCTCAACAAGTCGCGCAACAAGCCAGCAGATTATCTGTCGCTCAATATGCCCAACGAGACGCGCTACTACGTTCCCAAGCTGATTGCGCTCAAGAACATTCTGCTGCGCGTTGATGAACTCGGTCTTGCGCTTCCTCCCCTGCCCAACCGTCCCTACTTTGTCACCATTGAAAAGACCCGGCCGATCGATCTGAAACTGGCTGCAGAGTTCGCTGGCATGACGATAGACGAGTTCCTGGAACTCAATCCGGCTCATAACCGCCCGGTGATTGCTGCCAGTCGAAACAGTGAAATCAAGCTGCCCGCAGCCCGGATGGATGCCTTCCTCGAAGCCATCGAGCGCCATATAGCGTCGGGCCGGCCCTTCGTAACCTGGCAGCCCTACACGCTCAAGGCTGGCGAAACCCTTGAACTGGTGGCCTCGCGAGCCGGACTGAGCGCGGCCGACCTGCGACGCGCCAATGGCGTACGCCCCTCAGTGCGCCCGATTGCCGGTACCCGTCTGCTCATTCCGGGGCAATCTTCTGACGACGAGCGGAAAATCGAGGAATTCGAGGGACCACGCATCGTTGAACTTGCAGAGCAACGTCCGGTGCAGCACACCGTCGCCCGCGGAGACAGCTTCGCTTCAATCGCACGCCGATACAAGGTCACGGAAGCCAACCTGCGCAAGCTCAATCCAGGCGTTCAGGGCGAGCCGGCACTGGGCACCCGCCTGGTGATTCGTCCGGGCGCCGCGCAAACGGTGGTCACCACGGAAAACGGGCGACAGACGGTGGCTGCGCTGCCTGCGCCCGCGCCAACCGCTCCCGCTGCACCAACCGCCCCCAAGGCAGCGCCCGTGGCCCCCAAGGCAACGCCAACCCCGGCGGCGCCTGTCAAGCGACCGCCTGCGGCTCAGGCACCCACCAAGCCTGCCGCACCGTCTACGCGAGCGCCTGCCTCAGCATCAACCCAAGCGCCTGTCAAAGCGGCTTCAACAGCGCCGGCGCAAGCCAAGGCCGCACCAGAGAAATCGTCAGCGGGCGCCGCGTCGACCAAACCTGCGCCGGAAAAACCGACGACGGGCGCTGCCACCGCAGCGCCCACCAAACCTGGCACAGCGTCAGGCGCGCCCGCAAAACCCAGCCAGCAGGCAGGAGCCGATGCTGCCGAGCCACGCCGCGCATCAACAAGCGTTCCGCCACCGGCACCCGCCAATCCAGCCAGAGCGGTCGACCGCAGCATGTGAGCGGCGGTCGGTGCCCGCCTCTTCATCAGGCCGTACTCAATGCGACCAGGCAGCGGCCAGCAGCTCGCGCGTGTAGTCGTGACGCGGTGAGCCAAACACTGAGTCGATATCGCCCGCTTCGACCACCTGTCCGGCTCGCATCACGATGACGCGGTGAGCAAGCGCTCGGATCACCGCCAGATCGTGCGTGATGAACAGATAGCTCATCCGATAGCGCTTCTGAAGGGCCACGAGCAATTCGAGAACCTGCTGCTGCACGGAAACATCGAGCGCAGACGTGGGTTCATCGAGCAGCATCAGCGCGGGCCTGAGCACAGCCGCGCGCGCAATCGCGATCCGCTGCCGCTGCCCTCCGGAAAACTCATGGGGATAGCGCTCCACCATGTCAGCCGACAGTCCCACCTCATGAAGGATCTCGCTGATGGTGTGTTCACGATCAGACGGGGACATCTCAGGATGATGGAGCGACAGACCTTCACCGATGATCGCGCCCACCGTCATGCGAGGCGACAGCGCGTTGTATGGGTCCTGGAACACCACCTGCATCGCGCGTCGCAGGGGACGCAGGCTCCCGCGCCTGATCGAATCAAGGGGGTGCCCACGGAAGTCGATTCGGCCCTGGATCTGAGCCTGAGACAGCCTGAGGAGGCTCATGCCGAGCGTGGTCTTGCCCGACCCGGACTCGCCGACGATTCCCAGTGTCTCGCCCTCGCGCAACTGCAGGTCAAGGGGTTGCACGGCCACCAGCCGGTCGCGGCCCAACCAGCCACGGCGGACCGAAAAACTGCACTCGAGCGCCCTGGCTTCCAGAACCATCGGGGCGTCGATTGGAGCGGGATCCACCAGGCGTCGCGGACGGCTATCGATGAGGCGTCTGGTGTAGGCATGCGCAGGCTGCGCGAACACGTCTGCCGTATCGCCAAACTCGACCAGGTGGCCGCCCTGCATCACGGCGATTCGGTCGGCGAAGTGTCTGACCAGCGGCAGATCATGCGTGATCAGCAGCACCGACATGCCGAATTCCTGCTGCAGCGAATCGAGTAGCGCAATGATCTGGCGCTGGATGGTGACATCGAGCGCGGTGGTGGGTTCATCAGCAATCAGGAGCCGCGGCCTGCAGGCAAGCGCCATGGCAATGAGCACGCGCTGCCGCTGCCCTCCCGAAAGCTCATGCGGATACGCTGCCGCACAGCGCTGAGGATCGCTGATCTGCGTGCGAGCAAGAAGCGCCTGCGCTTCGCGCAGCGCCTGGCCGCGGCTGAGTCCTTCATGACGCTCGAGTAGCTCGGCGATCTGATCGCCCGCGGTAAACAGCGGGTTGAGCGCACTCATGGGCTCCTGGAACACGACGGCGATATCGCGCCCCCGGATTCGGCGAACCTCAGACAAATCGGCGCTGAGAAGGTCGCGACCATCGAACACGATGCGCCCGGTGTAGTGCGCATCGGTGTTGAGCCGCAATACCGAGAGCGCCGTGATCGTCTTTCCAGAGCCCGATTCGCCCACCAGCGCGAGCCGCTCACCGTGTCCGATGGAAAAGGACGCGTCATGCACCACCTGAACCGCACCGCTGGTTGTGGTGAACCGGATCGACAGCGACTCGACACTGAGGAGCGGCGCCACGGGGGCTTCGATGAGCGGCGTGTGCACCGGGGCTGTCGTCGGTTCCATTTCAGCCCTTCCTCGTGTCCAGCGCGTCGCGCAGCGCTTCGCCGATGAAAATCAGCAACATCAGCGTGAACACCAGTACCCCGAACGTCCCCAGCGAAATCCACCATGCATCGAGATTGGTTTTGCCCTGGGCCAGCAATTCGCCCAGGCTGGGTGTGGAAGACGGAACGCCCAGCCCGAGAAAATCGAGACTGGTGAGCGCCACAATGGCCGCGCTCATGCGAAACGGCAGGAAGGCGATCACCGGCGTGAGCGAATTGGGCAGCACATGGCGCCAGATAATTTGCCGGTCAGACAGACCCAGCGCGCGGGCCGCCGTCACATAGTCAAGCGCACGATTTCGAAGAAACTCCGCCCGGACGTAATCGGACAAACCCATCCAGCCAAAGAGCGACAGAATCACCAGCAATATCCAGATGCTCGGCTGGAACAGCGAGGCGAGAATCAGCAGCAGATAAAGCTCTGGCACCGCGCTCCAGATTTCAATGAAACGCTGAACGGCCAGATCAACCCGACCGGCGAAATATCCCTGTACCGCCCCCGCTGCCACCCCCAGCACCACGCCGATTGCCGTGAGCGCAAGCCCGAACAGAACCGACACGCGGAAACCGTAAATGAGCCTCGCCAGCACATCGCGTCCACGATCATCAGTACCCAGGAAGTTGGCCGCAGAGGGCGGCGCCGGATTGGGGCTTGGGGCGAAATAATTGAGGGTATCGAAACGGTACGGGTTGGGCGGCCACAGTGCCCAGTTGCCCCCCTCAGACAGACGGGTCTGGATAAAGGGGTCGAGGTAATCGGTTTCGGTTCGGAAATCGCCACCAAAGGTGGTCTCAGGATAGGCCTTGAACTGCGGCACATACCACTGGCCTTCGTAGCGGACCAGGATAGGCGCGTCATTGGACAGAAACTCGGCACCCAGACTGAAGACGAATGCGATGGAAAAAATCCACAGACTCCAATAGCCACGTCGGTTCGCGCGAAACCGGAGCCATGCACGACGCCCCGGACTCATGACGCCGCTCCGAATTTCACACGGGGATCCACCCAGGTGTAGAGGACGTCGGTAATCAGTTTGGTGATAAGCCCCAGAAGCGAAAACACGTAAAGCGAACCCAGCACCACGGGATAATCCCGCTTGACCACGGCTTCGTATGACAAAAGGCCCAGGCCATCCAGCGAGAACAGGGTTTCAATCAGCAGCGAACCTGTGAAGAACGCCCCGATGAAGGCCGCAGGAAATGCCGTGACCAGCGGGATGAGCGCATTGCGAAACACATGCCGATAAAACACCCGCCGCTCGCTCAGTCCCTTGGCCCGTGCGGTCATCACATATTGCCGGCGAACCTCTTCCAGAAAGGTGTTTTTGGTGAGCATGGTGGTGACCGCAAAACTGCCCACCACCAGGCAGGTGAGCGGCATCGCGAGATGCCAGAAGTAATCCAGCACCTTGGCACCCAGAGACAACTGCGACCAGTCGTCAGAGACTAGCCCGCGAAGCGGAAACCACTGAAGAAACGAACCACCGCCAAAGAACACCAGGAGCGCCACGCCCAGTACAAAGCCGGGAACCGCGTAGCCCACCAAAATGGCAGTGCTGGTCCAGAGGTCAAAGCGCGATCCATTGCGCACCGCCTTGGCAATTCCAAGCGGGATGGATACCGCGTAGACCAGCAGGAAACTCCAGAAGCCCAGGCTGATCGAAACCGGCAGCTTTTCGATCATGAGTTGCCACACGCTCTTGTGGTGAAAATAGCTGTGACCCAGATCGAAGCGCGCATAGCGTTCGAGCATTTCCATAAAACGCTGCGCCGCAGGCTTGTCAAAGCCGTACAGCTCGCGGATTTCCTTCAGGCGCTCCGAGTCAACCCCCTGGGCTCCCCGATACAGACCCGCTGATGAGGTAGACACCTCGCCAGCGAGCGAGGCGCCACGGAGCTCCTGAACCAGCTGCTCCACCGGGCCACCGGGAACAAACTGAATGATGGCGAAGCTCACCAGCAGAATGCCGATCAAGGTCGGGATCATGAGCAGAAGACGCTTGATGACGTAGCCGATCATGTCATCACCTTGACCGAGCCCCGGCCGCATCCGGATGAACCCACCAGGTCTTCAGCATCCAGGTGGGCGACCAGTAGTATTTAGGGATGGTTTCCGGATGCTCGAGTCGCCGGTTGAAGGCAATCCGATTGGCCGGCGCATGGAAATGCGGAACCATGTAGTGCCCATGACGGAGCACCCGATCAAGCGCCCGCGCGCCCGCCGCAAGTTCCGGGCGAGAGCGGCTTTCGAGAATGCGCGATACCAGCGCATCAATCGCCGGTTCACGAATGCCCGGCATGTTTTGCGAACCTTTCTCTGCAGCTGCGCCGGAGGTGTAGCTCTCCACCAGTTCATTGCCCGGAGTCTGGCTGGCACTGAACACATGCACGATGGAATCGAAGTCGTATTCCTCGATCCGCTTTCGATAAAGCGCAGGATCAGTCGTGCGCATGGTCACTTCGATGCCGAGTTTGCCGAGATTGCGCACCCAGGATTCCGCCACGCGCTCAAAGGCCTTTGAGTAGGTGAGAAACTCGAATTCGAACGCCTGGCCCGACGCATTGCGCAGGACGCCCTCATCATCCACCCGCCAGCCAGCCTCCACGAGAAGGCTTCGCGCAAGCCGAAGATTGGCCCTGAGCGATGACGGTGCGGCGGTGGTGGGTGGCAGCGGCACCTCACCAAACACCTCTGGGGAAAGCTGCTTTCGAAGCGGCTCGAGGTAGGCCAGTTCACTCTCGTCAGGTTGACCGGTTGCCACCATATCGGTGTTGGTGAAATAGCTGGGCGTACGGCGATACTGGCCGTAGAACACCTGACGGTTCATCCACTCGAAATCCATCGCAAGCGCAATGGCTCGCCTGACCCTCACGTCGGCGAATTGCGGGCGGCGCGCGTTGAGCGCAAAGCCCTGCATGCCAGCAGCGTTCAAGTGCGGAAATTCGCGCTTGATCAGTTCGCCGCTCGCATAGCGCGGGCCGGTATGTCCGCGCGCCCAGTTGCGCGCCGAATTTTCGTAAATCCAGTCGAACTCGCCAGCCTTGAAACCTTCCAGACGTGCAGTTTCGTCCTTGAAATATTTGTAGACGATGCGGTCGAAGTTGAACATGCCGCGCCGCACGTTCAGGTTGCTGGCCCAGTAGTTCGGGTTGCGCCTGAAAACGATGGACCGACCCCACTCGACCCGCTCGATCAAATAGGGGCCACTCGCGATCGGCTCGTCCTCAATCACATCGGAGAAATTTTTGCCCTTACCCCAGTTGCGCGAGAACACCGGCATCTGAATGCCTATGATCATGTGCAGCTCGTGGTTTCGACGCTTGAAATCGAAGCGAACCGTACGGGCATCAAGCACCCGAACCCGAGCCACGTCGGCAAAGCTCTGACGGTAACGCGGATGAGCCTGACGACTGGTGAGCGTGGCAAATGAGTGCCGTACGTCCTCGGCAGTGACCGGTGAGCCATCAGAAAACCGCGCTTGAGCATTGAGCCGGAAGGTGATCGACAAACCGTCTTCGGCGAAACGGATGTCGTCGGCAAGGAGCCCATACATGGAGAAGGGTTCATCCTTGCTGGGCTCGGCCAGGGTTTCAAACATGAGCGTGCCAATTCCGGCCGCCGCGATCCCTTTCAGCGTGAAGGGGTTCAGCTTGTCAAAGCTGCCGTAGCCGTCGAGGTTGACCGAGCCGCCCTTGGGTGCGGTGGGGTTCACATACTCGAAATGCGAGAACCCGGGCGGATATTTCAGGTCTTCGCCCCAGGCAATGCCGTGCGCGGCATAGAGGGGCGTATGCAGAATCGCCATCAGCAGCGCGGCGGCGCCCATCACCAGCATGCGTGATGGAATGAAATCACCCGAACGCCGGCAGGGCCGGAGACGAGAGATCGCTTGCAGGGCTCTGACGACGACTGCCTTCAACATGACGCGTGCGACAATGGACAACGTCTGATTCTAGCGGAGACCTCAACTATGGGCTTTCTTGCCGGCAAGCGCATCCTGATTACTGGTCTGCTGTCCAACCGGTCCATCGCCTACGGCATCGCCCGCAGCTGCCATGCGCAGGGCGCCGAGCTCGCCTTCACCTTTCAGAGCGACCGATTCCGCGACCGCGTCGCGAACATGGCTGCGGCCTTCGGTTCATCGCTGATCTTTCCCTGTGACGTGGCTGACGATGCACAGATCACACAGCTGTTTGCTTCGCTGGGTGAGCAATGGGACGGTCTCGATGGGCTGGTGCATGCCATTGCGTTTGCGCCGCGTGAAGCCATTGCTGGCGACTTTCTCGAGGGCGCAAGCCGCGAGGCCTTCCGCGTAGCGCACGACATTTCCGCCTACAGCTTCATCGCGCTTGCGCGCGCAGCGCAACCGCTCATGGCCAACCGCCGCGCAGCCCTCCTCACGCTCAGCTACCTGGGCGCGGTTCGCATGGTTCCCAACTACAACACCATGGGGCTCGCCAAGGCCAGCCTTGAAGCATCCGTGCGTTATCTGGCCGAGAGCCTGGGTCCGCGCGGCATCCGCGTTAACGGCATTTCAGCAGGCCCCATCAAGACGCTTGCAGCAAGTGGCATCAAGGGCTTTTCCAGAATTCTCGATTTCGTCGAATCGCATGCGCCGCTTCGCCGCAATGTCACGATAGACGATGTTGGCAACGTTGCCGCTTTCCTGCTCTCCGAGCTGGCAGCCGGCGTGACCTCCGAAATCACCTATGTCGACGGCGGGTTCAGCCAGACCGTGGGCGGGATTGCCGACTCGCCGAATGAGTGAGCGGCAGGGGCCGCCCGCCGTCCTGCTCGAAGCGCTTCACAAGCGCTTCGGCGAACGGGTCATCCTGCAAAACCTCAGCCTGAGAGCCGAGCCGGGCGAACGCATTGCGCTGCTTGGCGAGTCGGGTAGCGGCAAGTCAACCTTGCTCAACATCATCGCCGGCCTGGAGCCGGCCGACGCCGGGCGGGTCGAGGTTGATGGCCAATCCCTGGTCGGGCTCGATGATGATCAGGCTGCAGCGCTTCGCCGCCAGCTGATCGGGTTTGCCTTCCAGGCGTTTCATCTTCTCGCTCATCTCACGGTGCAGCGAAATGTCGCGGTGCCGCTGCTCCTCAACGGCGTGCGGCCCCTTGAAGCACTCGAGCGCGCTGCCACCCTGCTGGGTAGACTGGGACTGGGCACCCGCCTCGACTCACCGATTCGCGAGCTATCAGGGGGCGAGCAGCAACGCGTCGCCCTTGCTCGGGCGCTGGTGACCGCACCACGGGTGCTGCTCGCCGACGAACCCACCGGCAACCTGGACCCCACCAGCGCCCGTGCTGCGCTTGCGCTGATTACCGAACTGTCGGCGGAATCAGGCGCCGCACTGCTACTCGTTACCCACTCGCACGAAGCCGCAGCCATGGCTGATCGCCAGCTGGTCCTTCGTCAGGGTCGCCTAGAACCCGCGTGAGGCAGCCCGCCCATCCCCACCGTGCGCTTCTTCGCTGGCTGATCGCGGCCCACTGGCGAGAGGGCCCCGTCGCGATGCTGGCAGGCGCCTTATCGATTGCAGTCGGCGTCGCGCTCGCGCTCGGCGTGCATTGGGTCAACCGCTCGGCATTAGCGGAATTTTCTGCCGCGATCGCTCTGGTGAACGGCGACGCGCAGGCACAGCTGGTGGGGCGAAGCGCTGATTTCGACGAGCAGATCTTCCTGCGCGTAAACGATATGCCAGGCATTGCGGCGGCGAGTCCGGTGGTCGAGTTCAAGGCCCATGCTGCCGCCCATGTTCAGCGCGGGGGCTCTTCAACGGGCCGAACGGCCGACGCACCCGAGCACGCGAAATCGAATGGCCCCGACCCGTCAACCCCGGTCACGCTTCGCGTACTGGGGATTGATCCGCTTCGCGCGGCACAGGTCACGCCCTCACTCCTGCCCTCGCTCGCAGACCAGCATCGCAATGACCCTGCAGCGCTGTTCGCTGACGATGCGGTGTTCCTCTCACGCTCGGCGGCCCGCGCCCTCAGGCTTGAGCCAGGGGATGATCTGCTCCTGCGCGTGGGCGCCCACCAGCAGCGCCTGCGTGTCGCAGGGAGCGTGGAAGGCGCAGGCGACGGCCAGCTGCTGGCGGTGATGGACATTGCCAATGCGCAGCAATACTTCGGCCGGCTGGGCAGACTGTCAAGAATCGACCTGCGCTTTCACGAACACGTTGATGCGGGCAGCGTGCGCGCCACCCTGGAGCCCATGCTTCCCATGCAGGTGCTGTGGAGCGTTCCCCAGGCAGCAGGGCAGCGCATGTCCAACCTGTCGCGCGCCTACCGCGTCAATCTCAATGTGCTCGCACTGGTGGCGCTCTTCACCGGCGCGTTCATCGTCCAGGCAACCCTCGCGCTGCGCGTGGCCCGTCAGCAGCATGACATTGCGCTGCTGGGCGTGCTGGGCGCCCCGCGCGGCTTTGCCGCACAACGCGTATTGATCGACGCACTGGCGATCGGCACGCTCGGCTCAGTCGCCGGGGTGCTCGCGGGTATGGCGCTCGCATCGATTCTGCTGTCGGTCACCGGGGGCGACCTGGGAGGCGGCTACTTCGATCGCCGTGTGATCGCGCTCGCCGTCGACCCGCTATCCGTTGCAGCAGGTCTCACGGGAGGCATTGCCATCGCCCTCATGGGCGCGCTCACACCCATGCGGGCCGCGCAGCGCATCATCCCCGCACGGGCCCTGCGCGCCCGCTCCACCGAAAGCGTCCTCAGCCCGGCCGGACGTGCGCGCTGGGCCGTCGTCCTCGCAGTCATTGCACTTCTGCTGCTGGCAGCGCCGCCGATTGCCGACCTGCCGATCGCCGCCTATGCCAGCATCGCCCTGCTGCTTTGGGCCGGAGTCATGCTGACCGGCCCCCTGCTCGCGCCCTGCGCGCAATCATTGACACGGGTCGTGGAGCGACGCGGTTCGCCGCCGACAACCTGGCTCGCGCTATCGCGAATTGCCGGTGCACCCGGCAGCGTGGGCTCAGCGCTGGGCGGTGTGGTGGCCAGCTTTGCGCTCGCCAGTGCCATGGCCATCATGGTGAGCAGTTTCCGGGTCTCGGTCTCTGACTGGCTGGATCAGGTCCTGCCTGCCGACCTTTACGCCAGACTTCCGTCCAGCGCCGCGAGCGAGGGGTTTGATCAATCGATGCAGAACCAGATCCTCGCGCTGCCGGGCGCAAGCCTGGTCGAGTTTTCAAGGGTGAGCTCCATCCTGCTCGATGAGCGCCGCCCCGCCGTCGCGCTCGTGGCCCGACCGCTCAACTTGGCCGGCGCCGCGGCACGCCTTCCGCTCACGGGAAAAACGGTTGCGGTTCCCGACAATCAAATCGCGGTCTGGGTGAGTGAACCGTTCGCAGACATCTACCGGGTGCAGCCAGGAGACACGCTGACCATGCCCATCGGCAACGCCCCAATGCCGGTGTCCGCCCAGGTTGCCGGAGTCTGGCGAGACTATGCCCGTCAGCATGGTGCGATCGCGATCGATATCAACGACTATCGTCGCCTGACAGGCGATGGCGCGGCCAATGAAGTGGCGTGGTGGCTTGTCGATAGAACTCAAACCGAGGCCTTGATTGCGCGGGCGCGCGCCGTCTCGACGCTCGCAGAGACCATGGAATTTCGCGATACCGGCCAGCTGAAATCGCTCTCGCTCACCATCTTTGACCGGAGCTTTGCAATCACGCACGTGCTGGAGGCAATCGCCATCGCCGTCGCGCTCTTTGGCGTGGCCACCTCGGTTGCCGGCGAGGCGCTCGCGCGACAACGTGAGTTCGGCATGCTTCGTCACCTCGGGCTCACCCGCCGGCAGATCGGGCAACAGTTCGCCCTCGAGGCAGCGCTCGGTACGGTGGTGGCCTGTCTGTGGGGGCTTGTGCTGGGTGCTCTGGTCGCCTGGGTTCTGGTTCATCGCGTCAATCCCCAGTCGTTTCACTGGACGATGAGCATGCACTGGCCGGTCGCCACGCTCACGGCGAGCGCACTGGCAATGATCATGCTGGCCGCCCTGGCAGCGCGACTATCGGCACGCGAGGCAACGGGCGCCGCCCCTGTGCTCGCCGTGAGGCAGGACTGGTGAGCGCTACCCGGCGTGAGCTCCTCAAGGCACTTGCGCTCGCGGGCGGCGCAATGCCCGCGCTGGCATCGACCAGCCCGAACACCACGCAGCACCGCTTTGCAGCGG
>Ga0172373_10008496_pt1 | contig 13020 bp, 10 predicted proteins | sample Lak10m_2_FD_114546 | JGI IMG/M metagenome (GOLD analysis project Ga0172373, IMG submission 114546) | Freshwater microbial communities from Kabuno Bay, South-Kivu, Congo - kab_092012_10m | ecosystem: Environmental > Aquatic > Freshwater > Lake | place: Democratic Republic of the Congo... | reverse complement strand
GTACCAAGAAAAAATTATATGCTTAATGTTCAAAAAGAATCGATCTGGAATCTTATTTTAAATACAGATGGCAAACTCTACGGAGGAAGCGACTTTGGCATTTTAGAGACTCTGTATACAAATCATCAGGGACAAATTCATGTAACGATTCCCCCTCTTGCAACATTGATTTATAAAATCAAGAACTAAAAACTCTTTAAGATAATCACTGAGTAACCCTCAAGATTATAACTCTTTGAGGTGATCTCCCTTTCATCTGCAGGCTCTAAAAAATCCCCTGGAGATGAAGCGTAGGTATCAACAATTAAACGCCATCTTTGATGATTATGGGCAGTAGGTAAAGTCATCAAAGTGGGATCAGCTGTTGCGTTAAATGCGATAAAAATCTCACATTTTTCTTTTTTATCGAATAGAGAAAAAGCAAGCAGCGCTTTTGGATCCTCCCAATTTGGGTGATTTGGAACGCTTCCATGCCATGTAATCTCTTCTTTAAAAAACTTTTCCCTCTTGAAGATTTTATGAGACGCTCTAAACGCAATCATTTTTTGAATAAATAGAAAAAACCCCTTATTTGATTCAAGCTCATCCCATAAAAAGTAATTGATTTTTCCATCTTGACACCAGGTATTGTTATTTCCTTTTTTGGTGTGTCCATATTCATCTCCCATCAAAAGCATCGGAACACCTGAAGAAATTAAAAGAGCAACATAGAAATTTTTCATTTGTCTATTTCTTAGATGAATAATTTTTTCCTCTAAGGCTTTTCCTTCCACTCCATGATTCCATGAAAAATTGCAATCGGATCCATCTCTATTTCCTTCTCCATTTTCAAAGTAATGTTTCTTTTGATAGGAAACTAAATCATGAAGAGTGTATCCATCGTGAGCTGTAATAAAATTGAGACTTGCTTGTGGAGATCTTTGATGAAAAAGGCTTTCAGATCCGCAGATTCTATGGGCAAAATCATTTTTAACAAAGGGATCTCCTTTTATAAATCTTCTTACATCATCCCTAAATTTTCCATTCCACTCGCTCCAGCGATTTTTCGTAGGACAAAAGCCTCCTAATTGATAGGCGCCTGCTGCATCCCAAGGCTCAGCGATAAGCTTAGTATTTGCAAGAATTGGATCCTCACTAATTGCTTTTGTCAAAAATGACATCGCTTCTAGATGTCCTGTTTCATTTCTATTAAAAATTGCTGCTAAATCAAAACGAAACCCATCGATGTGCATCTGTGTGACAAAGTAGCGCAAGGAATCTAAGATTAACTGAAGTGCTGCTAAATGATTTACATTTACCGTGTTGCCGCATCCTGTGTAGTTAGTATGCTCTCCCTGATGCAAAAGATAATAAGAGCTTCGGTCAATCCCTAAAAAAGAGAGGAAATTTCCCTCTTGTTTTTTCTCTCCTGTGTGATTAAAAACAACATCTAATATGACTTCAATTTTATTTCTATGGAGCTCTTTGACCATACCTTTAAACTCTAAAATCGCTGCTGCAAGCTCATCACTTGAGCTATAGCGAAGCATTGGAGAGAAAAAATTTAACGAGGAGTATCCCCAGTAGTTATAGAGAGGATCTTGAGTCATGGGGTTTTTTCGATGATTTGAGCACTCATTGAACTCATGAATTGGCATAAGCTCTATAGCATTGACTCCAAGCTCTAAAAGATAAGGTATTTTTTCAATCACCCCAAGATAGGTGCCAGGATGCTTTACTTTGCTTGAAGAATCTTGCGTAAAACCTCTTACATGCATCTCATAAATGATTAAATCTTTCATGCAGTGCCTTGGAGGCTCTACATGTTCCCAGTTAAATTTTGGAAGATCCATGACAACACCAAATGGATGATATTTATGATGATTCTCTCCCCAGATCCTGGGCCCTTGAAGGATTTTTGCATAAGGATCACATAAAAGTGCAGTTGGATCATAGAAATTTGGACTATGATGACTTCCATCGATTTGATAGGCGTATAAAACAGGAAGCTCTAGATGATCTATTGCTAAATGCCAAACAAATCCTGTTTTATTTAGAGCTGATGAAAGCTCATATTTAAAGATAATTTTTTTACTTGTTTTATCAAGTAAAACAAGAGTCACCTTTTTTCCATGCTCAGAAAAAAGGGCGAAATTGACCTTTTTGTCCTCAATTGTGACTCCAAGTGGAGTTGGAGCGCCCTTAGTTACAACTAAACCATCCATAATTGACCAAGAAAAAATAATTCACATTTAATTACTTAAATATGTAATTATTTATAAAAACTAAACAATTTTCTTCATGAGAGGATAAAATGGAACTTTGGGTAGACACTTGTGATGTTGATATGATTTGCACTCCATTTATTCAATCTTTTTGCTTTGGAATCACAACCAACCCTCTTCTTTTACAAAAATCTAAAGAAAGAGCGATTGATATATTAAAAAAGGTAAGCGAAAGCTGGGATAAAGAGATTGCAATGCAGGTTACCGCTTTATCGAAAGAGGAAATGCTCTCACAGGCTCTTCTTCTTAGAGGATTAAACCCAAGAGCTGTTATAAAAATTCCTGCCATTAAAGAGGGCTTTTTAGCAATGAAAGAAGGAAAAAAGGCTTCTTTGAAAATCATGGCGACAGCAATCTATGATGAAATTGAGGGATATCTTAGTTTACTTGCCGAAGTTGATTATCTAGCAATTTACTTTTCAAGAATCCAAAAACAAGGAGACAACCCTGTAAAAGTGATTGAGGCAATTCATGAGCTTAAACTAAAAATGGGATCTAAGACAAAAATCCTTGTTGCTTCTCTAAAGAATTTAGAAGATGTAAAATCAGCGCTACTTTGTTCACCTGATGCAATTACTGTAAATCCGGCTCTTTTATTTGAGATGATCTCAGAGAAAAAACCTTCTTTTGCAGCGGCTCAAGAGTTTCATTTATCTATTCAAAAAGGTTGGATCTAGCGACCTTTTTTGTAGGTCTTCTAAAACACCCACCCCCCCCTTTATTTTGATTATAGCCATGACCGAATGCATCTTTTGTTTCAATCAACTGCTGTTCAAGCTCTACAAAATGTTTTGGATAAATAATCCCACTGGCATAAATTCCAACGGAAAAATCCTCAGGCCTTGTTTGCATTTCTTCATAAAGATTTGGCTTTTTTGCTGAAATTTTTGGTTTAGCAAATCTATTTGCATGTCCCACATGTTCTACAGCTCTTTCTCCAAGAGTTCTTGTCGTGAAGCCTGCATAATGCATTTCCTCTCTCTGATCTTTGATCGAGTAAATCACCCCTTCCTGAGATTTTCCCTTAGGGGTAAAATCCACAGTGATGACTCCATCCTCATTTACTGAAAGAGGATATCTTTTTTGAGGAGTAGAAACTAGAGATGGGAGTATCGCTGGGGGCTCTCCATATTCTTTAATAGCAGCTTCTTGCGCAGCTCTTAAAGACAAACCTCCTGTCCCTCCCTCATTGGAGTTAAGTCTTTGATCTTTTGGAATTTTAGAAACAGCTTTTTTTTCTTGATCTCCAATATCAAGCCCCTGAAATTCTCTAAGCCCAGTATTCACTACGCCAAAACGAATCCGGCTAGGATCTACTCTTAATTTTTTATAAACTAAGGCAGTATCTTTGTTCTTATTCACCTTCGAGGCGTGCTTTGAAAGCCTTGATCCAAGAGTATCTGTTGTAGACCCTGCGTAGGCATCAGAAGCGTCGATGTCATCTTTATCTTGGATCCATATAGCATAAACCTTATCTCTCTGATTTTTTAAATGAGAAGGAAGGGGAAAAGAGACTGTTGCGCCCCCCGGAGAGAGGTGAGCTCTAAAAGCTTGATCCACATCTAAAAAAGCTGGTGGTGCAGATGGAGACTCAAAAACAGGTTGTTTATAGTCGTTTCTTGGAGGAGAGGAAATTATATCTAATGGCATACTATTTACTATTTTTGCGCCCTTTCTTGAGCTCTTTTTTCTTTATAAAGAACTCTTGGGTCTTTGTTAATATCTTTTTCTGCTTTTGCAGCAAGCTGTCCACAGCCACCGCTTACGTCTTGAGCTCGACTATAGCGCACTGGAGCCGGAATACTTCTATCGCTTAAATACTTTTGAAAAGCTTGAATGGACTCTTCTTGAGATCTTTCCATTTTAAGCCCTGGAAAATGGTTAATTGGAATTAGATTGACTTTAGCTTTCATCCCGTGAATAAACTTAACGAGTTTTTTTGCATCTAAAATTGTATCGTTAACGCCCTCTATCATCACGTATTCAAGTGTAACTCCGTATCTAGCTGGAGCTGGATATTCAAGAAGTGCTTTTTTAAGCTTTTCAAGAGGATATCTACGGTTAACTGGCATCATTTGACTTCTTGTTTGATCGTCGGCTGAATGAAGAGAAATTGCAAGTCTTACTGGTAGCTCTCTTGCGAGTCTATAAATTTCTGGAACAAGTCCTGATGTAGAAACTGTCACCTTCGCTTTAGATAAACCTAATGCTTTTTTATCCACCATCACTTTGCATGCTTTGACGACTTCATCAAAATTATCCAGTGGCTCTCCCATCCCCATAAACACGACGTTTGTCACTTTTAGCTTTTGCTCTTTTTGGGCAAGAAGTTGATTTGCAAGAAGAATTTGTGAAAGAATTTCTCCAGAAGAGAGGTTTCTTTTAAATCCCATTTTACCAGTTTGGCAAAAGTTACATCCCATTCTGCACCCAACTTGTGAACTTAGACACAAAGTTACCCTGTCATCGTAGGGCATGATCACCATTTCAATTAAAAGCTGATCTTTAGTTTTCAAAAGAAGTTTTTCACTTCCATCTTTAGAAAACAATCTGGAGTGAATCTCTAAAAGAGTAAAATCAAAAGAATCTTTTAAAAGAGTTCTTATAGCTAAAGAGAGATTTGTAAAATCAGATGGATCCATCTTTTGCTTTGAAAAGATCCATTCATAAACTTGTTTCCCATGGTATTTAGGCAGCTGATTGGTTTCAAAAAAGAATTCCCACTCTAAAATAGAAAGATCATAAGGACTTTTTTGCAAAGTGTTCTCTTCTATGATTTTTAATTTATCAACCACCTTTAAAGGCTCAGAATTGACCCTAGTCATACAACTCTCATTTGTCTCTTAATTAAGTGAAATATTATAAAGGATACAGAGATAGAAAAATAGAGATTTAAAGTTTGAATAAAAATCTTACCGTTTAAAAAAATGAATATTCATTGAATCCATCCTTTTGAAATAATTTCTTTTGTGTAGTAGCTGATCATAAAATCAGCTCCTGCTCTTTTAATTGAGGTAAGAACTTCAAGCGCAGCCTCTTTCTCATTCACCCACCCATTTTGAGCTGCAGCTTTTATCATGGCAAACTCCCCACTTGTATGGTAAGCGCAAAGGGGAACCTCAGGGTGTTTTTGTTTTATTCTAAAAATTACATCTAAATAGCTATGAGCTGGTTTAACCATCAAAATATCAGCCCCCTCATCTATATCACAGCTCACCTCTCTTAGAGCTTCTGCGCTATTTGATGGATCCATTTGATGAGACTTTCTATCCCCAAAACAAGGTGCTCCTTCAGCTGCTGCTCTAAATGGTCCATAAAAAGAAGAGGCATATTTTACAGAGTAGCTTAAAATTGGAATCGAGTAAAATCCACTCTCATCTAAGTGCTCTCTTATAAATTTAACGGCCCCATCCATCATTCCACTTGGAGCAATTACATCAGCACCCGCGAGTACAAATGAAAGAGCTTGTTTTGCTAAAATACTAAGCGTTGTATCGTTTTCAATCACAAAGAAATCACTAGTTTTATCTATTAGACCGCAGTGACCATGATCTGTATATTCACAAAGGCATACATCGCAAATCACAAGAAGATCTCGCGTAATTTCTTTAATTATTCTAAGAGCTTTTTGGATGATTCCATCGACTTGATAAGACTCTTTTCCAAAAGGATCTTTTTGAGAGGGTATTCCAAATAAAATCACTGCTTTGATTCCAAGAGATACTATTTGAGAAATCTCCTCTTTAAGCATTGAAAGTGGAATTTGATAATGGCCGGGCATGGATGGGATAGCAACTTTTAATCCCCTATCTCCTTTGATAAAAAGAGGTAACACTAAATCATTGACTGTAAGATTTGTTTCTTTAATCAAACTTCTTAAAGCAGGATGAGATCTTACTCTTCTGAGTCTTGTTTTAAGCTTTACATCAGTTATTTGTAGATCAAGTGTCATAGTCCCTCCACGTATTTGAAAATCCCATACAACAATAAGTAAATCTATTTTTTAAATAATCAAAAATTTACTCTAAATTTTCAGGTGTTTTCTTGATCATTTAAATCTGAGAACATTTAATAAAAAACACTCTTTCTTTCCTCTTTATCTTTTTTTTATAAGAACCTCTGTTTTTGCTGAAGTTGTGATTCCAACGGTTACTATGCAAGATTTTTACTCTTAAAGAAAAAAGAAGAATTTTTAAAAACGCTTTATCCTGCCATGACAACAATTGGTTTTTTTTGAGTTGAAAAAACAAAAGTTAATCAAACACTGATCGATTTAGCCTACGGGGAATCCTCTTCATTTTTTAAAAGTGATCTCTCTTATAAAAAGCAGTTTTATAGCTCTAAAGCTGATGGACAAAGAGGATTTGTTTTGGAAGAATTTGGTAAAGGAAATGGGATAAAAGATCGAAAAGAATTTTTCTAAATTGGAAAAGAAGGCTCTGATTATGAAAATATTTGGGGAGCTCCTCATACAGACATAGGCTATCTAACGATTCTTCCTAAACCTACAGAGGAGGGACTTCAAGTAGAAATAAATGGAGAGTGGCAGGATGTAAAAGTGAAAGAGGATGCGTTTGTGATAAATATTGGAAATATGATAAACAATCTAACAAATGGACTTTTGAAAAGCTCAAAACATCGAGTCATTGCTAAAAAGGCCGATGCGGAGAGATTTTCTATGGTCTTTTTTGTCCACCCTCATCCAAAACACTCTTCTTGATCCAATCCAAAGTTGTATCGATACTAAAGGGGAAAAGCAAGTCTACGGCAATGGAACACAAAAGTAGTTCTTATAAAGCGACTTTTAGAACTTGGAATTGGGGGAGCTGATTTGCTCTATAAATATCATCAAACTAACCATGTTAGAAAACAGATGCTCTAGAATAAAGAGAATGCACAGGTTGTGGATTTATTAAAAAAAGAGGGGCTGATGTAAAGAAAAAGACCTCATGAAAATGAGGTCTTTATATAAGATTATAAAGAGTCTAATGCTTTATGAGCCGATTTTTTTGCTCTTTCTTTTAACTCTGTTAGCTGCTCTGCAGCTTGCTGATTTTCTTTTTTAATACTTTCTGAGACCTCTTCCCCTTTTTTCTTTAGCATTTCTTTTGTCTCTTTAGCTTTTTGTTTGGCCTCATTTGCTTCTTTTTTGATTTTAGCTTCTGCTTCATCTACCCTTTCTGCAAATTGCTTTGCTTTATCAGCTAAACTTGCTCCAAACGCTGAAGATGATGTAAAAAGAGCGATGCAAGCTAAAAAAGCAGCTCTTGAAAAATGTTTTAAATTTGTTCTCATAAAAAATCTCCATGAAGAATTTAAAATAAGAATGAATTATAAAACCTTATTTTTTTTAAATCAAACAATCAAATAACTTTTATAATTAAATTTTAATTTCAGTTTTTATATTAGGTAAGATTTTTGACTTTTATTCCGAGTTCAAATAAAGAATTAAATGAAAATATGCTGAGTAAAAAATCATGCCTTTAAAAAAAGTTCTTCAAAAAAGACACATCGATATGATTGCAATCGGAGGAATTATCGGTTCCTCTTATTTTATTGGAACCGGGTATGTCGTCAATCAAATGGGCCCCTCGGCATGCTTAGCTTATGCGCTTGGAGGGCTGATTACATTTTTAACCATGGCCTGCTTTACAGAATTAATTCTAGCCAAAAAAGTAGAGGGTTCCTTCATCAACTATGCTAAAACTTACATCTCATCTGCTGTTGGTGCTGCAGTAGGGTGGTGTTATTTTATTAGTTGGATTGTATATGTCCCCTCTGAATGCATTGCAGGAGGAATTTTACTTCATCACTTTTTTCCTTTGATTAGCGTTCCTTTTTACGCATTATTTCTTGGGCTTTTAATTGCATGTATCAACTTAAAGGCTGTCAAAGCCTTTGGAGAAATGGAATACATTCTCTCAATCATAAAACTTTCAATTATTGCTCTTTTTTCTATAATCGGGATTTTGATTTTTTTTGGTCTGATTGGAAATCAAAAAGAATTTATTGGAACTAGATATCTTGGAGAAAATGGAGGCTTTTTTGCAAAAGGTCTCTTTATATTTCTCTCTAATCTTGTGATTATGATTTCAAGCTTTCAAGGGACTGAAATTATTGGCATTACTGCATCAGAATCTAAAAATCCAGAAGAAACAGTCCCAAGATCTCTTAAACAAATCACATGGAGACTTTTATACATCTATTTTATTCCAACTTTAATTATCGTTTCCATCTTTCCTTGGCAAGACGCTTCATTAAAACGAAGCGTCTTTTCTGAGGTCTTACTTAAATACGGTTTTTCAAATATTGCTCAGGCATTTGGGGTTTTAATTATTGCAGGGTCTATTTCTTGCTCAAGTAGCGGCCTCTACTCCACGATTCGCTCCCTTTATTCTCTTTCTGCAACAAACCTTGCGCCAAAAACGATTCAAAAACTAAGTAAATCTGGAGTTCCAATTAACGCCTCTTTGATCACAATTGCTTTTGTTTTACTTGTCATTTCCCTTTCTTTTTTTATTGACCCAGACTCTCTTTATACAAATCTTTTAGCCCTGACAGGATTTGGAGGATCAATTTGTTGGATTACCATTTGTTTTTCTCAGTATTATTTTAGAAAAAAACATAACCAATGCAAACAGGAGAAAAAACCATTAATTTATAAAATGCCTTTTTATCCCAGTTTAACTATGACAGCAATAGGACTACAGATTTTTGCTCTTGTAGTTTTATACTTAAGCAAAGACTTAAGATTTTCTTTTTATTTTGGAATCCCAACGTTTGTACTTCCCTTTCTTATTTACAAGTATTATCTAAAGAAAAAGCGCCCTTTTTAAAAAGATGCTCATATTTCAAAGGTTTTTTGTCCCTCCACGGGCAGTACTGATTTGCAAACCTTACCCTTTCATATAGACTTGGATGAGATGCGATCCAAAAATTGTAGAACTTTCCTGGGCGAGGGTTTGCCAAATTGGAATTTTGAAGGGTGATAAACGCTGAGGCTGCAGCGCAGCTATTTTGTGTAATTTCTAAGCCAAATTGATCTGCTTGCTTTTCAAAATATCGACTCATTCCATTAAAGATGGGCTGAGAAAAAAAAGAAGCTAAATTAAAGGAAAAAAGTAAAAGAGCAAGTGCAGCATTTGAATGAAATGTTTTAATTGATTTAAAAAAATGACACCTTTTAAACAAAAATGCTGAAAAACGATCCACAAAGTAAAAAAGAAGAACAAGGTAAATGCTATAAATAGCAAAACTTTTCCATACATGATTTAGAACATAGTGCCCCATCTCATGACCTGTGACAAATAAGATCTCATCTTGACTCATGGCCTGTAGAGTCGTATCCCAAAAAACAATCCTTTTTGAAGATCCAATCCCAGTCACATACGCGTTAATTTTAGATGTTTGAGAGCTTTTATCTACTTGAAAGACAAAGGAGCCTTCAATCCCACTTTTATTTGCAAGATCTAGAATTTTAGCTTCAAGCTCTTTATTTTGAATTGGTGTAAACGTATTGAAAAGAGGATCTATCCAAATCGGTTCAATAAAAAGTGTAAAGAATAGAAAAGCAGAAAGAATCAAAGAACTTATTAGCCACCATTTCTTTTGATATTTTTTAAAAAGAATTAAAAAAATGCTTGCTACTAGCCCTGTGGATAAAACTTCGATTCCAAATTCTTTGATATATCCTAAAAGCCACAGGTGAAACGTTTGGTTGATTAAATTAAACTTTTTTTCCACGAGATAGGAAGAGATGAAATCTAGTGGGAATTTTGTTGAGATATAAAGAATAAAAAAAATGTATGAGAAAAACAGAGCAGAAAAAGTAGAGTTATTAAAAATCTTTGAGGAAAACTCCTCTATTTTTTTAGCAAATCCTTTATACAAAAAAAGTAAAGGGACAATCAAACTAAGCCCCTCTGATAAAATCCAAATAATATTTCCAATATGATAATAACTGATGGCAGCATCAGAGGCCTCTGGAGCATTAATGGTGCAGCATGTCGCTAATAATTCATTCACAACTTTTTCTCTTTTTTAAGTAAAATTTACATATATGAGTTTTATTAAATTGTTTCTAGGGGAATTGACTTTATAGGTTAAAGAGCCGATAATAAAATTTAACAATCATAAAAAAGAATGTTGCTACATCATTTTCTTCTTATTCTTTTAGTAATATTAGTCTGGGGATTTAATTTTGTTGTCATCAAAATTGGACTCAATACCATTCCTCCAATTTTTCTTGTCTTTGCAAGATTTTTTTTCACCTGTTTTCCTGCAATTTTTTTTATAAAAAAACCCAAAGCTCCTCTCAAACTTCTTATTAGCTATGGGATTGTGATGTTTGCTCTTCAGTTTGCATTTTTGTTTATGGCAATGGAGTCTAAAATCACACCTGCACTCGCCTCTCTTTTGCTTCAGGTGCAAGTTTTTTTTGCTCTGGCTTTAGCTTCTTTGGTTTTTAAAGAAAAAATCTATAAGTCGCAGATTTTTGGAGCACTTATTGCTTTTAGTGGAATCTTATTGATCATCACAAATCTTGGTGCAGAGGTCACTCTAAAAGGGTTTTTGCTTGTCATGGCAGCTGCTGGTTGCGCAGCTCCAGGAAATGCAATTTCAAAAAAAATCGGAACCACAAACGTTCTTGGGCTTATTGTTTGGGGAAGTCTTTTTGCCTCTCCTTTTTTACTTGCTCTTTCGTTTATATTTGAAGGAAAGGAGAAAATTCTTTTAGGGCTAACAACACTTTCATGGGAGGCTGCAGGCTCTGTTTTTTACATTGTCTACCTCTCAACTTTTTTTGGATTTTATGTCTGGAATTTAATGCTTTCAAAGTATCCCCTTAGCAAAGTTACCCCCTTTTCTCTTCTTTCCCCTGTTTTTGGAACGCTTTCTTCCTGTTTACTCTTAAATGAAAAACTATTTACTTGGAAAATTGTTGCAGGAGCTTTAGTTCTTTTTGGACTTTTAATTCATCTTGTAGGACCAAAGTATGAAATGAAACCTGAATCTTCTCCTATTGGCTCAAAGAGCCACTAAGAATCAAAAATACTCCTTTTTTTTCTCTCGTAAAAAAATCCTTGTTTTTAGAGAATAGATCCCTTTTTATTTTTTTTTTAGGATTTTATGAGAAAACTTTTTTCGCTTTTATTTATTGCTACTATTTCACTTTGTTTTGGAAAAATCATAGAAACAAAAAACTTTAGCGAAATCTATGATCACATAGATAAAAACACATTGATTGTACTCGATATCGATGACACACTTCTTGTTCCAACTCAGATGCTTGGATCTGATGCATGGTTTTGCCACAGGGTGAAGTTGTACCAAGAGTTAGGAATGGATAAAGGATCATCCCTTGAAACAACAATTGCTCAGTGGGAAGCTGTAAGGCATATCACCCAAATGCAACTTGTAGAGCCTGGCACTGAAAAAATCATTCAAGATTTACAAAATCAAGGCTATATGGTCATGGGACTTACAACTCAAGGTCTAGCTCTTGCTACAAGAACATCTCAGCAGCTTGCAGATCAACAGATCAATCTTACCCTAACTGCCCCAACGAAAGAAGATCATTATTTCCTTGTAAATCACCACGGAATCTTATTCAGAAACGGGATTTTATTTACTTCAGGAAGATCTAAAGCAGAAGCTATGGAAAAACTATGTACTGCGATGAATTTACATCCTAAAAAAATGATCTTTGTAAATGATAAAAAAGATAACCTCCAAGATCTTGAAAGATACGCTCTTAATCGAGGGATTGATTTTACAGGTCTTCGCTATGGATTTTCTGATTTTAGAAAAGAAGCTTTTGATAAAAAGATCGCAGACTATCAATTTTGCAACTCTTCCTTTGATTATATTATGAGCGATGAGGAAGCAAAAAAAAATCTTTCTGAGAATCAGTAAAAAGCGCTACATTCGATTTTTAAATAGAGGCAAAAGATGGTATGAAAGCGTTATTTAAACACCGAGCCCTTCAAATTCTTTTGCTTCTTTCTCTCTATTTTGTATTTTACTCCTGTATTCCTTTCGATGTTCATAGGCTTCTCTACTCTTTTAGTCTTTTTATTAAGGAGATTTTAATTCTTCTTTTACCTCTTACAGTTTTTTTCTATATTGGTGATGCAGTTATATCTTTTCAAAAAAAAGCCCCTCTTTTTGTGCTATATCTTTTTGTATTTGAGGGAATTTCTAATTTTTTGAGCGTCTACTATGCAACTTTCTGCTCCTATGTAGCCTCTTTCTCTCTTTCCTCTTTAGGAGCTCCCAACGAAACTTTTGAAACGTTTTCTCCACTTTTTAAATTACTTATTCAAAAGCCTGCTTGGTACTCAGCTGATAAAGGGGCCCTTTTGGCAATTGTTTTATCTCTTGCAGCCTCTATCCTAAGCAGCAGCGCAGGAAAAAAACTCTTTTCTTCTGGAAAACGGGTCTTTGAAACGATTTTAACTAGGGGGTTTTCTCCATTAATTCCACTTTTCACTCTTGGTTTTGTTGCAAAAACAGCTCAAAGTAAAACACTGACTCAACTTCTTTCTCACTCAGCCTCCTTGTTTATTTGGATTTTTACCATCCTCTGTTTCTATCTTTTTCTTCTTTTTTTTATAGGATCTAATTTAAACCTCAAAAAAACCATCCTCTCAATAAAAAACCTTTTAGAGGCAGGCTCGATTGCATTTACATCTGGATGTAGCCTATCTACGATGCCCTCAACAATCAAAGGAGTAGAAAAAAACCTAAAAGAGCC
>Ga0172373_10008495_pt1 | contig 13020 bp, 7 predicted proteins | sample Lak10m_2_FD_114546 | JGI IMG/M metagenome (GOLD analysis project Ga0172373, IMG submission 114546) | Freshwater microbial communities from Kabuno Bay, South-Kivu, Congo - kab_092012_10m | ecosystem: Environmental > Aquatic > Freshwater > Lake | place: Democratic Republic of the Congo: South-Kivu... | reverse complement strand
GAACGTTTGTCCTTCACGTACCTTCACAATGCCAAGCTGGGGAGTGAGTGTGGTAAACGGATAGTCGCCTATTTTGGGCTTGGCGGCTGTAACAGCACTCAGCAGTGTACTTTTACCAGCGTTGGGAAAGCCGACCAGTCCGACGTCGGCCAGTACCTTCAACTCCAGAATAACCCACATCTCCACGCCCGATTCGCCGGGCTGGGCATATTTGGGCGACTGATGCGTGGCTGTTTTGAAAAAATTATTCCCCTTGCCGCCGCGTCCGCCCGACAGCAGTATTTTTCTGTCGTCTGGTTCGGTAATTTCAAGCAGTACCTCTCCTGTTTCCGCATCGCGGGCTACGGTGCCAAGTGGTACCTTGACAATGATATCTTTGCCGTCAGAGCCTGTTTTGAGACCGCCACGACCTCCCTGACCATCCTCTGCATAGATATGCTTGGTGAATTTGAGTGACAACAAGGTCCATTCATTGGGGTCTGCCTGCAGGATGATATGTCCGCCGCGCCCGCCATCGCCACCGTCGGGACCGCCCTTGGGTATTGCCGGTCCCCTGAAAAAGTGAACACTTCCACCTCCGCCTTTTCCAGAGCGGAACATGATTTTTACGTAGTCAACAAAATTTTGCTCTGCCATATTCCCGCAAAAGTCGGGAAGTGCGGATAACTTTGTGTGAAAATCAGCGTTATTTATGAAAATATGTCTGATACAACACGGATTAACACCTCTCCTCCGTCCATTTTACCATGAAATTCTGTCTTATGTTCCAGAAACTGACAACAACCGTCGCATTTTCCCTGCTGCTTTTTGCAGCCTGTACACCCAAAGCAGCCCGTAACGTAATAGGCAGGCCCGACAGGGTGACTGAACCCGGAGTGTACGATACTATCGGCAAACCCGATGTGGGCGACGAGGATATTGCCTATGATTTTGAGGAGCCGGTTCCGCTCAATCCGGACTCTCTGCCTCCTTACAACCCCGCACACACCTTTGAAGTAGATCTGATTCACGAAAAGGTGGAAATTTCCTTTAACTGGACTAAAAGGAGAGCAAATGGCCGCGCCACGCTGGTTATGAAGCCCTGGTTTTACAGTACCGACCGCATTTCGCTGGACGCCAGAAATTTTGATATTGACAGGGTTGCCTTTGCCGGACAGGGAAGCAACCTGAAATATGATTACGACAACGAAAAGCTGACAGTTTATCTGGGAAAAACATTTTCCCGCAGAGATACATTCTCTCTTGAAATTATTTATCTCGCCAAGCCCGAAGAGCGCGAAGAGTTCGGCGGATCGGATGCTATTACCAGCGATAAAGGACTTTACTTCATCAATGCCGACGGAACTGATCCTGAAAAGCCGCGGCAAATCTGGACACAGGGAGAAACAGAAAGTAACTCATTCTGGATGCCTACCGTTGACAAACCCAACGAGCGATGCACGCAGGAGATGTATATCACGGTAGAGGATAAATACAAGACACTGTCAAACGGCCTGCTGATTTCTTCGGTCAGGAATAGCGATGGTACCCGTACCGATTACTGGAAGATGGACAAGCCGCATGCACCCTATCTGTTTATGATGGCGGTGGGAGAGTTCGCCGTAGTGAAAGACAAATGGCGGGGAATTGATGTTGACTACTACGTCGAACCAAAATTCGAGCCGCAGGCCCGCGAAATATACCCGCACACGGTCGAGATGCTGGAGTTCTTCTCCGGAAAACTGAATTATCCCTACCCGTGGCAGAAGTATTCACAGGTGGTTGTACGCGATTACGTAAGTGGTGCCATGGAGAACACTACCGCCGTTATTTTTGGCGACTTCATGCAAAAATCGGCCAGAGAGCTCCGCTTCGACAGTGAAACCAACGAAAAAGTAGTAGCTCACGAGATGTTTCACCACTGGTTTGGTGATCTGGTGACGACCGAAAACTGGGCCAATCTTACCCTGAATGAAGGATTCGCTAATTATTCGGAGTATCTGTGGTTCGAACACAAGCACGGCAGGGAGGCTGCCGACAACCACCTGATGAATGAACAGCAGGGGTATATCGAGTCGGCATACGGGGGCGGTCACCCGCTCATTCACTATGGATATGGCAACCGGGAGGAAATGTTTGATGCCCATTCATATAACAAGGGTGGTTGTGTACTTCACATGCTCAGGCTCCAGCTGGGCGACGAGGCATTTTTTGAATCGCTGAATCGCTACCTCCGGGATAATGAATACACTGCTGTGGAAGTGGACGAGTTGCGTATGGCTTTTGAAGAAGTAACCGGTCAGGATCTGCACTGGTTTTTTGATCAGTGGTTTATCGGTGCCGGTCATCCGGTACTCGACATCAGTTATGGCTGGGAGGAAAACGTCAAAAAAGCATCGGTGACCATCCGCCAGTCGCAGGAGGGCGACAAAGTCACCAGGGTTTTCAATCTGCCCCTCAAGGTGGATGTGTATGATGCCTCCGGCAATGCAGTACGTCACAATATCCGCGTTACCAAAAGAGACCAGACTTTCTATTTTGATCTTCCCGGCAAGCCTGCGCTCATCAATGTGGACGCAGACAAGGGACTTCTGTGTGAAAAGACCGACAATCACACACCGGAGGAGTGGGCATTTATGTATCGCCATGCTCCGCTGTTCAGAGACAGGGTAGAGGCGCTGGTCGGGGTGCAGATGTCAGAATCGGAGTTGTCGGAGACAGTAAGCAAGGAGGCGCTGAGCGATCCGTCCAAAGTAGTTCGTCGTATGGCTGTCGGTGCCCTCAATCCCGCCGACCCGGCTCTGCTCGCCGATATTATCAGAATGGCTGAATCTGATGACGATCCGGATATCCGTGCCGCCTGTATTGACTATCTCGGCGGATTGAAACAGCCCGCCTACCGGTACGTTTTTGAGAAGGGGCTGTCTCCTGACTTGCCAAACAATGTAGTAGGATCTTCGCTGAACGGACTTGCCGCACTGGATCCGGCTGCGGCCGCCAGGGCCGGCAAAATACTGGAGCAGACGGGAACCGATGATTTCGTCGCTATTCTGTCTGATCTTTACTGTCTGGTGCCCGACACCGCCAATCTGCATTTTTTTGAGCTCAAGTTTGACAAGCCCGATGGATATGACGCCTTTTCATTTTTCGACAACTACAAGAAACTGCTGCTGGCAATCAATAACCCTGATATTATTGATGCCGGGGTGACAAGATTTGCCGATACCGCCAAAGACATGAATCAGAGTGTGTGGCGCAGGTTTGCCTGTACGAAGTCCATTTCGGATATCAGGAAGCAGTACGAGGAGGCAGGAAACAGACAGCGTGAGGCACAGATGAAAATGATTATCAGGGAAATCATGGACAGCGAAACCGATCCGATGCTGAAACAGTATTACGCTGAATTCTGATGAAATTCCGTCATTTTTGATGGTTCGCTCTTTTTTGTTTCATACATTGCAGTCGTTCCGGTCAATTGTGCAGAAATTTGCATCTTGCAATACAGCATCACCGGTTACCGTATAACACTGCAAAAAAGGTTGCCATGTCGTCTGACGAAAGAATAAGAAATCGCCGAAGTTTTCGCAGTCCGATGTTCTATATCGGGCTGGCAATGACTGTTTTTTACATCATACTCGGGATATGGCTGCTTCTTGATCCGTCCTTTTTGCCGGGTGTTCCGCGTGACTTCAGGAGTATCTTCACTGCCATGGTCCTTATCTACGGAGTTTTCCGTGGGTGGCGTGTATGGGCAGATTACGGCAGACCCGCTGAATGAAATCTCAACATGAACACTATGAATTTCAGGTATTTTGTTTTTGCTGCACTCGTGGCCGGCTTCGTTTCCTGTCAGGAAACGAGCAAGGACGGTAAAGTGCTGGATACAATCACGACCGGAAGTATCCGGATCATGGTTGATGAAGGTTATCAACCCGTCATCTCGTCAAGTATAGACGTGTTTGACTCCATTTACCGGACGGCAAAGATTGATGCCCGGTATGTATCGGAGGGCGAGGCCATGAAGGCATTGATGGATGATTCTGTTCAGGTAGTGGTAGTCGGGCGCCTGCTCACCCGCGAGGAGATGGCATATTTTGAATCGCGCGGATTCAAGCCTCCACAGACTCCTATTGCTTACGACGCCATCGCTTTCGTTACGAATCCTGCCAATACAGACTCTGTGTTCACGGCAGAGCAAATCAGGAATATACTCATCGGCAAGTCCACGAAATGGTCTGAAATAAATCCGAAATCAAAACTTGGCGATATTCGTCTGGTGTTCGATCATCCGACTTCCGGTACGCTCCGGTATGTACGCGATTCTATTATCGCCGACGGATCGGAGTTGTCGGCGACAGCCTCTGCGCTGAAAACCAATGAAGAGGTCATCAGTTATGTGACGAAGAGCAAAAATGCCATCGGTATCATTTCTGCCAACTGGATTTCCGACACCGACGACAAGGGAGTACAGAAATTCAGAAAGGAAATCCGCATAGCGGATATTGCTCCTGAAGCTGGCAAGGAGGGTTACGGTCCGTATCAGGCATACCTTGCAACCGGGCAGTACCCCTTCAAAAGATGCATGTATATCATCAATGCGCAGGCGCGCAGGAATGGACTGGGTGCCGGCTTTGCATCCTATCTGGCTGGCGATGCACAGCGTATTATGCTTAAAGACGGGCTGTTGCCTGCCCGGGCAGTTACCCGGCTTGTCAAGACAAGTCGCGAGTAAATTTGGCAAAATTTCCGGAATTGTACCGACATCCCGTTAATGTTGTATTAATTATGGCATTTTTTGCCATATTAATATATACTTTTTGAAAATAAAACGTCATAAAAGCAGAATTTTGCGCCTCAATTTCGAAGACGAAATCTAACAAACTAATTTTCCGTAAAATGACAACTCTTCTCAAGAAGGTTTTTTTCCTGGCGGTGATGTTTTCCGCAGCCATTACCTCTGCCCAGACGAAGGCGGATGGTATGATAGCGTTCCAGCTTGAAAAATGGGACAAGGCTATTGAAATCTACTCTGCAGTTGTAAAAACTGACCCTGCCGATCAGGATGCCAGACTGACTTTGGGCAACATGTACCTGGCCAAGGGCGACAAGGCTAAAGCCCGTGAGCAGTTTCAGGCAGCTTTTGATGCCAAGGCGGATGTTCCGCTCGCGTTTGTGGCACTGGCCCGCATTGCCTTGCTGAAAGATGATCTCCAGACCGCCGATGAAAACCTGAAAAGAGCGGCGACCAAGGGGAAAAAAGATGCTACAGTACTGCGTCAGCGCGGTGAGTCGTATCTGTTTTACGTAGCCCCCGGCAGTAAAAAAGCAAGTCTGACCCGTTGCGAAGAACTGTTGAAAGAGGCGGTTGAAATCAACTCTAAAGATTATGCCACCCTGATGGCACTCGCATATTGCTACAAGGAGATGCCCGATGGTGGTCGGTCTGCCCTGAACTATGAGTATGCTGAACTGGCAGATCCTAAAAATCCGCTGCCCAAACTGATGCTTGCCCTGGTTTACAAGGCTGCAAAAGTACCGGAGAAACCTATTCAGTACTTTGACAAAGCTATTGCTGCACAGGCCAACTTCACTCCGGCTCTTCGCGGCAAGGCCGACTACCTGTACTTTGCACGCAAGTGGGAAGACGCCACCAAAGCATATAAAGAACTGGTAGCAAAGGGTGCCGAGGTAGTCGTCGAAGACGAAATGCAGCTCGCCAACTGTCTGTTCATCACCAAAGACTGTGTGGGTTGTGCCGAGCTTGTGGCCAAAATTCTCGCCAAAGATGGCTCCAAAAACTATCTGCGCCGTCTCCTCGCCTACTGCGATTACGAAAATGGCAACTATCAGCGCGGTCTTCAGATACTCGACGAGTACTTCAAAATTGTTACTCCCGACAAGGTGCTGGTTTCCGACTATGAATACCACGGTAACCTGCTGATCAAGAGCAAGGGAGATACCCTGCGTGCCATTGAGGATTACCGGACAGCCATCAAAATGGATACCACCGGCGGGCACTGGCCGCTCAACAAGGATATTGGAGATATCCTGTACGCTCAGAAGGATCAGTGCGGAGCTGCCGAGGCTTATGGTCAATTTATTGATTCATTGCCTTCAACGGATGCGAACTATGCCACCTACCTGTATAAACTGGGTCTTTCGCAGTATTACTGCAAGTCAGACCCGTCCCGTTTCGACAAGGCGCTGGTGACATTTAAAAAGATTACCGAGGTGAAGCCGACTGCCACCATTGGCTGGCTCTGGAGCGCCAAGGCTTCTGCTACCAAGGATCCTTCTCCGGATGAAATCGCCGCGAATCCTGAACTCGCCAACGAGTACGGAAAGGCACACGATTACTACGAGAAATACGCAGAACTGGCTGCTGCAGATAAAGTCAAGAACAAGAAAGATTTGCTCACGGCCTACCAGTATCTCTCTTACTGCCATTTCGTGAAAAAAGAGGAGGCTACCTTCAATAATTATATCGGAAAATGGCTGGAACTCGAAACGGATCCTGAAAAACAGAAGCCTATTCTGGAAATGAAGGATGCTTTCGGAAAGGAAGAGCCGCCGGTTGTTGACCCGAATGCACCCAAGGGAAAGAACTGATTCTTGATAACTTGTTCAACACGGCCTGCCTGACCACTTCGAGTCTGGCAGGCTGTGTTATTTGACAGAACAACGAACAAGCTACAGCCCTGTACGGAGGACAAAAAGAAATCCCCCTCATGACCACTCATGAGGGGGATTTTCAGTAGCTCTTTTGAACGATTACAGCGGAATTGTGCTGCTTGCACTGTCGCGCGGATCATCCGGCAACTGCTTCCTGATCTCTTTGCCGCCTTCTAACCTGTTCATTTCAGACTTGCTGAGAACAGTTGAGTTCGACTCAATCTCGCCGAGTGAACGCTTGTCCTTTCCGGAAGCGTCCTCAGGCTGTTGGCCTTTGTTTTTGTTGGAGAATAATCCCATAGCGACCTAATGTTTTGGAACGTTACGAAAAGGTTTTACCAGTGCCGCAGCACAAAGGTAAGCGCTTTTTGCAGATTTGCAAGGGAGCGGACGTTTTTTTTAGGGAACGGCAGATATTCTCCTGTTTTATTTTTTCAGGCTATCCTGTCGGGTAATATTTTTACATGTTTCTCCGGTATTGTCCACCCACATTAAACAGCGTTCCGGTAATCTCTCCCAGCGAACAGTACTTGACAGTTTCCATGAGTTCACCGAAGATATTTCCGTTTTGCACGGCGGTCTGACTGAGTTTTTGCAGTACCTGCCTTGCTTTGTCGGTGTTGGCAGTGTGCAGGTTCTCCAGCGTCTCGATCTGTGCCAGTTTTTCCCATTCTTCGGCGCGGATTACTTCGCGGGGCAGAATGGTAGGTGATCCTTCTTTGGAAAGGAAGGTGTTCACACCAATAATAGGCAGTTCGCCGGTATGCTTGAGGGTTTCGTAGTAAAGGCTTTCCTCCTGAATTTTGCCTCGCTGGTACATGGTTTCCATGGCTCCGAGTACGCCGCCGCGCTCAGTAATGCGGTCAAATTCCGATAGTACAGCCTCTTCCACCAGATTAGTCAGCTCTTCTATGATGAATGAGCCCTGTATCGGATTTTCATTTTTTGCCAGTCCGAGTTCTTTATTGATAACCAGCTGAATAGCCATTGCGCGGCGTACCGATTCTTCAGTAGGCGTGGTAATGGCTTCGTCGTACGCGTTGGTATGCAGTGAGTTGCAGTTGTCGTAAATGGCATACAGCGCCTGAAGGGTCGTTCGGATATCGTTGAAGGCAATTTCCTGGGCGTGCAGGCTTCTTCCGCTCGTCTGTATATGGTATTTGAGCATCTGGCTGCGCTCATTGGCACCGTACAGGTGCTTCATGGCTTTTGCCCAGATTCTCCTTGCCACTCTTCCGATGACAGAGTATTCCGGATCAGTTCCGTTGCTGAAAAAGAACGAAAGATTGGGAGCGAAATCATCCACGTTCATTCCCCGGGAGCGGTAATATTCAACAAACGTGAATCCGTTCGACAGGGTGAAGGCCAGCTGGGTAATCGGATTGGCACCGGCCTCTGCTATGTGATAGCCTGAAATGGAGACTGAATAGAAATTCCGCACCTTGTGGTCAATGAAATACTGCTGGACATCGCCCATGACGCGCAGAGAGAACTCTGTTGAAAAGATACAGGTGTTTTGTGCCTGATCTTCTTTCAGAATATCGGCCTGGACAGTTCCGCGAACCGATGAAAGGGCGTAGGCTTTTATTTTCTGATATACATCGGCGGGCAGTACTTCATCGCCCGTAACACCCAGCAGCAGCAGTCCCAGTCCGTTGTTGCCTTCCGGCAGCGAGTTGTCGCTGCGGTTCTCGCCGGCTCTGTACGTTGGCCGTGGCAGACCCCGGTCGTCGTATTTTTCCCTGAGTCGGGCTTCCACCAGGTGCTCAAGGCCGTTTTCGCGGATGTATTTTTCACACTGCTGGTCAATGGCTGCATTCATAAAGAAAGCAGCTATGGTGGCTGCCGGGCCGTTGATGGTCATGGACACCGATGTTTTCGGGTCGCACAAATCGAAACCCGAGTACAATTTCTTGGCATCGTCGAGGCAGCAGACACTTACACCCGAATTTCCAATTTTACCATAAATATCGGGGCGGTGGTCAGGGTCTTCACCATAAAGCGTTACGGAGTCGAATGCAGTGGACAGGCGTGCTGCGGGCATGCCCAGAGAGACATAGTGGAAGCGGCGGTTCGTACGCTCGGGGCCACCCTCGCCTGCGAACATGCGCGTAGGATCTTCTCCTTCGCGTTTGAAGGGGAATACGCCGGCCGTATAGGGGAATTCTCCGGGCACATTCTCCTGCAGCGACCAGCGCAGAATCTCTCCCCAGTCCTGAAATCCGGGCAGTGCCACTTTCGGGACACGCGTTTTGCTGAGGCTTTCCGTGTATGTCTGAACGCGAATGTCTTTCCCGCGCACCTGATATACATATTCGTCAGCGTAGTATCGGGCGCGCTTTTGCTCCCAGTTTCTGATCAGATCGTAGTGGTGCGGGTCCAGATCCTTGAGCAGGGACTGATATGCCTCCGACAGGGCCTTTACTGCAGGATTGGGGTGTTCAGAGTCTGCCGCCGGGTTATCGAGAAGGCGCGGTCCGCCGAGGTGCAGTACTGACTGGTGCAGGGCGAACAGATTTCTGGCAATTTCCGACTGCTTCCCCGCTTTTTCGTCGTACTTTCTGTTGTTTTCGGAAATTTCAGACAGATATCGGGTTCTGTTGGGCGGTATGATGTAAGTTTTTTCAGATTCTCCGGAGGCAGTATCTGAATCGGGCAGCCGGAGCGAGCCTTCACTTTTTTGCGACAACAGCTCCATGATGCGGCGGTACAACTGATTGACACCGGGATCGTTGAACTGGGAGGCAATACAGCCATATACGGGCATTTCCTCTGTGGGGATATCCCAGAGATTCCTGTTGCGCTGCACCTGCTTTCGCACATCGCGGAGGGCATCGAGGGCACCTCTTTTGTCAAATTTATTGATGGCGATGACATCCGCGAAATCGAGCATGTCAATTTTCTCGAGTTGCGTGGCCGCACCGAATTCGGGGGTCATGATATACAGTGACACATCGCTGTGATCCACAATTTCGGTGTCGCTCTGACCGATACCGCTGGTTTCGAGTATAATCAGGTCATAGTGAGCAGCCTTGAGGATATCCACGGCAGAGTGTACATATCTGGACAGCGCGAGATTGCTTTGCCGCGTTGCGAGCGAGCGCATGTACACGCGCGGATTGTTGATGGCATTCATCCGGATACGGTCGCCGAGCAGGGCACCTCCCGTTTTTCGCTTGGAGGGGTCAACGGAGACAATACCAATGTTTTTATCCGGGAAGTCGCGCAGGAACCGTCGAACCAGTTCATCTACCATAGACGACTTGCCAGCGCCACCGGTACCTGTGATACCGAGCACCGGCGGATTTTTTCTGTTTCCGGAGATTTTTTCCAGTCCGGCAGCCACTTCCGAGCTGAAGAGCTCCGGACTATTTTCGGCTACCGAGATAAGTCGGGCTACTGTGCCGGCATTTTCCGTCAGATTGAATTCACCCAGATGTTTGAGTTCGCCGTTTACTGATGTTCCGACGGCAAAATCACATTTTTGGAGTACATCATTGATCATCCCCTGCAGGCCCATGGCGCGACCGTCGTCGGGGTGATAGATGCGGGTAATACCATATTCGTGCAGCTCCCTGATTTCCTCCGGGAGAATGGTGCCGCCGCCGCCGCCGAATATTTTGATATGGCCTGCGCCGCGCTCCTTCAGCAGGTCATGCATATATTTGAAGAACTCGATATGGCCACCCTGATAGCTGGTAATGGCAATACCCTGTACATCTTCCTGAATGGCGCAGTCCACAATTTCCTGCACAGACCTGTTGTGGCCGAGGTGAATGATTTCGGCGCCGCTGCTTTGCATGATACGGCGCATGATATTGATAGCCGCATCGTGACCATCGAACAGAGAGGCGGCGGTCACGATGCGGATTTTGTGGTGTGGTGCGTATGGTGCGGGCTGTTGCATAATATTTTGCAGTAGTTTTTGCTGAACGCCTCTTCAGGTCCTGTGGTGTACGGTACTGAAAGCGGCTATATAAACACGATGGTAGAGGGATTGTTTCTATTTCATCCCCCTGTTTTCCAGCAGTTTCGGATCCAGTTCCAGTGCTTTTTTGCGCAGTTCCTGTCCTTTGGCATCGTTCCCAATCGCTGAGTAGGCCTGTCCGAGATCAAATATATAGGACGGACTGTCGGGAGCCAGTTCAACGGCTTTTGAGAACCATTTCAGGGCATCTTCCCGGTTGCCTTTTATTCCGTTGGCTACACCCAGCAGTCGGGCTGTTTCCGGATCTTGCTGGTTGACCTGCCATGATTCGTTCAGATATTCCAGTGCCTTTGTCAGATCTCTTTTCTGCTCACCCTGATACTTTCCGCCTTCGCGGAGCGACATGGCCAGATAAGTTTTCAGTTTGGCGTCATCGGCGGCAAACCGTAGTGCCGTTTTGTAGTCGGCGATGGCGCTTTCGTAGTTTTTCAACACATAATTACAGCCGGCCCTGCTGATATAGGCATCCTTGTAGTTCGGATAAATATTCACGGCGCGGTCGAGGTGAACCAGCGCTTTTTTGCAGAGTTCCTTCTGGATTTCAGGATCTTTTTCCTGAGTGGCCTTGTCGAAGAGAATACCGCCACAGGCATTTTGCAGCTTGGCGCTCTTTTGGGATGTTTCTGCATCGCTGAAAAACAGGGTTTCATTGCTGGCCCATGCAGGGTTGCGCGTGACGGTCTTCAGCGAGAAAAACACCACTACAATACCCAATATGCCGTATAAAACGGGATTTTTCCCGCGAGAGGCACGCGTCAGCAACAGAGCGGCCGTCAGACAAAATCCTGCACTGGGCATGAAAACAAAGCGTTCACCCATATTGGTTCCGATGGGGAATACAAAGTTGGAAACAATACCGAGCGGCAGCAGATAGGCCCATATCCCGAATGCGAGCGGCTCGCGCCTGCGCGTACCACGTATGGCGTACCAAAGCAGTCCGGCATGAAAAAGGAGTCCGAGAATAGCGACGGGGTTGCTGAAGGTGATGAGCCCTATCTGGCGCGGGTAATAATCGTGTGTAAGAACGGCGGGTACAAACAGCAATTGAATGTAACGCCACAGGGTATAAAAAATCGTGGCCAGTTTCTCTGCCGGCGAGAACGGTACCCACTGAGTGCCCTCGATTTTTAAAAACGGATTGTTCATCAGCTCCATCGGGGCACCGCCGAAGCGCCATTGCAGTATAGTTCCCCTGACAATGAAAAACGCGAGAAACGCCACAATAACGGGCATAGAGGCTTTCAGCACAGATGGCTTGTCATCTTTTCCCGGTTCCCTGAAGAACCAGAGCGCCAGCGGAATAATGACTACAAAAGCCGCCGCGTTTTCCTTGGATAGGCAGGTCAGGAAAAAGACGATTCCCGCCAGAATGTTCCATTTTTTATCTCCGGAGTCGAATCCTTTCAGTATCAGATAAAGCGTACCCAGACTGCCAAGAAGGGTCACAATTTCATCGCAGCCCTTGATATTGGCCACCACCTCTGTATGGATGGGGTGAGCAGCAAACAAAAGTGCGCTCAACCAGGCCAGCAGGACTGACTGATCGTTGTTACGGCCGAACAAAAGCAGCAGTGTGCGGTACAGCAGGACACAGGTGGCCGCAAAAAGCAGGACGGTAAGCAGGTGGAACACAAACGGCGAGGCTCCCGCCACCTGATAGATCAGGGCAAAAATAACCAGCGTCATAGGACGGTAACGGCCGCCTGACACGAGTGTTTCCTTGCCCTCTACTTTGAAAAAGCCAAAAAATGTATCCTTCGACAGGATTCCGCCAATACCTTTTACTCCCTGCTGGGTGTACATATTGTCGGTAATGACAATGGCATCGTCGAGCACAAATCCGTGCGTGAGCGTGTTGGCGTAAAGCAGCGTGGCAAATATGAAAATGAGCAGGCTCTGGAGCCGCACGTTTTTGATGAACTCAGGCACCCGGAAAGTGGTGTCAACCACCGGTGCAGCCGATGCGGTGCGGGACTGTTTGTTTGCTTGTTTTTTCGACATGGCGTACGTACAATGGAATTCGTCCGCGAAAGAACGAATTTTTTGAGAAACGGGCTGTAAATTAATCCTTAATGGCGTAAAATACCTGAAATCCACCCGTTCATCGTTTACCTTTGCACCAACAAAAACAATGTACTGATACCATGAACGTCCTGACCAGCCCTTCTTCCACTGATACCTTCCCGATTAATGGCACCGACCACCTTGAACTGTATGTGGGTAATGCCAAACAGAGTGCCATGTACTATATGGCAGCGCTTGGCTTCGACCTTGTTGCCTATTGCGGCCCGGAAACAGGTGTGTACGACCGCGTGAGTTATGTGCTCCAGCAAGACAAGGTGCGCATTGTCCTCACCGCATCCCTGCACCCTGATACCGAG
>Ga0172373_10008491_pt1 | contig 13029 bp, 12 predicted proteins | sample Lak10m_2_FD_114546 | JGI IMG/M metagenome (GOLD analysis project Ga0172373, IMG submission 114546) | Freshwater microbial communities from Kabuno Bay, South-Kivu, Congo - kab_092012_10m | ecosystem: Environmental > Aquatic > Freshwater > Lake | place: Democratic Republic of the Congo... | reverse complement strand
CAACCTCGGCTTCATGCTGCTCGCGATGGCCGGCAAGAGCTACCCGCTGATGGTGGTCGTGGTCGGGCTCGAGAACCTCTGCGGCGGCATGGGCACGGCGGCGTACGTCGCGCTGCTGATGGCGCTCTGCGACCGGCGCTTCTCGGCCACGCAGTACGCGCTGCTGTCCGCGCTGTCGGCGGTGGGGCGCGTGTACGTCGGCCCCGCGGCCGGCTACCTGGTGAAGGCGCTCGACTGGGCGCCGTTCTTCTTCCTGACCTTCCTGATCGCGCTGCCCGGGCTGGCGCTGCTCTTCGCGATGCGCGCGCGCGTCGACGCGCTCGATCAGCCCGCCGCGCAGCGATAGAGCGCCACCGCGCCGAGCAAATTCGGCAGCGTCGCCACCGGCTCGCCGCCCGTGAGCACCACGCGCTCCTCGATGCGGATGCCGAGCGTCGCGGCCAGCGCCTCGAAGTCGGCGAGCGTGCAGTGGTGCACGTTCGGCGTGTCGTACCACTGGTACGGCAGTTCGTTCGACACCGGCATGCGGCCGCCGAGGGCGATCTGCAGGCGCGCGCGCCAGTAGCCGAAGTTCGGGAACGACACGATCGCCTCGCGGCCGACGCGCAGCATCTCCTTCAGCAGCGCTTCCTGGCGGTGGATCGCCTGCAGGGTCTCGGAGAGGATCACGCAGTCGAACGAGCGGTCGCCGAACGCCGCGAGGCCGTCCTCGAGGTCGAGCTGAAGCACGTTGACGTCGTTCTCGATGCACTCGAGCACGTGCGCGTCGACGATCTCGATGCCGTAGCCCGGCGCGCGCCTTTCGTCCCACAGGCGGCGCAGCAGGCGGCCGTTGCCGCAGCCGAGGTCCAGCACGCGCGAACCTTCGCCCACCCAGCCGGCGATGACGTCGGATTCGGTCACAGCGCGATGTTCCGGAAGTAGGCGCGCAACGCGCCGTGGTAGCGGGCGTCGTCGAGCAGGAACGCGTCGTGGCCCTGCGGCGCGTCGTTCTCGAGGTAGGAGACGATGCGGCGGTTGTCGAGCAGCGCGCGCACGATCTCGCGCGAGCGCGCCGGCGAGAAGCGCCAGTCCGAGGTGAACGAGACCACGAGGAAGTCCGCCTTCGCGCGCGCGAACGCGGCCGAGAGGTCGTCGCCGTAGTCGCCCGCCGGGTCGAAGTAGTCGAGCGCCTTGGTGATGCGAAGGTACGTGTTGGCGTCGAAGTAGGTCGAGAACTTGTCGCCCTGGTAGCGCAGGTACGACTCGACCTCGAAGTCGACGTCGAAGTTGAAGCCGACCTCGGTCTTGCCGCGCAGCACGCGCCCGAACTTGGCCATCATCGCCTCGTCCGAGAGGTAGGTGATGTGGCCGATCATGCGCGCGATGCGCAGGCCGCGCTTGGGCACCACGCCGTGCGCGTAGTAATGGCCGCCGTGGAAGTCCGGGTCGGTGATGATCGCCGAGCGCGCGACCTCGTTGAAGGCGATGTTCTGCGCCGAGAGCTTCGGCGTCGCGGCGATGACGATCGCGTGGCGCACGCGGTCGGGGTGCGACAGCGTCCACTGCAGCGCCTGCATCGCGCCGAGGCTGCCGCCGATCACCGCGGCGAAGCGGTCGATGCCGAGGTGGTCCGCGAGGCGCGCCTGCGCCTCGACCCAGTCCTCGACCGTCACCACCGGGAAGTCCGCGCCCCAGGGCTTGCCGGTGGCCGGGTGGGTCGAGGCGGGGCCCGTCGAGCCGAAGCAGGAGCCGAGGTAGTTCGAGCCGACGACGAAGAATCGATCCGTATCGAGCGGCTTGCCGGGGCCGACCAGGTTGTCCCACCAGCCCTCGTTCCCCGGATCGTCGGCGTAGGTGCCGGCGACGTGGTGCGAGGCGTTCAGCGCGTGGCACACCAGCACCGCGTTCGAGCCCGCGGCGTTCAGCGTGCCGTAGGTCTCGTAAGCGAGTTCGTACCCGGGCAGCACCGCGCCCCCCTTCAGCTTCAGGGGTTCGGTGAACTTCGCGAGCTTCGCCTCGACGATCACGTGGCCGGCAGTCCCGGAAAAGAAAAAGCCCGTTCAGCTTTCGCGAAACGGGCCCTTCGGGTGCCGTCTCTTTAGCGGTATTTGTAGAGCGCCCGCAAGCTGAACATCAAATCGGCGCTGTGGCGAAATTCTACCTCAACCCGTGATTCCGATGGGCCAGGGGACGAACTCGTGGTCCCCGAGGCCGAGGAGTTCCGATTTCGTCTTCTCCCCGGACGCGGTGCGCAGGATCTGCTCGAAGATCTTCTGCCCCATCGTCTGCACGGTCTCCGTGCCGTCGAGGATGCCGCCGCAGTTGATGTCCATGTCCTCCTCGAGCTTCGTGAACATGGGCGTGTTGGTGGCGAGCTTCAGCGACGGCGAGGGCTTGCAGCCGTAGGCCGAGCCGCGGCCGGTCGTGAAGCAGATGACGTTCGCGCCGCCGGCGACCTGCCCGGTGGCCGACACCGGGTCGAAGCCGGGCGTGTCCATGAACACGAAGCCCTTCGTGGTCACGGGCTCGGCGTACTTGTAGACCTCGACCAGCGGCGTGGTGCCGCCCTTCATCGCCGAGCCGAGCGACTTCTCGAAGATGTTGGCGAGCCCGCCGTCCTGGTTGCCCGGGCTGACCACGCCGTTGATCTGCACGTCGCGGCCCTTCGAGTACTCCTTCCACCAGCGGATGCGCTCGACCAGCTTTTCGCCGACTTCGCGCGTCACCGCGCGGCGCGTCAGCGTGTGCTCGACGCCGTAGATCTCGGGCGTCTCGGAGAGGATCGCGGTGCCGCCGTGGCGCACGAGGATGTCCATCGCCTCGCCGAGCGCGGGATTGGCCGAGATCGACGAGAAGGCGTCCGAGCCGCCGCACTGCAGGCCGACCGCGACGTGGCTGGCCGGCACGCGCGTGCGCGACGCGCGGTTCGCTTCGGGCAGCATCTCCTTCACCGCGGCGATGCCGGCCTCGATGGTCTTTCGCGTGCCGCCGGTGTCCTGCATGACGAACGTGCGCAGGCGCTCGTTCGCCTGCATGCCCTGCGCATCCATCATCCGGTTCAGCTGGTTGCGCTCGCAGCCGAGGCCGACGATCAGCGCGCCGGCGAGGTTGGCGTGGCGTGCGTAGCCGCCGAGCGTGCGCCGCAGCAGGTCGATCGGCTCGCCCGAGAGTTCCATGCCGCAGCCGGTCGCGTGCGCGAACGCGACCACGCCGTCGACGTTCGGGTACCCGGCGAGGCGTTCCGGCGTGAACCATTCGGCAATGCGGTGCACGACGGTCGCCGAACAATTCACGGTGGCGACGATGCCGATGTAGTTGCGCGTGCCGACCTGCCCGTTGGCGCGCACGATGCCCATGAACGACGCGCGCTCGGCCTCGGGCACCATCGCCACCGGCCTGGCGTCCGCGCAGAACGCATAGTCGCGCTCGAACTCGCGGAACTCCATGTTGTGCCGGTGCAGCAGCGTGCCGGGGCGGATGTCCTGCCCGGCGAAGCCGATGATGGTGTTGTACTTCACGATCGGCTCGCCCTTCGCGATCGCGCGCGTGGCCATCTTGTGGCCTGCGGGCACGCGATTGAGGCAGGCGATGCCCTCGGCGGTGCTGCCCTGCGGCAGGTCGATGCGCGCGATGACCACGTTGTCCGCCGCGTGCATGCGGATGACCGGCGACGCGGCCGGCGAGGTGACGGAGTCGTTCATGAGGTCGGCAGCTCCTTCGGCTTCGGCGCGCCCGGGACCGGGCGCGCCGCGTTCGTCAGGCGTTCAGGCGAGCGAGGATTTCGCGCGTCTTGGCGGGATCGGTCTGGCGCAGCACGCGCTGCGAGACCGGCTGCACGTCGGCGAGGCTGGTGCGCAGCACGCGCTCCTTCACCGCGAGCAGCTGCGCCGGGTGCATCGAGAAGTTGCGCAGGCCGAAGCCGAGCAGCAGCCGGGTCAGCGACGTGTCGCCGGCCATCTCGCCGCACACCGCCACCGGCGTGCCGGCGCGCGTCGCGGTCTGGATGACGTGCGACACGAGGTGCAGCACCGCCGGGTGCAGCGGATCGTAGAGGTGCGCGACCTGGTCGTCGCCGCGGTCGATGGCGAGCGTGTACTGGATCAGGTCGTTGGTGCCGATCGAGAGGAAGTCGAGGCGACGCATCAGCATCGGCAGCGCGAGCGCGGCCGCGGGCACCTCGACCATGCCGCCGACGGCGATGTCGCGGTCGTAGGGCACCTTGGCGTCGTCGAGCTGCTGCTTGGCCTGCCGCAGCAGCGCGAGCGCCTGCTCGATCTCGTGCGCGTGCGCGAGCATCGGCAGCAGGATGCGGATCTTGCCGTGGTGCGAGGCGCGCAGGATCGCGCGCAGTTGCGCGAGGAACATCTGCGGCTCGGCGAGGCAGAAGCGGATCGCGCGCAGGCCGAGCGCCGGGTTCGGCATCGAGTGCTGCGTGCCCGCGAGCGCCTTGTCGGCGCCGACGTCGAGCGTGCGGATCACCGCGGGCTTGCCGCCCATCGCCTGCGCGACGCGCCGGTAGGCCTCGAACTGCTCGTCCTCGTCCGGCAGCGCGGAGCGGTTGAGGAACAGGAACTCGGTGCGAAACAGGCCGACGCCGAGGGCGCCGGAATCGAGCGCCTCGTCGATGTCGTCGGGCAGCTCGATGTTGGCGAAGAGCTCCACCGCGGTGCCGTCCAGCGTCGCCGCCGGCGTGGTCTTCAGGCGGCGCAGCTTCTGGCGCTCGAGCTCGTGCTGCGTCTGGCGCAGCCGGTACTCCGCGAGCACCACCGGGTCCGGGTCGACCACCAGCACGCCCTGCAGCCCGTCGACGATCAGCAGGTCGTCCTCGCGGATCAGGTTCCTCGCGTGGTGCAGGCCCACGACCGCGGGGATGTTCAGGCTGCGCGCGAGGATCGCGGTGTGCGAGGTGACGCCGCCCAGGTCGGTGACGAAGCCGCCGAACTGGTGCTGCTTGAAGAGGATCATGTCCGCCGGCGACAGGTCGTGCGCGACCACGATGTAGTCGTGCTCGTCGCTCGCCGCCGGGGCGGGCGACGCATGCGCGCCGATCAGCGCCTTCAGCACGCGCTCGACCACCTGCTCGATGTCCGCGCGGCGCTCGCGCAGGTACGCGTCCTCCATCTGCTCGAACTGTTCGGCGAGGTGCTGCATCTGCAGCACCAGGGCCCACTCGGCGTTGCAGCGGCGCTCGCGGATGATGTCCCGCGGCGCGTGCGACAGCGTGGAGTCCTCGAGGATCAGGCGGTGCAGGTTGAGGAACGCGCCGAACTCCGCCGGCGCATCCGCATCCACGTGCGATTCGAGCGTGGCGAGTTCCTGCTTCGCGCGCGCGAGCGCGGCGTCGAAGCGGAACACCTCGGCCTGGACCTGCTCGGGCGCGATCTCGTAGTGCGCGACCTCGAGCCGCGCGGTCGAGACGAGGTGCGCGCGGCCGATGGTGATGCCGGCCGAGACCGCCGCCCCGTGCAGCGCGAAGTTCATTGCGCCTCGCCGAAGCGCTCCGCGATCAGCTGCCGGAGCGCGTCGAGCGCGGCCTGCGCGTCCTCGCCCTCGGCCTCCAGCGTCACCACCGAGCCCTTGCCGGCGGCGAGCATCATCACCCCCATGATGCTCTTCGCGTTCACGCGCCGGCCGTTGCGCGCGAGCCAGATCTCCGAGGCGAAGCGCGCCGCGGTCTGCGTGAGCTTGGCCGCGGCCCGTGCGTGCAGGCCCAGCTGGTTGACGATCTCAGCGTCTAGCGACGGCATTGCAGCAGTCCTCCGTCATGTGCACCACGCCCTCGCGGCCACCCGAGAGGGCCTTCTCCACCACCGCCGCGAGCGGGCGCTCGCGATAGGTCAGCGCGCGCACCAGCATCGGCAGGTTGACCCCGGCGATGCCTTCCACCCGTCCCGGCTCGAGCAGCCGAAGCGCGATGTTGCCCGGCGTCGCGCCGTAGATGTCGGCGAAGACCAGCACGCCTGCGCCGTCGTCGAGCTGGCGCACCAGGTCGGCGGCCTGCGCGAGCATCGCCTCGGGGTCGTCGTGCACCGTGACGCCGACCTGCCGCACGCGCAGCGGGCGCTTGCCGAGCACGTGGCTCGCGGCGTGGATCAGCGACTCGCCGAACGCGCCATGGGAAATGATGAGGACTCCGATCATGCGAGCGATCCTTCGAGCGCGTCCATGAACGCGCCGGCGACGTCGAAGCCCGCCTGGTCCATGATCTCGCGGAAACAGGTGGGGCTGGTGACGTTGACTTCCGTGAGGCAGTCGCCGATCACGTCGAGGCCGACCAGCAGCAGCCCGCGCGCGGCGAGCCCGGGGCCGAGCGCCTCGGCGATCTCGCGGTCGCGCGCCGACAGCGGCTGCGCGACGCCGCGCCCGCCGGCGGCGAGGTTGCCGCGCGACTCGCCGGCCTTCGGGATGCGCGCGAGCGCGTAGGGCACGGGCTTGCCGCCCACCAGCAGCACGCGCTTGTCGCCGGCGGCGATCGCGGGCAGGTAGCGCTGCGCCATCACCATGCGCGCGCCGAAGTCGCTGATCGTCTCGACGATGACGTTGCGGTTCGGGTCGTCGGCGCGCACGCGGAAGATGCTCGCGCCGCCCATGCCGTCGAGGCGCTTCAGCACCACGTCGCGCTCGGCCTCGATGAAGTCCTGGATCGCGGCCATGTCGCGCGCCGCCATGGTCTTCGCGGTGAACTGCGGGAACTCGGCGATGGCGAGCTTCTCGTTGTGGTCGCGCACCGCGCGCGGCGAGTTGAACACGCGCGCGCCCTCGCGCTCGGCGGCCGAGAGCATCCACGTGCTGGTGACGTACTCGAGGTCGAAGGGCGGGTCCTTGCGCATCAGCACCGCGCCGTAGTCCTTCAGCGCGCGGCGCGCGTGCCCGCGCGCGCGGTACCAGTCCTCGTCGTTGTCGGTCACCGCGAGCTGCGTGGCGACCGCGGCCACCGAGCCGTCGCGCCACTCCAGCGCGCCCTGCTCGCAGGCCCACACCGCGTGGCCGCGCGCCTGCGCGGCGCGCATCATCGTGACGGTCGAGTCCTTGTACGCCTTCAGCGAGGCGAGCGGATCGATGATGAAGAGGAGGTCCACGCGGGCCCGCGCGGCGCAATGGCCCCTCGGGGCCCGCGTCGGCTACTTGCTCTGCGACACCATGTATTCGACGGTGGCGCGCACGTCCGCGTCCGACAGCGACGCGTTGCCGCCCTTCGGGGGCATCGCGCCCTTGCCGCCAACCACCGACTTCGCCATCGCGTCCACGCCGGTCTTGATCCGCGGCGCCCACGCGGCCTTGTCGCCGAGCTTCGGCGAGCCGGCCACCGACTGCGCGTGGCAGGCCGAGCAGGTCGCGGCATAGATCGCCTTCGGATCGGCGGGCGCGGCCGGCGCGCCGCCCGCCGCAGCGGGAGCGCCGTCCTTCGCGGCGTCACCGCCGAAGTCGATGCGGCCCACCGGCTGGATGCGCGCCGCCACCGCTTCGGGCTTGAGCGCGTTCGTGTCGGCCTTGGGCGCGCCGACCACGAACTTGACGAGCAGGACGATGCCGATGATCGGCACCAGGAACGCAAGCACGACCACGGTCACGAGTTGCTGCGGCGTCTGGATGAAGGAGGAGTGCTCGTCGTGCTCGCTCATGCGGGATCCCCGGCGGTTGGATGCAGGCAAAGCCATGATTTTAGCGCCAAATCGGGCGCGGCGAGGTGGCGCCGGGGAAGGAAACGGTCTATGCTTCGCCCCTCGTTTCAACCCGGGCGCCCGTAGCTCAGCTGGATAGAGTACTGCCCTCCGAAGGCAGGGGTCGGACGTTCGAATCGTCTCGGGCGCGCCAATCGCTTGACGAGCATCAACCGCGGCCTTCCCTGCGGGGGCTAGGCTGGACGGCCTGAATCCTGGAGGAGGACGCCATGCTGAAACGCACACTGGTCGCGATCGCCGCGATCGCCGCGCTCGGAACCGCGCACGCCCAGCAGTACCCGACGAAGCCGGTCAATATCATCGTACCTTTCGCGGCGGGTGGTCCGACGGACACCGTGGCTCGCGTGATCGCGCAGGCGATGTCGAAACCGCTCGGCGGAAACGTGGTGGTCGAGAACAGGCCCGGCCCGGGCGGGATCATCGGCGCCGAGTACGTGGCGAAGGCTGCGCCGGACGGATACACGGTGCTGCTGCATCACATCGGCATGTCGACGGCGCCGACGCTCTACCGGCAGCTGCGTTTCAATCCGCTCAAGGACTACGAGTACATCGGTCTCGTGAACGAGGTGCCGATGACGCTGGTCGCGCGCGGCAACTTCCCGGCGAAGGACTTCAAGGAGTTGCTTGCCTACCTGAAGTCGAACAGCAAGAAGGTGAACCTCGCCAACGCGGGCCTGGGCGCCGCCTCGCACCTGTGCGGCATGCTGTTCCAGGCGGCGATCGAGGTGGATCTCACCACGGTGCCCTACAAGGGCACCGCGCCCGCGATGAACGACCTGGTCGGCGGCCAGGTGGACCTGCTGTGCGACCAGACCACCAACACGACCTCGCAGATCAAGGGCGGCAAGATCAAGGCCTATGGGGTCACCACCAAGACCCGGGTCGCGTCGCTGAAGGATATTCCCACGCTCGACGAGCAGGGGCTGAAGGGGTTCGAGGTCGCGATCTGGCACGCCCTCTACACGCCGGCGAAGACGCCGAAGCCCGTCGTGGACAAGCTCGTCGGGGCACTGCAGGAGGCGCTGAAGGATCCGACGGTGAAGCAGCGCTTCAACGACCTTGGAACGGAGCCCTTCGACGCGACGCGCGCGAACCCGCAGGCGCTCGCCAGCCTGCTGAAATCCGAGATCGACAAGTGGGGTCCGATCATCAAGAAGGCCGGCATCTACGCCGACTGATGCTCTGGTCCCGCAAGTGAAAAAGGCCGCTCGCGCGGCCTTTTTTGTTTTCTGCGGCGGGGCTCAGGCCACGCCGTGCTTCTTGAACCATCCGAGCATGCGCTTCCAGCCGTCCTCGGCTGCATCCTTGCGGAAGCTCGGGCGGTAGTCGGCATGGAACGCGTGCGGCATGCCGTCGTAGACGTGGATGATGGATTCCTTCTCCTTACCGAAGGCGAGGAGCGCCGCGCGCATGCGCTCGACCATCACCACCGGGATGCCGGTGTCGGCGCCGCCGTAGAGGCCGAGCACCGGGGCTTTCAGCTGGTCTGCGATGTCCAGCGGCGTGAGCGGCTGCGCCGGAGTCGTGCCCATGCCGCCGTACCAGGCGACGCCGGCCTTTACGTTCTTCGAGTGCGCGGTGTACATCCACACCATGCGCCCGCCGCGGCAGAAGCCGGTGATGCCGATCTTGCCGCCCTTGCCGAGCGCGTGCTTCTGCGCCCAGGCGACGGTCTTGTCGAGGTCGGCGAAGGCGGTCGAGTCGTCGAGCTTGTTCGCCTCGGCCAGCACCTGCTTGATCTCGGTCATCTTCCACAGCTCACCGAGGCGGAAGTAGGGCTCATTGGCGATCGCGAAGTAGCCCGCCTTGGCGAGGCGCCGGCAGGTGTCCTTGACGTACTCGTGCAGGCCCCAGATCTCGGCCACCACCACCACGACCTGACGCTTGCCCTTGCCCTTGGGCACGGCGTAGTAGGCCGGGATGTCGCCGATCTTGATGTCGCCGGCTTCCAGCCCCTCGGAGTCGGTCTTGATTGCCTGCGCGAGCACCGGATCGGCGGTGACGGCGAAACCGGCTGCAATCACGCCGGCGATGAATCCGCGGCGGTCAACGCGCACGTCGGGCACGAGGCTGTTGAAGTGATCGTCGTGGACGAGGTCCTGCGGGGAATCCTTGAGCATCGGGTCCTTCTCCTGGGTGAGGGTGGGGGTCGGCGGGAGCCTGCGGCTAGAATACGCGGCGACCGCGCAGTTTATTCCACAGGCGAAGCCGAAATGAATGCCCCCATCAGCCGATTCCCCGTCCCCGAACTGAAGGACCTTCCGGAGGACATCCGTGCCCGCATCCTGGAGGTGCAGGAGAAGGCCGGATTCGTGCCGAACGTGTTCCTCGCGCTCGCGCACCGGCCCGCGGAGTGGCGCGCGTTCTTCGCTTACCACGACGCCCTCATGGAAAAGGAAGGCGGGCTGACCAAGGCCGAGCGCGAGATGATCGTCGTCGCCACCTCCGGCGCGAACCGCTGCCAGTACTGCGTGGTCGCGCACGGCGCGATCCTGCGCGTGCGCGCGAAGAACCCGCTGATCGCCGACCAGGTCGCGATCAACCACCACAAGGCCGACCTCGCGCCGCGCCAGCGCGCGATGCTCGACTTCGCGATGCAGGTCGCGCTCGAGGCGCACGCGGTGTCGGATGCCGACATCGCGAGGCTGCGCGAGCATGGCTTCTCGCAGGACGATGTCTGGGACATCGGCGCGATCGCCGCGTTCTTCGCGCTGTCGAACCGGCTCGCCAACCTCTCGGCGATGCGGCCGAACGACGAGTTCTACCTGATGGGTCGGCTGCCGAAGGCGAAGTAGCGCCGCGTCAGAGCGGCGGACGGATCTTCCACGCCGAATTCGCCTGCTCGAAGGCGTGCGCGAGCTGCAGCACGCCGAAGTCGTCCTTGTAGCGCCCCGTGATCTGCAGGCCCACCGGCAGCGGCCGCTTGTCGTCCGTGAACGCGGCCGGCACCGAGATCGCCGGGTGGCTGGTGATGGTCACGTAGTAGCAGCTCTTCATCCAGTCGAGGTAGTTGCCCATGCGCATGCCGGCGATCGAGCGCGGCCACTCGACGTCCACCGGGTACGGCGGCAGCTGGTTCACCGGGCCGCAGAAGAACTCGTACTTCTCGAGGAACGCGCGCATGCGCTGGAACAGTTCGGTGCGCAGGCGCTCGGCATTGCCCATCTGCGCGCCGGTCACCTTCAGGCCCTGCTGGATGTTCCAGACCACGGTGTCCTTGAGCAGGCGCCGGTGCGTCTTCAGGAGCGGGGCGAAGCGCATCGAGAAGCTCACCGCGCGCAACGTCTCGAAGGCCTCCTTCGCGCCGCTGAAGTCGGGGCAGGCGTCCTCGACCTTGCAGCCGAGCGATTCGAGGATGCGGCGGCTCTTCGCCAGCGCGCGCGTCACGCGCGGGTCCATCGGCAGGCCGCCGAAGTCGGGCGTCCACGCCACGCGCACGCCGCGGAACCGGCGATCCAGCGAGCGAGCGAAGCGCTCGCCCGGCTCGTCGATCGAGATCGGCACGCGCGCGTCCGGCCCCGCCATCGCGGCGAACAGGAACGCGGTGTCCTCGACGGTGCGCGCGATCGGGCCGAGCACCGGCTGCGTGTCCCAGGCGTTCGCCGCCGGATAGTTGATGACGCGCCCGGGCGTGGGCCGGAAGCCGACGACGTTGCAGTAGTTGCCCGGGTTGCGCAGGCTCGCCGCGAGGTCCGAGCCGTCGGCGAACGGCAGCATCTGCGCGGCCACCGCCACCGCGGCGCCGCCCGAGGAGCCGCCGCAGGTCTTCGTGATGTCGTACGGGTTCAGCGTCGCGCCGAACACCGCGTTGAAGGTCTGCGAGCCGGCGCCGAACTCCGGCGTGTTGGTCTTGCCGAGCGTGATCGCGCCGGCGGCGCCAAGGCGATCGACGAGGGCGTGGTTCGCGGCCGGCACGTTGCGCGCGAAGGCCTTCGAGCCGAACGTGGTGCGGATGCCCTTGGTCGGCACGAGGTCCTTGTAGGCGATCGGCAGTCCGGCGAGCGGGCCTTTCGGGCCGCGCGAGCGATCCTGCGCGCGCGCCGCCGCGAGCGCCTTCTCCGGCACGAAGGTGACGATGGCGTTCAGCTTCGGGTTCGTCGCCTCGATGCGCGCGATGAAGGCGCGCACCACCTCGGTGGCGGAGACCTTGCGGGAGCGGACGAGTTGGGCGAGCTTGCGCGCGCCGAGGGTGTGGAGTTCGCTTTTCATGGTCGGGTCGGGGTCGGGGTCACATCAGGACGATATCGAACTGTTCCGGCGAGTAGCTCGACTCCACCTGCAGCGACACCGGCCGCGCGATGAAGTCCGAGAGCATGGCCACCGAGCCGCTTTCTTCTTCCTGCAGCATCTCGATCACCGGGCGCGAGGCGAGCACGCGGTACTCGCGCGCGTTGAAGGCGCGGTGCTCGCGCAGGATCTCGCGCAGGATCTCGTAGCACACGGTCTGCGCGGTCTTGACCTCGCCGCGCCCGGCGCAGACCGGGCAGGGCTGGCAGAGCACGTGCGCGAGCGACTCGCGCGTGCGCTTGCGCGTCATCTCGACCAGCCCCAGTTGCGTGAAGCCGTTCACCGTCATGCGCGTGCGGTCGCGCGCGAGCGCGCGGCGGAACTCCGCGAGCACCGCGTCGCGGTGCTCCGCCAGGTCCATGTCGATGAAGTCGATGACGATGATGCCGCCGAGGTTCCTGAGGCGCAGCTGGCGGGCGATCGCCTGCGCGGCCTCGAGGTTGGTCTTGAACACCGTGTCGTCGAAGGTGCGGTGGCCGACGAAGCCGCCGGTGTTGACGTCGACCGTGGTCATGGCCTCGGTCTGGTCGACGATCAGGTAGCCGCCGGACTTCAGGTCGACGCGGCGCGACAGCGCCTTCTCGATCTCGGGCTCGACGTTATGAAGGTCGAAGAGCGGCCGCTCTCCGGTGTAGTGCTCGAGCTTGGCCGACACGTTCGGCGTGTACGCGGCGGCGAACTCCGAGAGCTTGACGAAGTTCTCGCGCGAATCGACGCGCACCGCCGTCGTCGACTCGCCGGCCATGTCCCGCAGCACGCGCTGCGCGAGCGACAGGTCCTGGTACAGCAGCCGCGGTGCCGCGCCGCCGAGCGATTGCTCGCGGATGTCGCGCCACAGGTTGCGCAGGTATTCGACGTCGGCGCGCAGCTCGGTTTCCGACGCGCCCTCGGCCAGCGTGCGCAGGATGTAGCCACCCTTCTCGTCGGCTGGCAGCAGTGATTGCAGGCGCTCCTTCAGCTGTGCGCGCTCGGCCTCGCTCTCGATGCGCTGCGAGACGCCGATGTGCGGATCCTGCGGCAGGTGCACGAGCAGGCGCCCCGCGATGGAGATCTGCGTCGACAGCCGCGCGCCCTTGGT
>Ga0172373_10008489_pt1 | contig 13030 bp, 12 predicted proteins | sample Lak10m_2_FD_114546 | JGI IMG/M metagenome (GOLD analysis project Ga0172373, IMG submission 114546) | Freshwater microbial communities from Kabuno Bay, South-Kivu, Congo - kab_092012_10m | ecosystem: Environmental > Aquatic > Freshwater > Lake | place: Democratic Republic of the Congo... | reverse complement strand
GATGCCGCTGACCCAGCTGGCCAGCACGGCGCTGGACCGGGTCGGACCGGAGCGGGCGGCCATCGCCGCCCAGATGATGGACTATGCCGGCACCGACCTGTTGTGCTACCGCGCCGATTTCCCCCCCGATCTGGCGGAGCGGCAGGCCCGGCACTGGCAGCCGCTGCTGGACTGGGCGGACGAGGCGCTGGGCTCCAGGCTGACGGTCACCGCAGGCATCGTCGCCGTGACCCAGCCCGAGCCGGCCCTGACCGCCCTGCGCGCTCACCTGGACGGGCTGGACGTCTGGCGGCTGACCGCCGCCCAGTCGGCCTGCGCGGCGACGGGTTCGCTGGTGCTGGCCCTGGCCCTGACGGCGGGGCGCATCGACGCGGCGCAGGCCTTTGCCCTGGCCCATCTGGACGAGGATTACCAGATCGAGAAGTGGGGCGAGGATTACGAGGCGGCCGACCGTCGCGCCGCCTTGCGGGCCGATCTGGAGGCGGCGGAACGGCTGCTGGCGCTGTGCCGGCTGGCGTAATATTGTTACCCGGGGCCTCGTTTCCGTGAAATCGGTGAAATGCGCAGAAAACGGCGGAATTCCGGCGGTTACAAATTGCAACACAACGTGACGAACGGCCGTCCGTTTTTGATTGGCATGAAAATCGAGTAATGCTATTCCAACCGCCCTGACCATAAGGGTGGGCGAGCCACCTGATGGGGCTCGCGTTGCTGCCGTTCCGGCGTTACTGTGTGCTCCAGTCACTAACCAGTGCGGCACCACCGCACGAGGGGGAATCGGATGCAGGAAATCATTCGCCAGCTCGAAGAAAAACGGAACCGCGCCTATCTGGGCGGCGGCGAAAAGCGCATTGCTGCGCAGCATTCCAAGGGGAAGCTGACCGCGCGCGAGCGCATCGAACTGCTGCTGGACCCGGACTCCTTCGAAGAGTGGGACCTGTTCAAGGAACATCGCTGCACCGATTTCGGGATGGCGGAAGACAAGAACCTGATCCCCGGCGACGGCGTCGTCACCGGCTACGGCACCATCAACGGCCGGCTGGTGTTCGTGTTCAGCCAGGACTTCACCGTGCATGGCGGGTCGCTGTCGGCGGCCCATGCCGAGAAGATCTGCAAGATCATGGACAAGGCGGTGCAGGTCGGCGCCCCGGTCATCGGCCTGAACGATTCCGGCGGCGCCCGCATCCAGGAAGGCGTCGACAGCCTGGCCGGCTATGCCGAAGTGTTCCAGCGCAACGTCGAAGCCTCGGGCGTGGTGCCGCAGATCTCGATGATCATGGGGCCGTGCGCCGGCGGCGCCGTGTATTCCCCGGCCATGACCGACTACATCTTCATGGTCAAGGACAGTTCCTACATGTTCGTGACCGGCCCGGACGTGGTCAAGACCGTGACCCACGAGACCGTCACCGCCGAGGAACTGGGCGGCGCCATCACCCATTCCACCAAGTCGGGCGTCGCCGACCTGGCGTTCGAGAACGATGTCGAGGCGCTGCTGCAGTTGCGCCGCTTCATGGATTTCCTGCCCAGCTCGAACCGCGAGAAGCCGCCGGTGCGTCCCACCGCCGACGTGCCCGAGCGCATCGAGACCAGCCTGGACACCCTGATCCCCGACAGCGCCAACAAGCCCTACGACATGAAGGAGCTGATCGCCAAGGTCGTCGACGAAGGCGATTTCTTCGAGATCCAGCCCGGCTATGCCGGCAACATCATCGTCGGTTTCGCCCGCATGGAAGGGGCGACGGTGGGTGTGGTCGCCAACCAGCCGATGGTGCTGGCCGGCTGCCTGGACATCGCCTCGTCCATCAAGGCGGCCCGTTTCGTGCGCTTCTGCGACGCCTTCAACATCCCGATCCTGACCTTCGTCGACGTGCCCGGCTTCCTGCCCGGCACCGCCCAGGAATATGGCGGCATCATCAAGCACGGCGCCAAGCTGCTGTACGCCTATGCCGAATGCACCGTGCCGAAGATCACCGTCATCACCCGCAAGGCCTATGGCGGCGCCTATGACGTGATGAGTTCGAAGCATCTGAAGGGTGACGTCAACTTCGCCTGGCCGACCGCGGAAATCGCCGTGATGGGTCCCAAGGGCGCGGTGGAGATCATCTTCCGCCAGGATATCGGCGACGCCGACAAGATCGCCGCGCGGACCGAGGAATACCGCCAGAAGTTCGCCAACCCCTTCGTTGCCGGCCATCGCGGCTTCATCGACGACGTGATCATGCCGCACTCGACCAGGAAGCGCATCTGCCGCTCGCTGGCCATGCTGAAGGACAAGAAGCTCGAACGGCCGGTGCGCAAGCACGGCAACATCCCGCTCTAAGGGGGGCTGGCAGTATGTTCACCAAGATCCTGATCGCCAATCGCGGCGAGATCGCCTGCCGCGTCATCAAGACCGCCCGCAAGATGGGCATCAAGACCGTCGCGGTTTATTCGGACGCCGACAAGGACGCCCTGCATGTGCAGATGGCCGACGAGGCCGTGCATATCGGCCCGCCGCCTTCGGCCCAGTCCTATCTGCTGATCGACAAGATCGTCGAGGCCTGCGTCAAGACCGGCGCCCAGGCCGTGCATCCCGGCTACGGCTTCCTGTCCGAGAAGCGGGAATTCCAGGAGGCGCTGGCCAAGGCCGGCATCACCTTCATCGGCCCCGACGCCCACGCCATCTTCGCGATGGGCGACAAGATCGAATCGAAGAAGCTGGCCCGCGAGGCCGGCGTCAACACCGTGCCCGGTCATCTGGGCGTCATCAAGGACGGCGACGAGGCGGTCAAGATCGCCAACGACATCGGCTATCCGGTGATGATCAAGGCCTCGGCCGGCGGCGGCGGCAAGGGCATGCGTCTGGCGTGGAACGACGCCGAGGCCCGCGAGGGCTTCATCTCGGCCACCAACGAGGCCAAGTCCTCGTTCGCCGACGACCGCGTCTTCGTCGAGAAGTTCATCGAGCAGCCGCGCCACATCGAAATCCAGGTGCTGGCCGACGGACATGGCACCGTGCTGTATCTGGGCGAGCGCGAATGCTCGATCCAGCGCCGCCACCAGAAGGTCATCGAAGAGGCCCCCAGCCCGTTCCTGACCCCCGAGACCCGCAAGGCGATGGGTGAGCAGGCCTGCGCCCTGGCCCGCACCGTGCAGTACAAGTCGGCCGGCACCGTCGAGTTCATCGTCGGCGGCGCCACCGGCGAGTTCTATTTCCTGGAAATGAACACCCGCCTGCAGGTCGAGCATCCGGTGACGGAAATGATCACCGGCATCGATCTGGTCGAGCAGATGATCAGGGTCGCCGCCGGCGAGAAGCTGGCCTTCGGCCAGGACGACATCAAGCTGACCGGCTGGGCGATGGAAAGCCGCGTCTATGCCGAGGACCCGTTCCGCAACTTCCTGCCTTCGACCGGGCGTCTGACCCGCTACGTGCCGCCGGCCGAGACCGCCCATGTGCGCGTCGATACCGGCGTCTACGAAGGCGGCGAGATCAGCATGTTCTACGATCCGATGATCGCCAAGCTGATCAGCTACGGCCCGACCCGCGACGCCGCCATCGCCCACATGCGCGATGCCCTGGATCAGTATTTCATCCGCGGCCTGTCGCACAACATCCCGTTCCTGGCCTCGCTGATGAGCAAGGAACGCTTCGTCAAGGGGGCGCTGACCACCAACTTCATCGCCGAGGAATACGCCAACGGCTTCCATGCCGACGATCTGCCCGCCGACGATCCGACGGTGCTGATCGCCGTCGCCGCGGCGGTCAATCTGTGCGCCGCCTCGCGCGAGCGCAAGATCTCGGGCCAGTTCCCCGGCCACGAGATGAAAGTCCCGACGGCCTGGACGGTGGTGTTCAACGGCCAGTACCATGACGTCGATGCCCGCACCGCCGAAGGCGGCTATGCCGTGGTCATCGGTTCGGAAGCCATCGACGTCAAGACCGACTGGCACCTGGGCAGCCCGCTGTTCCGCGGCACCGTCGACGGCCGGCCGGTCTGCGTTCAGGTCGACCGCGACGGCGTGGCCTATGTGCTGGCCCATGCCGGCAGCCGCGCCAAGGTGCTGGTGCTGACCCGCCATGCCGCCGCCATGAACCGGCTGATGCCGTTCAAGGCCCCGCCGGACATGTCGAAGTACCTGCTGTCGCCGATGCCCGGCCTGCTGCGCTCGGTCGAGGTCAAGGAAGGGCAGGAGGTCAAGGCCGGCGAACCGCTGGCGGTGGTCGAGGCGATGAAGATGGAAAACATCCTCAAGGCTGAACGCGACGCCACCGTCGCCAAGGTGCACGCCAAGGCCGGCGAATCGCTGGCGGTCGATCAGAAGATCATCGAATTCGCCTGATCCGTCCATCATCGCATGACAGCCCCCGGAGCACCCGCCTCCGGGGGCTTTTTTTGTCCGGATCGTCCCGGCCATCCACCGCAGACCCCTTGGGCGATCGCCCTGTGGGGGCGTCCAAGCCGTCTGGAAATGCGGACAGGACCGGATTATCCTGTGCCCATCGTGGGCGCGGCCAACCCGCGGGAGGCCCCGTCCGGCGAGGGCTTCAAGATCCGAACCAATCATTCGGGTTTGGTATGGTCGGCCGGTCGGCCCGGCCCGGTGAAAAGGCAGGAGGCGGGATGTGCTGATGGCTGGGTTTCGTTCGACCGGGCAGGCCGCTGAACCGGCGATCCCAGGGCAGGGTCCGGCTGCGTCATGATCCACCGGGAGGGGAAAGACGGTCGGACGTTCGAGATCCTGCTGGTCGAGGGTGGGAGCGGCGATGCCGACCGGATCCGTGCGGCCATCGACAGCGGTTCCCATCCCTCCCATGTCACCTCGGCGCGGGACGGGAGCGCGGCGCTGGGGCTTCTGCGCGATCTGTCCCGGCGCCTGCCGGATCTGGTGCTGCTGGATATCGACCCGCCCCAGGCTGACGGGTATCGCCGGCTGCTGCAGGCCATGAAGGCCGATGTCCGGCTGGCCGGCGTCCCGGTCGTGGTGCTGAGCGCCGCCGGGGCGGATGCGGATGTGGCGGCCTGCTACGGCTTGCGGGCCGGCGGTTACGTGATCAAGCCGGACGGGGCCGATGCCCTGGCCCGGGCACTCCATCGCGTCGAGGATTATTGGTTTTCGACGGTGCTCCGGCCCGGCCGGGTATAGGCCGGCATTCAACATCTGAAGTCCGTTGAATGCCGCACATGCACAATAGAATCGCTCTTGATTTATATGCGCGAATGTTGAAGTATTTCGGCATTGAGGCGGTGGCTGGTTATTACTGCACTGCAGCATGGTGATTGTATCTAGTCTTGCCGAGGGGAGGATTCATGCGCTCTTCCACCATCCGGACCGCTCTGGCAGCGGTGCTGGCGACGGGCGTGGCCGCGGCGGCCGCCGACGCCGCGCCGCGCAAGGTCATGCCGGACCGTGAGTATTACGGGGTTTCGCGCATGGCTCCCTTGACCGACAAGGCGGGCGATCCCGTCAATGGCAAGGTGGTCGTGCGGACCAAGGGGCTGTGCCTGTCGTGTCATACCGCTCCGATTCCCGAGGAGCCGGACCACGGCGATGTCGCCCCCGACCTGGCCGGGGTCGGATCGCGGTTGCAGCCGCCGGAACTGCGGATGCGTATCGCCGATCCCAAGGTCGTGTTTCCCGACACCATCATGCCGTCCTTCCTGAAGAAGCAGGGGTTGAACCGTGTCGCCGCGGCATGGGAAGGCCAGACCATCCTGACCCCGCAGGAAATCGAGGACGTGGTCGCCTATCTGTCGACCCTGAAATAATCCGAAGACCCCAAGAATAATCCGAGGATAAGGAGAGGGAGTTCCATGCGTACCACCACCAGCGGCGTTTCACGCCGTACCGTGCTGGCCGGCCTGGGGGCCGGTGCCGCCGCGATGGCCGTCGCCCCCCGTGTCGCCCTGGCCGACAAGGCCGCCACCGATGAAGCCATCGCCAAGATTCTGGGCGGTGTGAAGGCGCAGGACGGCAAGGTCAAGATCCAGCTGCCGCAGATCGCCGAGAACGGCAACACCGTGCCGTTCACCGTCAGCGTCGACAGCCCGATGACCGAGGCCAGCTACGTCAAGGCGATCCATGTGGTGGCCGAGGGCAACCCCTCGCCGCAGGTCGCCAGCTTCACCTTCACCCCCACCGGCAAGGCCACGGTGTCGATGCGCATGCGCCTGGGCAAGACCCAGGATGTCCGCGCGGTGGCGCTGATGAGCGACGGAACCGCCTGGGAAGCCCGGCAGGAAGTGAAGGTCACCATCGGTGGCTGCGGCGGCTGATAAAGCAGGAAGGAGCATCAGACTATGCCTACCCCCCGCGTGAAGATCCCCGCCTCGGCCGCCAAGGGCGAAGTGTTCGAGGTCAAGACCACCATCGATCACGACATGGAATCCGGCCAGCGCAAGGACAAGGACGGCAAGCCGATTCCACGCAAGATCATCAACAGGTTCGTCTGCACCTACAACGGCAAGGAAGTATTCTCGGCCGACTGGGCCGCGGCGATTTCCGCCAATCCTTACCTGTCCTTCTTCCTGACCGCCACCGAAAGCGGCACCATCGAGATGAAGTGGCACGAGGATGGCGGCCAGGTGTTTGCCGCCAGCCAGGCCATCACCGTCAACTGAATCCCGCCCGATCAAGGGAGTGACCTTGCGATGAGGAAACGCGTTGTCGCCGCACTCGCCGTCCTGACGGCCGCTGCGCTGGGAGGCAAGGCCCTGGCCGATCCGCCCTTCGACCCCAAGGACCCGAAGATGGCGCCCTATATCGCGGGCGACAAACGTTCCGGCTATACCTTCGCCGAGCCGGAAACCCGGGCCATGCAGGATGACGACTTCACCAATCCCGGCTTCCTGTGGGTCGAGGAAGGCAAGAAGCTGTGGGGCAAGGCGGACGGTGCGGCCGGCAAGTCGTGCAAGGATTGCCACGGCGACGCCGAGAAGACGATGAAGGGGGTGGGCGCCGTCTATCCCCGCTTCGACCCGCATGTGAACGGCGTGCTGCTGCTGGAGCAGAAGATCAACCAGTGCCGCACCGAACGCATGCAGGCGGCGGAATGGAAGTGGGATTCCAAGCCGCTGAACGCCATGACCACCTTCGTCAAGCACCAGTCGCACGGCATGCCGGTGGCGGTGCAGACCGACGGTCCGGTGGCGCCTTATTTCGACATGGGGCGGCGCCTTTACAACGAACGGCGCGGCCTGAACGACGTCGCCTGCAAGCATTGCCACGAGGATTACTGGGGCCAGCATCTGCGCACCGAGCTGCTGAGCCAGGGCATGCCCAACGGCTTTCCGCAATACCGGCTGAAGTGGCAGACCTTGGGGACGGCGCAAAAGCGCATCCGCGGCTGCAACGAGGAAGTTCGGGCCGAGCCCTATCCCTGGGGGTCCCTGGAAAACATCGCCCTGGAACTGTACGCCACGTGGCGGGCCAACGGCCTGCGGGTGGAAAGCCCGGCGGTGCGCAAGTAAACGCGGCCGGCGCCGTCCCCCGCCGGGCGGGGGACGGCTGCCGCGCCCGTCTCCGTTCCATTCCAGTCCGGGAGTCTTCCCATGCTGACCCGTCGCGACTTCCTGCAGGTGGCCGCCGCCGCCGCCGTGCTGTCCGGAGGCTCGTCGCTGGCCCAGGCCGGTGCCCGCCAGTCCATCACCCAGGATTCCCTGCTGGAGTTCCAGCCGGTGGGGCAGGTGACCCTGCTGAACTTCACCGACATCCACGCCCAGCTGCGGCCGCTCTATTTCCGCGAGCCCTCGGTCAATCTGGGGGTCGGCGGCGTCCGCGGGCAGGTGCCGCACATCACCGGCAAGGATTTCCTGCGGGCCTATGGGCTGAAGGCCGGATCGCCCGAGGCCTATGCCCTGAGCGCCGAGGATTTCTCGGCCCTGGCCAAAAGCTACGGCCGCATCGGCGGGCTGGACCGCATGGCCACCCTGGTCAAGGCCATCCGCGCCCAGCGGCCCGGCAACACCTTGCTGGTCGATTGCGGCGACACCTGGCAGGGCAGCTATACCTCGCTGATGACCCGTGGCGAGGACATGGTCGAGGCCATGAACCTGCTGGGCGTCGACGTCATGGTGCCGCACTGGGAGTTCACCTATGGCGAGGCCCGGGTCAAGGAACTGATCGCCAAGCTGAAATTTCCCTTCCTGGCCCAGAACGTCAAGGATACCGAGTGGGAGGAGGACGTCTTCCCCCACACCGCCTTCTTCGAGCGCGGCGGCGTCAAGCTGGCGGTGATCGGCCAGGCCTTCCCCTATACCCCGGTGGCCAATCCCCGCTACATGATGCCGAAATGGAGCTTCGGCATCCGTGACGAGGAAATGCAGAAGCGGGTCGACGCCGCCCGCGCCCAGGGCGCCGAGCTGGTGGTGGTGGCCAGCCACAACGGCTTCGACGTCGACCGCAAGATGGCCGGCCGGGTCAAGGGTATCGACGTGCTGCTGACCGGCCACACCCACGACGCCATTCCCGGCGTGGTCAAGGTCGGCGACACCTTGCTGGTGGCATCCGGTTCGCACGGCAAGTTCCTGGCCCGCCTGGATGTCGAGGTCAAGGACAAGCGGGTGGTCGGCCATGCCTTCCGCCTGATCCCGCTGTTCGCCGACGCCATCGCCCCAGACCCCGAGATGTCGGCCTTCATCGGCAAGGTGCGGGCGCCGCATCAGGCGGTGCTGGACAAGGTGCTGGCCCGGACCGATGGGCTGCTGTACCGCCGCGGCAATTTCAACGGCAGCTTCGACGATCTGATCTGCCAGGCCCTGCTGGACGAGCGCGACGCGGAAATCTCGCTGTCGCCCGGCTTCCGCTGGGGGGCGTCGCTGCCGCCGGGGTCGGACATCACGATGGAGGACGTCTACAACCAGACCGCCATCACCTATCCCAACGCCTACCGTTCCCCCATGACCGGGCAGTTGCTGAAGGACATCCTGGAGGACGTGGCCGACAATCTGTTCAACCCCGATCCCTATTACCAGCAGGGCGGCGACATGGTCCGCGTCGGCGGCCTGGGCTATCGCATCGACATCGGCAAGCCCATCGGCCAGCGCATTTCCGACATGACCCTGCTGAAAAGCGGCAAGAAGCTGGAAGCCGGCAAGACCTATGCCGTCGCCGGCTGGGCCAGCGTCAACGAAGGGACGGAAGGCCCGCCGGTTTGGGATGTGGTCGCCAACTGGCTGGGCCGCAGGACGGTGGTGCGCTTCGACGACAACCGCACCGTCAAAGTGGTCGGAGCCTAGGCCTTGGACGGCTTCGACGTTTCCTATGCGGCGGCTTTCGGGGCCGGTGCCCTGTCGTTCCTGTCGCCTTGCGTGCTGCCGCTGATCCCCGCCTATCTGTGTTTCCTGGGCGGGGTGGGGCTGGATCAGCTGGACGGGGCCAGGCGCAGCGTGCGCACCTCGGCCCTGGCCTTCGTCCTGGGCTTCTCGCTGGTGTTCATCGGCATGGGGGCGGGGGCTTCGGCCCTCAACCGGCTGATTCTCGACAATATGGAAACGCTGTCGGTGGCGGCCGGACTGGTCATCATCGTGTTCGGCCTGCATTACATGGGGGTGCTGCGCATCGCCTTTCTCAATTTCGAGAAGCGGGTGCATGTGCAAAGCCGCCCGGCCGGCCTGTTCGGCGCCTTCGTCCTGGGCCTGGCCTTCGCCTTCGGCTGGACCCCGTGCGTCGGTCCGATCCTGGCCACCATCCTGATGGTCGCCGCCAGCGGCAGCTCGGTCGGCTACGGGGTCAGCCTGCTGGCCGCCTATGCCGCCGGCCTGGGCATCCCCTTTCTGCTGGCGGCATTGGCGGCGCGGCCGTTCCTGGCCTTTCTGTCGCGTTTTCGCCGCCATATGCGGATGGTCGAACTGGCGATCGGCTCGCTGCTGATCGTCACCGGGCTGCTGATCCTGACCGGATCGATGAACCTGATCGGCAACGGCCTGATGGATCTGGTGCCGGCCTTCCAGCGCCTGGGCTAGTTCCTGGCCCGCCCCTTCAACTGCATCCAGAACTCTTCCTGCCGGCTTTCGGCGGTATTGTCGCAATAGGTGAAGAATTCCATCGTCGACGAGATCGGGGCGATGATTTCCGGGGCGTTCAGCAGGCGCTTGTCCAGGTATTTGTCGACCCCGCGGATCATGGTGGCATACATGTTGTGGTTGCTTTCCATGCCGGCGATCTCGGGCCGCATCATGAAGGACAGGAACTTCAGGGCGTCGGTCCGGTTGGGTGCGCCTTTCGGAACCGCCAGGACGTCGGTCCACACCAGCGACCCTTCCCGCGGGTGGGCATATTTCAGGCTGGGGCGCTTCAGGCGGGCTTTCAGGGCGTCGCCGTTCCACGCCACCCCCAGCGCATAGCGGCCATCGGCCAGATACTCGACGATGGTGTCGATGTCGGCCAGCGGATGGCGCCGCAGCATGGGCAGCAAAAGGGTTTCGGCCCGGGCCAGATGCTCCGGGCGGATCGAGCAGCGCGGCAGTTTCAGCCAGATCAGTGCCATCTGCACCATGTCATAGCCGGAATCCAGCAGGACGATGCGATTTTCGATTTCCGCCGGCGGCTCGAACAGCAGGCGCAAGGTGTCGATGTCGCCCTTGTAGATGGCGGTGTCGACGACGAAGGCCGTGGTGCCCCAGACATGGGGGACGGTATATTCGTTATGCGGGTCCAGGGGGCGCGAGCGCCAGACATCCTCGACATTCCAGAAATTCAGCAGCCGGTCGACGCCGACCTTCTCCAGCAGGCCGGCCTGGACCAGTTCGCGAACCTGAAAATCGGCGGGAAAGGCGATGTCATAGCCCGAGCGCCCGGTCAGCAGCGGGGTCATCAGGTCGACATAGTTGGTGACGGTGTCGACCTTGGCCTTGACCCCGGTCTCGGCCTCGAACCGCGCGATCAGTTGCGGCGAAAGATAGGACGACCATGTCAGGATGCGGATCTCCCCGGCCCGGACCGGGCCGCAAGTCAGCACCCAGGCCAAGGAGGCCGCCGCCAGCCACCGCAACCGTCCCATCGCCCACGCCCCTATTTGTTGGCTTTTTCCAGGATGTAACGCTGAAATTCCTGCCCCTGTGCGTACCGCTTGTCCCAGACATATTCGAACATGGCAAGGAAGTGGAAATTCTTGAAATAGCCGGGCATGCGGGCGACCTCGATCTCGTCGATGGGCCTGCCCCGGGCATCGGCGACGGTTTCGGGGAAGAACTGGATGGTGGGGGTGAAATTGACCCGGTATTTGCGGGCCAGCGCCTTTTCCGTCAGGACCTGGCCGTCGAAGTCGGTGACTTCACGGTCGCCCCACAGGTTCAGCTGGATGACGACGAAGCGGTCCTTGATCCAGGTGCGCAGGGCGTCGTCGGCGAAATTGACGGTGTGAACCTCGCGGCAATAGGGGCAGCCCTTCTGTTCCCAGATGATGGCCAGACGCTTGCCGGCCCGGGTGGTCTCGGCCAGATCCTCCTTCAGGTCCAGAAAGCTGTTGAGAAACCAGTCCTGGCGGTAAAGGCCGTCGTCGCCCAGCTTGGGCTGGTATGCGGCAAAGGCCGGTGCGGTCAGGGCCAGCAGGCCCAGCAGGGCGATCAGCCACCGTTTCATGGGAGTCTCCGTCGGTTCATGGGGCGATGTAGTGCCAGCCCTGCAACTGGCGCTCGACGATTTCGGCGATTCCGGCGGTCACGACCTCGACCCCCGGCAGCAGGTCGGCCGCACTGCGTCCGATGGTTTCCAGGGTGTTGCCGCAGGCCAGGAACTCGACGTCGTAGCTTCGCAGCGACGCCACCCGCTCGGCGACCGGCGATTGGGCCGCCAACAGGGCGCGGACCCCGCCGGCATAGGCGACGATGGCGACGCGGACATTGTCCTGTCCGTAGAATTTCTGCATGTTGATCGCGTTGTACAGCACGTTGTTGACGTGGCGCGGCTCGTCGCTGGTCAGCTGCAGCAGGATTTTGCGGGGATTGTCCCAGCCGGGCTTGGGCAAGGCGAGAACGGTGTCGGCCGCGATGGCCGGAACAACGCTGCCCAGCAGCAGAAGGAACAGAAGGGCGGCAAGGGCGCGCATGGCCGGCTCCTGGTGTATGATGCAATGATCATAAAGCGATCTCGTCCCAAGCGCTGCTGGATTCTGCATCATGACGTCATCCATCCTTCGCCGTGCCGCTTATGGCGCGGCCCTGTTTCTGGTCTCGGCCGCCGCCCTGGTGGTGGAAATCGTCGCCGGACGCCTGCTGGCCCCCTATGTCGGCATGAGTCTGTATACCTGGACGGCGATCATTTCGGTGGTTCTGGCCGGCCTGACCATCGGGCATTGGGTGGGCGGACGGCAGGCCGAAGCCCCCCATGCCCGGCGGCGCGTCGGCGCCGCCCTGCTGGCCGCCGCCGCCTGCACCGCCCTGGTTCTGCCGCTGCTGCGGTGGGCGGCCGGTCCGCTGCTGGGCCAGGGCTGGCACCCCATCGCCGCCATCGTCACCCTGGCGGCAACCCTGTTCCTGCCGCCGTCGCTGTTTGCCGGGATCATCTCGCCGGTCCTGACCAAGCTGGCCATCGATGTCGACCGCGATCATGCCGGCCGAACCATCGGACGGATGTATGCGCTGGGGGCGGGCGGGTCCATTCTCGGCACCCTGTCGGCGGGCTATCTGTTCCTGTCATGGATCGGATCGGCCGGAACCATGCTGGCGGTGACGGTGCTTTACGCCGTCCTGGGGCTGGCTTTTCTGGCCGACAGCCGGCGCCTGGCGGCAATCGCCCTGGGGCTGTCCCTGGCCGGCGGCACGGCGCTGGCGGTGTGGGGCGGCGCGGCCTTCGCCTCGCCCTGCCGGGTCGAAAGCGACTATTACTGTCTGCGGGTCGAGGATTTCTCTTCGCAGAGCGGGCGGCCCAGCGCGGTGCTGGTGCTGGATCATCTGGGACACGGCATCAACGATGCCGCCCAGCCGGAAGTGCTGCATTCCTCGTATCTGCACTTCACCGACGAACTGGCGGCCCGCCGGTTCGGCCGCGAATCCATCGCCGCCTTCTTCATCGGCGGCGGGGCCTATACCTTGCCGCGGGCCTGGTCGTC
>Ga0172373_10008487_pt1 | contig 13032 bp, 3 predicted proteins | sample Lak10m_2_FD_114546 | JGI IMG/M metagenome (GOLD analysis project Ga0172373, IMG submission 114546) | Freshwater microbial communities from Kabuno Bay, South-Kivu, Congo - kab_092012_10m | ecosystem: Environmental > Aquatic > Freshwater > Lake | place: Democratic Republic of the Congo: South-Kivu... | reverse complement strand
TTATTACTCACAAAATTATATAAATTTATTAAATATTATTTTTAAATGCACCGTAGAGGAAAATCAAAGATTTTCCTCTACAATGGATGGGGGATAAAATCTTTGATTTTATCCCCCATGCACAGACTAAATTTTATAAAATGAATATAGTTCAATAGTATTTTTTATGAAATTTTTAATAATTTTCATAAAAATGAGTGTATCATAATAAAATGACCAAAATATAATTTGATACACAAATTTTCAAAAAAATGTAATAACATTTTTTTGAAAATGATTAAATATACCTGTTTTTTAATAAAATAATTTTGGTAGTAATAATTATTTTATTAAAATTTATTTTTTATGAAATTTTTGATAATTTTCATAAAAATGAGTATATTTACAAAAATGTTTATCAAATACCACATAAATATATTTATTATGTAAAATTTAAATATTATTAATCTTTTTATATTTTAAATATTTAGCTTTATATTTTAAATATTTTATTCTGTGTATATCTGTCATTGTTGGTACATGTTGATATTCATAGAATATAGAACCAGATTTATTATAATAATAATTTAATTTGCAATATATATCATTTTCAACATATGTTTGTTGTAATTGTTTATATATAGTTTTAAAAGTATTATTTTGAATAAAGTTGGTAAGTAATTTAGATAATGTATTAATTTGATAATCATTACAATTATTAAACATATTTATTAAAATATAAATAATAAGTAATTTAGATAAATCGTTTTTATCCATTACATTTTCAATTTGATATTTATAATCAATAACATCTAATATAATATCATCAAAGTCTAAAGTTTCATTATACATTATATCAGTTCTTATATTTTTTCTTGATAATGATAATATTGGATAACTAGTTTTAAGAAATACTTTTATCATATGTCCAGGGATCAATAATAATTTTTTATTTATTACTATAAAAGCTAAACCTGTTAATATTGGTGTAAATATATTAGGTAAAAATGAAATATCATCAGTATATTTAATTGCAATATTTGTATAATCAAAATTACTATCATATTTTATTGATACATACAATGGTTTAATCCTAGATTTTAATGATTCTAATTTTATTATTTCTTTTTCATTTATTATTTGTATTTCTTTTTTTTTAGATTGTTCTTCCTCCTGTTTATGTTCTAAATCATAACTAAAAGAATTAGAATTGATATTACATATTAATTTAAATAATAATTCTCTATCATTAAGATCTAATTTACTTAATAATTTATTATCATAATGTATAATATCTTGTAATAATATTTGAATATCTGGAATAGTTTCATAATTAAAATAATATTTGACTTTTTCTTCATTTGGATGAGTTTTTATTGGACTAATATTTCTATTTATTGATTTATAAGTTTGAAAATTTAATAAAATGTCTTTATTATCTCTATCTTTATTATCATTTTCAAAAAAAATATTTATTAATTTTTCATTATCAATATCATTTTTATCATCACAAATGCGTAAAAAATCTACAATATGCCCCATATTTAGTTTTCTTAATCTAAACATAGCTTGTGCAATTTCTTTATATTTATTTAAATTATCAATTAAACATAAACCTTTTAATGATGGAAATTTATTTTGATTAATATCTATACCTACTGTATGACTTTGATCATAATATATTATTGGTGTAACATCAAAAATATAAAATTCATTATATGATATATTTTGATTATTAATAAATATTCTCTTATCATCAATTTCTGTTATAAATATAACAGGTCGTTTAAAATTTTCATACAATATTTTTGCAATATTTATATTTTCAATATTTTTAAATAATCCACATGTATCAATAAATACATCATAATTACTAAATAAATGAATATTTGTTATAAAATCTTTACAAGTTAATATTAATTTATCTGTATTTGGTATTTTATTAGATATTATACTAGATTCATTTATAATTGCATACGTTATATTTAATGCTACATCATAATCTTCATATTTATTGAATACATCTTTTAAATTATCTTGAATATAAAATTTAGGATAATTTATATTTAAAGTTCCTGAATAACCTATTTTATATATATTTTCAATATATAATATATCTACAAAAGATGTATTTAATTGTATAACTGTTAAAAATATTTTATTCAAGATTTCTTCCATAATATTAAAAAAATAGTCATCATAAAATTTAACTAATTCTTCATCTGTTATTGAAGTATTTGTTTTTACAGTATTTAATATTTTATTAAATAAATTATTATCAATAATATAGGTTTTAATATTTTGTGTAATTTTCATATCTTTAATAATGATATAATAATATAATGTTAAATACATTGTTAAAATTATTGATGAAAATGTTGAATTTATTTCTGCTTTATCTTTTCCAAAATATGGTATTATATATGCTTTAGTAGGATGAATACCCCAATTAATATTTTCTTTTAAATTATTATTTTTTAATTGTTCTCTAATATATTTAATTTCAGAATTTATATTTTCATTTTGTTTAATAATAGGTATTTTAGACTTAATTTTTTGTTTTATTTTTATATCTTGAATATCTTCAATTATATTATTTAATAATTGATAATAATTTTGTGAATTATCTAATACTGAATTTCCAATTTCTAATTTTATATTTAAATTACTAATTGTTGGATCTATTACAGTATCAAATTCATCTATTAACATAATTGAATTTTTATCAATTAAAACTGATTCTTTAGTTTTATAAATTTGTTCTATTTTTTCTTTTGATAAAATTAATTTTTTTTGTTCATCAGATGCTTTATCATATAAATATGCAATTTTAATTTCACTGTCAGATAAAACTATAATTTTTTCATTTAATTGAAAAAAATATGCATAATGATTTAAAGTTGCTAATGTTTGTTTTTTAAGATGTTGTGGTACTATAATATATATTTTTTTATCATGAATTAAGGAAAAATATAATGCTAATAATGGTGTAATTACTGCTGATTTTCCTTTACCCATCATAAAATGATGTATAGGAATAGGATAAATATCTTTAGTAAATTGTGTCTTAAATGTATCACCACCAATTTGTTTAAAATTATAATTAATATCAATCAGTGAATTTGATATTGGTTTATTATATGCATTAGTATCAGAAAAATTAATAAATTCTTGCAATATATTTTTATATTTTTCAAATTGTTCATCCAATATTTCATAACCATAAATAAATTCAAATAAGTATTCAAATACATATTCTAAATAATATTTTCTATTGTCAAATAAATTAATATATATTTTAATTTGATTACATAAATTTGATTCATCTGTATTATATAATTCATTTAATATTTCTATTATTTTATTATTATCTATATAATTAAGTAATAAATCCAATTCATTTATTATATTATCCCATGTTTTCAATTTTCCTAATTTTTTATTTATAATTAAAATATTATTTTCATAGTTCAGTTTTAATATTTCTATTTTTTGTTTTATTTTACCAATATTTAAACTATCGCATTTTATTATTTTTTTATAAAGTTTATATAATGATTTCACTATTTCATCTTTTGATTTTTTTATAATAGTTAATATATTTTGTTCATTTTTAAGTTCAATATCTTGATTATTATAAATTTCATTTGCTATTTTAAAATTATTATTTTTAGTTGTATTTAATTTATTTGTATATAACGATTTATCTATTTTTGCTTTTAATAATTTACATTCATATTCTGTTATTTGATATCCATTGCTAGATTTATCAGTTATATATATTCCATTTAATAAATTATATCCATAATTTTCTAATATTGTAACAAAATTTGATATATTTGATATTGGTAAAAAATTATTATTTTTTGATATATTAACTATTTCAATGTGATTATTATATGATATATTATTTAAAATATTATGAGTATCAGGTAAATCATAATTAGTATTCATAAAATATATAATTGAATACATACCATTTATTTCTGTTATTAAATGAAAACAATTTAATGGTATCATATATTTAAATGGACAATGAATATCCTCTATATTTTTAATACATGGTATTTTTTTATCATTATTATAAAATATATTGATAATTTTACCATCAATATCAAATTCAATAATAATATAATTAGTATAACTTAATATATATATATAATTATTTTTATTAATACTATCAGATTTAACTAAATATTGAATATAATCAGGTGTAATATTTAACATATTTTTTATCTTTTTATCTAGATTTATTATTTTATAATCATTTTTTTCTATTTTATGTCTTTCTAATAATATGGAAATTTTAATTTCAGGTTTAATTAAATCATCATATAAATATTCTATTGTCATATCTAGATCTTTTTTACAAGTTATTAAATTATAAATTAATATTTCATATAAAATATCAAAATTAATGAAAGGTATTTTAATTTGATAATTAAAATAATCTCTAAAATTTCTTCGTAAATTATAATCAAAATATTCTGATATCCACATATCAGTATCGGAATGACATTTAAATAATAATAATTGTATATTTATTATACAAAAAAAAGTAATATGGTTATTTTTATTATAATTATCTAAAAATAATTTTAAAAAATATTTTAATAGATTCTTTTTTAATTCTTGATTTTTATGGATTTTATTTATATTCATTTTTATAAATAAAAAATTATGATCAGATATTTTATTTGAATCTAACCACTTATTAAAAATTAATGATGGATTATTTAATAATAAATTTGTTTCATTAGCTAAATAATCTATATTAAATTTAAAATCATCATGATTATAATTAAGTCTATCTAATATCATATTATTTTCAAATATGTATTTATAAATATTTTGATCTTCATAATATTCAATTGAAATAATATCTTGCAAAATACTTTTAATAATATTTTGTTTAACTAATAAATCTCGCATTATATTAGAATTTTTAATTATATTTGATAATATATTAGTTAATAATTCTGATTTAAATACTTGATTAAATGAATCACATATCTGTTTTAATTTATCATTAATTAAATCAGTTTCTTTAGCATATTTCTCTATTTCTTTATCTATTATTTTAGATCTATGATTACTTTGATATTCTTCGCTAACATTAGTAATAAAATATTCTTCTATATTATAAAATTTACTATATAATATATCTAGTATTTCTACTAATATTAATATTCTATTTAATTCATTAATACATCTAATTATATTTTTATTATCTAAATTTAAATAATATGTTATTATATAATATAAATATATTTGATCACTATATATTTTATCATCATCTTTAATTTTAAATAATTTTTTTAATAATATTTCATAACGATTATTTTCAATATTACCAAAATTAAATCTTCTCATATTGTCAATATATTTTAATATGTCCGTTTTATATTTTATTTCAATGTCCATTGTAGTTATTTCATCATATAATTTATTAAAATCCTGAACATATTTATCTTTAATACGTGATATAATATTACTAATTATATTTTCTAAAAAAAAATCACTTTTTAAATTATCTGATTCAAATATATGATCAATATTATTAAAATATGTATCAGTTGATTTATTTATGTGATCACATACATAATAATAAAAATTATTTCTATTTCTAATTTTATCTTCATTATTTGTAAATAATAATATTAATAAATCATATAATGTTTTTTTAATATTAATTATAGATGAAAAATACTTAGATACTGTAAAATCAGTTATAGAATCATTATCTAATTCTTCAATTTTAATAGTATAATCATAAATATTATGATTACATTTAATCATTTTTAATTCATCATTTGTAAATAAATCTAAATTTATTAATTTGGTAAATATATTTTTCATTGGTATTATATTTGAATTTATATATTCAAATTCTAGATTAAAATTTTCATTTGTAAATATAGATTTAACAATTTTAATACTTGTTTCTAATGTATTAAATATAAATAATTTGTATTTTGTAGGATTATTATTAATAACATAATATAAACATAATGCCCAATATTTTGAAAACCATGTACATGACCCACTTTGTTGATCATGTATATATATATCATCATCAATAATATGAAATTTAGTTTTTTGCAATATATTTAAATATTTGTGATCAGTATCATCAATTATAAAATTTTGTAAATTTATTCTAGGATGTATTTTTAATAATGTTTTAGTTCCTATATTTGTAAATAAATCTACTAAAATATTGTAATATAAATCTTCTATTAATATTTTATCATACCTTTTTACTGTATAATTTTTAAATTGTGTATTGACATTATTAATATTAATATTAAAATCAAAATTATCATATAATAATTTAAAATTATCTTGACATAATAAATACAAATCCTCATTATATTGTTCTATTTCTGTATTATTAAATTTACTATAAAATAAAGGAAATAATAATAAATCAATAACTTTTGTATAATCTTTCTTTTGATATGATAGAGCAATATAAGGTTTATATTTATTTTCTTTAGTATCATGTAACTCTATACCTTTACCTGAATTAATAGCTAGTACATTTATTTTATCATCAATAATATAAATTAAAATTGATGTAGCATGCATATTATTACTAAAATTAATTATACAAAATTTAAAATGTTTCATAAAATCCTCATCACTAATATATTCAGGATCGAATCCTCTATATGTTAGATTTCGTAATTGTATACTTTTAATTCCAGATCTACCAAATGATCGATATTCTAATAATGATTCATTTGCTATAATATAATTTAATTCTAAATATTTATTTGGATTAGACCTATAAGATTTAGAGTTTATATCTATATTAGCTATATATATATCAGATTCATTTATTAGTTTGTTATCATTTATAAAAGTTCTAACATCATCAAAATTATATCCATAATTTTGATTTATATATCCATCTAATAAATGATAAAATGCAGGCATATTTTTATTTAATAAATCTTTAAACATTATAATATAAATACAGATATTTTTTATAAAAAATGAAAAATTATATAAATTTAGTAAATATTATTTTTAAAAACACAAATTAAATTTTATAAAATAAATATAATACAATAGGCATAAAAAATATTTATCGAAAATAAATATTTTTTATGAAATTTTTAATAATTAAATTCAAAAGTTCGATCTATCATAGATGTATTTTTATTTAATTCTAAATTTTTTCTAGTAGATTCACCACCACGAGGAATAGGCATTACTATATGATTAGGATCTTGCATATTTTTATCAATATAATTAAAAGCAAAATCAAACATTGTATTTTGTTCTCTAATTTTTTTTAATTCTTTTGAATTATTTCTTGATGCATTACCATTTCTAATATCATTAGATATATTTAAATTACCAAATCCACGACCTGCTCCTAAATCTTTATTATTATAATAAAAAAAAACTTTATTATTATTATCTACATTATTACTATAATTTAAATTATAATTATTTGGATCTATATTATTATTTAATTTCAATTGAACTTTATCTTTAGAATTTATACCAGGTGTAAGTAAATTTGTTTCATTGTCTATAACATCCATTTTATTAAATGCACAATATTTACTATCATAATTATTAATATCTAATTTATCAGTTACATAAAATTTATCCTTATAATTAAATTTTTTCATTATATATTATTTTATATTATTATTTAAATAAAAATTAATTATTCAGTATTTTTTTTATGAAATGTGTATTATCATGAATTTGATAACAATTTCCTTGAGATTTACAATTTGGAGCATCAAAATTATAACACCATTTTGCAAAACCTACTGAATCATTTACTATTTGAGTATTTGGCATAGTATAATAATTTAATGTTGATGAATTTTTACCCCACAAATCATATTTATCTATATTAATATGTTTTCTATAATTAGTATCTATATCTTTTTTAACATCTTCATAATCACATGCTTCTTCCCTATTTGGATTATTTATCATATCATCATAAGTAAAATTCATAAATGGATTATTCTCAGATGGTTTAACACATATCGGTTCTTCTGATTTAATCTTATTTTGGCCAATATAATAGGTAAATAATAGGATTAATAAAGATATAATAATAAATTTTTTATCTAAATTAAAAATTAAAATAAATAATATAAACAATATTGAATATGTAGCTAATAAATTAATTTTATCATTAAATGTTAAATTATCATATAGATACTTATTTTTAGGTAATGTATTATCTTCATATATTAATCCATAGATATAAAAATATATAGTACTTATAATATATTTCATATATAGTATTAAATTATTAGGTCTATTATACCATAATTCGTTCATTTATATTATATATGATATTTAAAAATATTTTAAAAAATATATATTTTTTAAAATATATCAAAATATATAATGGAAGACAAAATACCTATTATAAATATTTTAGAATTAAAATCATCTAAATCTGATAGTTTATCTTCTTTGAAAGATAATATATCAGATGTATCACTTATCTTATCAAAACATACTATCAAAGCTGATATAACTTTAACTGATAACAATTTTAGTTTAAATCTAAATAATGAAGCCAAAATTGATATAAGTAATAATCAAGTTAAAATTAATGATCCTTTAGTTATTAATGATATAAAAACACCAAATAATTTAAGTGTTATTAAATATGTCGAACCTCTTGATACTATATTTATCGGAAATAATCAAACAAAAATTCAATATATGGGTGATGTTAATTTTGCAACTTATATTAATTCTACTACTAAAGATAAAATTATTGTTTTAAATGAAGCTGTAGATGGAATACAAGATTTTGGTTCTGATAGTGGTATAGTCATAAAAAGTACTGATTATAAAAGTGGATATATTAAAACAAATAGTACAGCAGATAATTTTTTAATTAAACCTCCTGATGGAATTGAAGGATATATTGCAACATTTGATAAAAATTATAATTTAAATGTATCTGGTATATCTATTTTAAATTCAGATACTACTATATTATCATATTTATATATTGATAAAGATATTTATGTAAATGAAAATGCAAAAATTATGAATGATATAGATATTGGTGGAAATATTACTGCTAATTCTTTAAATATTTCTAATGATGTTAATATTAATAATATTAAATCAAATAAATTAAATATAGAAAGTGATACAGTTATAAATAATGTTTTAATCTCTAATAATACAATATTAAATACAACTACTATATTATCTTCATTAAGTATTTCAGGACCTGTATATTTATCAAATATTAATAATGATATATTTATTAATGGATCACTTAATGTTGACAATACATTAAGTGTATCTAATAACACTTTTTTAAATCAAGTAGATTGTAATAAATTAATTTCAAAAACAGATATATATTATAATGATAAATCAATTATAACTACATTTAGTAATATTGAAGATAAAATAAATACAAAACAAGATATTATAAATAATATAGATAATCTTAATAATATTAATAATATTATTTATTGTGATAAATTAGTTTATGGACCTATTAATAATCCTGTATTATATACATGTAGTAATCAAAATGAATATATAATTGCTGAAGTTAATACTAATGATATATATAATTTAATTTTAGGTAAAAGAAAATATAGTTTTGAATATGCATTTATTATAAATAATTTATTAATAAATAATCAATATATACTTAAAATTGATGTTAAATCTGATATAAATTCTCAACTAATATTGTCTTATAAATATGGATCTGATGGTGTAATTTCTAATAATAATATTAAAAATTATAATATTAATACTCAATTTAATACAATTTCATTAGATTTTATTGCAAATGAAACCGTTGTTGAAATTTTTATCGGTGATATAATTGATAATATATATAATCAAACTAACACAAAATATTATATTTATAATTGGAGAGTATTTAGAAAAAATCAATCTACTTTAATAAATTCTAGTATTATAGTTGATGGATATATTACTACAACTAATACAATTCATGCTCATGATATATATTTAAATAATGATAATGAAGCTATATCTACAAAATTTACACTGATTAAATCTGATTTAAATTATTTAATGGATAAAAATAATACAAAATTTATTAACAAAATTGAAACTACAAATATTATAAATACCGGATTTACTGTATTGAATAATAATACATCTATAAATTCTAAATTAAATGTTTCAGGCGATACTATATTAGGTAAAACAACTATTTTATCTTCATTAAACGTAATGGGACCATGTAATTTTAATGATATCAAAATTTTAGGAAATTTTAGTTTCGATTCATTAAATATATCAGGACCTGTTGTATTTAATAATTTAAATGTACTATCTAAAGCTGATATTAATGAATTAAATGTTAGTAATAATTCTGTATTTCATGATATTGTTACTAATAAAATTGAAGCTAATGAATCTGTACTAATAAAAAAATCAAATCTTCCTATAATTGATAATCAAACAAATTGTATTGCATGGGATGATAATAGCACTGCCGATTATAATGACTCATTATATATTACTGATGATATTATATCACAAGAAATAAGATTAACATCATATACATTTGTTGAAAAAAAATATTATACTAATTATCCATCAAAACATCATATCCTAAATATTTATGTTAAATTTAAACATGGATATACAAATGATAATATAGTAATTTCAATATATGATACCAAATATAAAAAATCTATAGGTAGAGTATTTTCTAAAAGTGATGGAATTAATATGTATGATTTTGTAGAAATTGCATGGACATTTATACCACCTGTTAATACACTTAATCCTAATGAATTTATTTTTAGAATTGGATCACATAATATATATAATTTAAGTTCACAAGAAGATACTGGATTTAGTTACTATAATTTAGAAATTTGCCCTATTGATGGAACATTGACTGTCGACGGTCCAGCTAAATTTTTATCTGATGCTGTATTTTCTACTAATATTATTGCCAATAATGCAACATTTAATGCTAATGTTAACATTAAAGGTAATACTTACATAGATGGTCCTATTACCAGTGATTTAGATGTACTCGGTACAAGTGTTTTTAATGATTCTATTACTGCTATGTCATATTTAAATGTAAATAAACAAATTACTTCTAATGACTTGTACTCAAATAATATAACTGGATTAAATATTATAGGTACTACTATTAATGCATCAACTATAATCAATAATTTTGAATTTAGAACTAGAAATATTAAATCAATGATTGATAAATATGATATTAATAATCTATATAATCCTGATCAAACTATTGATATAAATGCTAAAATTATTAATATCGGATCTAAAGATAGTATTGTTAATATTTTAGGTACTGCATTATATACTAGCAGAATTGAAGTCAATATATTTGATAAATTATTACAATTAAATTTAAATAAATCAACAAACAAGGCTAATGATGAAGGAGGCGATAGCGGTATAGAAATAGAAGGTTTATACCAAAATGGATATATAAAAACTACTCCCGATGCTAAAAGATTCTTAATCAAAGCACCTAGACAACAAAATAAAGAATATGTAACAACTCAAGATGAAGATAATAATATCTTTATATCAGGAAATACATATTTACATAAAAATTTATTTGTTTCTGGATCATCAACATTATGTGGGTTAACTACAATCAAATTTGGCGAATTACCACCAATTAATACTAAAGTTGATTGTATTGACTGGGATTTTTATACTTACAGACCCCTTAATAGTGTCAGTATTATAAAAGAATATGAAGCAACATATGTTACTCAACAAATAGTTATATCTTCCGAAGATTATGTATATAAAATATTTAACACAAAACATATAGAAAAATTACATATACTTAAATTATTTGTTAAAATCAATAATCGAGGAATTGTTAATTTTGCTGTGACTAATGAAGCAGGTAACTTAAATAGTGCAGTCGGAAAAACATTTATTTTTGATAATACTGTTGCTACTGATTATTTAGAATTAAATTGGACTTTTACTCCTCCAGTTAATCCTGATTATCATAATGGAAATTTTAGATTATATATCGGTAATATTGATATTCTAGAACAACAAACATATAATACTATCGAATATTATAATTTAACTATTCAACCTATCGATAGTATTCTAATTGTCGAAGGGGATGGTTATATATATGATACTTTTAGTGTATTTAACTCAACTACATTAATGACTACTTTAAATGTAAGTGGTAGTTCTTTATTAAATGATAAATTAGATATCAAAATTAATAATAAAAATAGATTTGAACTAGATAGATCAGGAAATATTATGATAACCGGTACAACAAAAATAAGTGATGGGTCATTCAATATTAGCGATAATTTAAATACTACTTTTTCAATTACTAAAGATGGTATAATGAATGTTAGTGGTAAAACATTTTTACATGATCATATATTAGCTACCATTAATGACATTAAAAGATTTGAATTAGATAGAACCGGTAATATTATGATTACTGGAACTGCCATTCTTAATGATGGATCATTTAATATTAGTGATAATTTTAATACTACTTTCTCAATTACTAAAAATGGTATAATGAATGTATCTGGTGAAACATTTTTACATGATCATATTTTAGCTACTATTAATGATATTAAAAGATTTGAATTAGATAGATCCGGTAATATTATGATTACTGGTACTGCTATTTTTAATGATGGATCATTAAATATTAGTGATAATTTTAATACTACTTTTTCAATTACTAAAGATGGGATAATGAATGTATCTGGCGAAACATTTTTACATGATCATATATTAGCTACTATTAATGACATTAAAAGATTTGAATTAGATAGATCTGGTAATATTATGATTACTGGAACTGCTATTTTTAATGATGGATCATTAAATATTAGTGATAATTTTAATACTACTTTCTCAATTACTAAAGATGGGATAATGAATGTATCTGGTGAAACATTTTTACATGATCATATATTAGCTACTATTAATGACATTAAAAGATTTGAATTAGATAGATCCGGTAATATTATGATTACTGGAACTGCTATTCTTAATGAT
>Ga0172373_10008485_pt1 | contig 13033 bp, 7 predicted proteins | sample Lak10m_2_FD_114546 | JGI IMG/M metagenome (GOLD analysis project Ga0172373, IMG submission 114546) | Freshwater microbial communities from Kabuno Bay, South-Kivu, Congo - kab_092012_10m | ecosystem: Environmental > Aquatic > Freshwater > Lake | place: Democratic Republic of the Congo: South-Kivu... | reverse complement strand
GCCCGTGACTACGCCGCCAGCACGGCTCGGAGATCGCGCGCGAACGCCTGCAGGTCCTCCTCGCGGGTGTCCCACGAGCACATCAGGCGGTAACCGTCGTTGCCGATGAAGACGTGAAAGTGCCAGCCGCGCGCTTCGAGCGCCGCGGCCACGGACCGGGTCAGGCGCACGAAGACCGCGTTCACCTCAGGCTCGAGGCAGAGTTGAACGCCTGCGATTGAGCGAAGGAGGTCGGCCAGGCGGGCGGCCATGCGATTGGCGTGCGCGGCGTGGCGGAGCCACGCGCCTGCTTCGAGGACCCCGACCCATTGGGCGGAGGCGAAGCGCATCTTCGATGCCAGTTGACCCGCCTGCTTGCCGCGCCAGGCAAAGTCGCGCGCGAGCACGGCATCGAAGAACACCACCGCCTCCGTGCTGTTCAGGCCGTTCTTGGTTCCGCCGAGGCAGAGCACGTCCACGCCGGCGCGCCAAGTCAGGTCCGCGGGTTTCGCGCCCTCGCCCGCGAGCGCGGCCATGGCGTTGGCGAAGCGGGCGCCGTCCAGGTGCACCGCCAGCCCGTGCCGTCGGGCGAGTTGCGTCAGGGCGGCGATTTCCGCCGGCCGGTAGACCGTGCCCCACTCGGTCGACTGCGTGAGCGACAGCACGCGCGCCTTCGGAAAGTGCAGATCGGAGCGGCGCGTGAGGACGCGTTCAACCGCCGCCGGCTCGAGCTTCGCCCGTTCGCCGGGACAGGGCAGCAGGGTGGCGCCGCCGGTGAAGAACCCCGGCGCGCCGCATTCGTCGACGAGGATATGCGCGACCTCGTGCCCGATCACGCCGTGGTAGCTCTGGCACGCGCTCGCGAGGGCCAGCGCGTTGGCCGCCGTGCCGTTGAACACGAAGAACACCTCGGCGTCCGGCCGCTCGAAAACCCCGCGGATCAGCTCGCGCGCCCGCTGGGTCCAAGGGTCGTCGCCGTAGCTCGCCTCCCGCCCGACATTCGCCTGCTGGAGGGCGGCCCAGGCCTCCGGGCAGATTCCCGCCGTGTTGTCGCTCGCGAAGTGGTGATCGGACCGCGGATGATCGGACATGCCCGCAGTCTCGCGTGGAGTCGCTGGCTCGGAAAGCGGAATGTGCAGCCGCCGCCTCCAGCCTGAGAGATGCCGGTGCTGTTCAGGCCGAGCCGGGTGAGCCGGTGCGAGGCACCGGAGGCGTCGCCGACGAATCGCTGCCGGCCCGCGGAAGAGGCTCGGCGGAGCGGAGGATCGGAGCACGCATGAACGCCGCGCTCTGGGTCGCCGGTGGCCCGGCAGTCGTGCCCGGAGCGGTTTCCGGGGAATCAGCGCGTGACGACGGGTGCCGCCGCCGCCGTGGCGGCCGCGAGAGGCCGGGTGGCGGGCGTATCCAAGGCGCGGATCGGGGTGCGGACGAAGAACACGCCTGGTCCGCCGGGCTGGTTCGCGTCGAGATCGTAGAACAGCGTGCCGAGGGTCTGGTCGTCGAGCTGCACGGTGCGCGGCCAGCCGCGTCCGGGGATGCGGCGGCCGGGATTGTAGACGGTGACCGCGCGATCCAGCGCCCAGCTGCGGCCGTCGTCGCGCGAGACGCTGAGCTGATACGCCCATTCGCCGTCCTGACCGATGCCATACACGATCGAGGTCAGCACGATCCACCCGTTGCGGAGCACCGTCAGGTCGTAGCCCGCGACGCCGAAGGTCGGCAGGGCGTGCAGCGCCTGCCAGGTGCGGCCTTGATCGACGGAGCGGAGGCCGCGGACAATGTCCACCGGGGTGGAGACCGGCAGCGCGGCATTCGCCACTGGCGCACCGCTGAGAATCGCGCCGCCCGGCGTCCGCACGATCGGCACAAGGCCGTGGCGGCGACCGTCGCCGAAGGGTTCGACCTTCAAGGTCTCGGGATCGAGCACGATGGTGCGGTCGTACAGGGGAAGCAGCCAGCGGTTGGGCGCGAGTTCGAGCAGCGGATGGCGCAGGCAGCTGTAGTTCGTAAGATCGTTCAGGGGGATCGAGACGACTTTCGACCACGTGCGGCCGTCGTCGTCGCTCGTGCAGTACTGGGGCTGGCGCCAGAGTTTGCCTCCCTCCGAGTGATAGCACGACCACTGCAGAACGATGCGCCCCGTGCTCAGGGTGGTCAGCGATCCGGGATAGATCGAGCACTGGTCGATCCCCGGAATCGGCTGCGCCGGGCTCCAAGTCCGGCCGCCGTCCTTGGAACGGCTGAGGAGCAATTCCTTCCCGCCGCCGCCTTGTTGGTTGTACACCGCGAGCACGTCCCCGTTCCGCGCCACGCAGAGGGAGGGGTGCACGTGGCCGTCAATGACGTTGCCGACCCGGACCGGTGCGGCCGGGCCGGCATCGGCGGCGGCGGCCTGCGGGGTCGTGAGCACGAGAACGGCGAGCGCGGCGAGGGAAGCGCCGAGGAGGCGAGCGAAGAAGCGTCGCCGCATCGCCGGGCCGCGCGGCGGGGTTGGACGCTCAGAAATGGGGTAAGAGGTCATGCGCCGAGGAGACGGGTCTGCGGACGCCCCTGTCAATGCGTGACTTCCGCCGCCGCGCCCCTCCGACGGCTCAGTTCGCCGCGTCGGGAATCTCGTTCAGCGTGTAGGCAGCGCGGTCGTTGGCCAGAGGCTCCCCCCGCGCGGACGTGATGCCGATGTCGAGGTCGAAACGGTAGACACGCCCCTTCACGAGGGGCGGCAGGACGAGGTCCACGTCGGTCCCCTCGGGCTGCAGGGTCACGCTCCGCACGGGCACCGCCGTCCGGTCGATTTCGCGCGACCCGTAGGCGGAGGAGTACTCGTAGCGGTAGTGCTCGATCCGATACGACACCGCCTCGGCGGCGCGGCGGCTGGGCGGGGAGGTGAAGCGGATGCGGAAGCCGTCCGGCCGGGCGTGGATCGAGTGGATTTCGAACGGCACCTCGCCCGTGTGCTCGATCGAATACAGGGCGCCGCGGTCGGGCTGGCGCAGCCAGCCCGGCTCGGTGAGTCCGCCGACCCACAGCCGTCCCACCGGGTCGAAGGTCACCGTCACCGGACCGAGCAGGCCGCGGTTCCAGAACGGGAAGCAGGCTCCCTGGTACTGCCCGTTCACTTTCTCCAACTGCGCCCGGATGATCGCCCCGCCCTCCATCACCTCCGCGAGGAAGAAGTGGCCGGCGAACGGGCCGAACTTCCCGCCGGTGGTGTCGTAGGTGACGCCGTTGATCGACTTCGCCCAGGCGTACGGCACCCACACGGCCGTTGGTCCGGGCGGCTTGGCGCGAGCCTCCGGCTGCTTGGGATTTGGGAAGCCGTAGAAACGATCCGGCACGAGGTGCGAGAGCCGGTTGCTCGCCATCCAGTTGCCTTGATTGTCGGTGAAGAAGACATCCCCGTCCGGGCCGGTCGTCCAGCCCACCGGGTTGCGCATGCCGAACGAGACTTCCTCGACTTTCCAGCCTGCGGGTTCGTGGGTGAGCCGGATCGCGGAGCCCGACCCTTTCATCTCCTGGGAACCCACGGCATGGGTCGCGAAGCTCACGATGTAGCCGCCGTTCCGGTCCGGCACCATGCCGTAGCCCCAGTCGTAGGACTTTGGATCGAGCAGCTGGGGAAACGAGAGTTGGTGCTCGAAGTGCTCGGCGATGCCATCGTGGTCATCGTCGAGGAGGCGGGTGAGGTTGCGCCGGTGCTGCACGAGCAGGGAGTGGCCGTCATGAGCCATGGCCAGGACGTCCTGAAAGTGCGTTCCGGTGTAGTCGACCAAGGTGGCGATCGAGCCGGGCTTGGGATCGACGCGGATCTGGAAGATTTCGCCCAGCTTGCCGGAGGCGATATACACGGTGCCGGTCACGGGGTCCGTCGCCATCGCGAAGGGCAGGAAGCGGTCCTCGCCGGAGGGCAGTCTTGGCACGGGGTGCTGCACCGCGCGGTAGCCGGGCCGGGTTGCGGCGCCAGGGGGCACGGGGTCCCAGGTGAATCGGGTCGGCTTCGCCGCCGGCTCGGGCCGGGCGCCGGCGGGAGTCGCGGCGGTGTAGGCCCATTCCACCGCGACGCGGCGGAGATCCGCCGAGGGCGCGAGGCTCACGCCTTCCCCGGTCGACTGGACCCGCCCTTCCGCGCGCACGATTACCGGTTCCGCTCGGCTCGCGCCCGCCGCTTGTCCCGGAGTGAGTTGGAGGCCGGCTCCCGCGGGAAGGTCCGCGAAGGTGAGCGCGCGGTGCAGCACGAATCCGGCGTCGGCGCGGGTCACGCCGAGGCGTTCCGTGCCAACGATCGTCTCGCCCGAGGGAAGGACGGTGCGGGTTCGGATCTCGAGGCCATCGCCGCGCCGCACGACGTCGGATAGGGAGCGCGTGAGGGACACCGGGGCGGCGGCGGGGGAGCTGACGGTGAGCGCGGTGCTCGCACCGGAGAAGCTCAGGATTCGCCGTCCTTGGATTTGGAAGCCGCGGATCGCGGACCGTTCCCGCGAGAAGGTCGCATCGGCCCAGAGGCTGTGCGGCGCGAGCGTCTGCTGGTCGTAGAGGAGCACGCTGCCGTCGGGATGGATCAGCCCGAGCGCTTCGAGGAGCGCGCCGTCCGGCAGGCGTACCGGAAAGTACACCAGTCGCGGCGCCTCGCCCGGGGCCGGCCGGGGGATGTCGTCCCGCTGGGCGAGCCATTCCTTGAGCTTGGCGTGGTGGGCCGCGTTGGCTGCGGAGACCGGAGTCTCGATCACGGGCAGGCGGCTGAGGACATAGGCGACGACCAGTGCGACCTTTTCCTCGCCGAGCGCCTCCTTCCACGCGGGCATGCCGGCGTCGATTGCGCCGTTCATGATTGTGGTGAAGATGTCGGCGGGGCGGCCGCCGCGGTCCCAGATGTTGTCCGTGAGGTCGGCGCCGACCACGGCGGCGTTGCCGGCCTTGCCGCGCAGGTTCTCGAGATGGCAGAGTGCGCAGGCGGTGTTGTAGAGTGTGCGGCCGACCTCGAGGTTGGCGGGATTCGCGGCGAGCCCGCGGAGCAGGGCATCGTTGATGAGTGAGGGCCCGGTGCCCTGCTGCCGGACGCGGGCGACCGCCTCCTCGAGGTCCGCCGCGCGGCCCTCCCGCGTCGCGAAAACGATGCAAAGCGCGAGGACGAGGACGATCCTGGCCGGGGTGGGCATGCCGGAGAACAAACGAAATTTCCGGCGCGGGTCGAAACCAATAGTCACTGAACAAGCGGTCCACTCCGGCCTTGATCTCCGCGGTCCGTAAGGGTTGGGTGCCTCATGAGCAAGACGTTGCAAGGGTGGAGTCGCCGACGTTTTCTCGGCGCAGCGGGTGGTGCGGCGGGTCTGCTGATCCTCAACGACGCGCGCTCGGCGCGTTCGTATCGGGCCAACGAAAAGCTTCGGGTGGCGGCCGTCGGCATCGGTGGCATGGGCGCGTGGAACCTCGCGCACTTCGCCGGTGAGAACGTCGAGTTCCTGGGTCGGGCGATGCTGATCACGCCCTCCTCACAGCCGGTGATGACCGGAGAGGACATTGTCGCGCTCTGCGATGTGGATGAGCGGCCCACGGATCGGCTGGTCCCGGGAAAGCGGAATCCGGCGTCGGAGACCTTCGCCCGTTATCCGCGCGCCAAGCGGTATCGCGACTACCGCGTGATGCTCGAAGAGATGGACGACCAGATCGACGCCGTGGTGGTGAGCACCCCGGATCACCTGCATGCCCCGATCAGCCTCGCGGCGATGCGGCGCGGCAAGCATGTCTACTGCGAAAAGCCGGGAGCCCATTCCGTGGCGGAGGGCCGCTTGATGGCCGAGGTGGCGGCCGAGAAGGGCGTCGCCACCCAGCTTGGAACGCAGATCCACGCCTCGGAAAACTACCGTCGTGTGATCGAGTTGCTCCGCTCGGGCGCGATTGGGACGGTGGAGGAGTGTCACATCTGGCCGCGTGGGGCGGGGGTCGAGCCGACGGATCGTCCGACCGACACCCCGCCGGTGCCCGAAGGGTTTCACTGGGATCTCTTCCTTGGCGCGACGAAAGAGCGGCCCTACCATCCGGTCTATTCGCGGGGCTGCGGCGGGAACTGGCAGCGCTGGTGGGACTTTGGGTGCGGAAACCTCGGCAACATGGCCGGGCACTTCTTCAACCTGGCCTTCTGGGCCCTGGACCTCCGCCATCCGCTTTCGGTCGAGGCGGAGGGACCGCGGCCGCATCCGGAGACGACTCCGGCGCAGCTGCACGTGCGGTACCGGTTCCCGGCCCGCGGCGCCCAGCCGCCGGTGACCCTCACGTGGACGCACGGCAGCCAGCCTCCGGAGATTTTCGCGCGGAACACGTTCCCGGATTGGGCGTGGGGTGTCTTTCGTGGATCCGAGGGGATGCTGCTGGTCAACTACGACCGCTGGATGCTGTGGCCGGAAAGCAAGTTCGCCCGCTTCGTGCCGCCGGCGCCCAGCATTCCGCCCTCGATCGGCATGACGCTCAGCCAGAGCGCCGAGTGGATGGCGGCTTACCGCTCGCTGCCGGCGGACCGGCGCGTGGCGGAGGTGGGGCATCGTCTGGAGTGGGTGAACGCGTGCAAGACGGGGAGCCCGACCGCCTGTCATTTCGGTTACTCCAGCCGGATCATGGAGGCGATCCATCTGGGTGCGGTGGCCTACCGGGCGGGAACCCGCTTGGACTGGGACGCGGCCAATCTTCGCGTCACGAACGCGCCGCACGCCAACGCCCTGCTCGCGCGGACCTATCGTCCCGGCTGGGGGATGTAGGGAGCGGTCCGGTCACGCCCGCCTAGTTGAAGCCCTCGCGCCCGGGCGAGTGGGGCAAGACCTGTGCCGCCCTCGGCACGGACGGGGAAGGATTGCGCGCTGCGCTTCCGGGAAGAACTCTGGGCGGAGGTACCCGCCCGATGCGCCGACGGAACGTTCACGGGAGGTCCCGGAGGATCCGCTGCGCGGCGTTGTAGCCGGGGGCGCCGCTGACTTCGCCCCACGGGTGGGTTCCCGCGCCGCACAGGTAGAGTCCGCCGATCGGGGTGCCGTAGTCGGAGAGTTCCTCGAGGGGGCGATGCCGGAAGAGCTGCGAGGGAATGGCGTCGACGTGGTGGATGTTTCCGTCCGTGAGCCCCAGGTGCTGCTGAAGGTAGTCCGGCGTGATCAGCCGATGATCGAGCAGGGCGCGCCGGAAGTTGGGCGCATAGTGGGTCACGGTCTCGATGATGCGCTCGGCCATCTCGGGGCCGCGCTCGGCCCACGTGCCCCGGCGCGGCGTCACCGGCGCCCAGACGACGTAGGCTGACCACGTGTAGCGGCCCGGCGGCGCGAGCGACGGATCGTAGACGCTGGGGATGAAGGCCGCGATGATCGGCCGCTCGGGGAGTTCTCCCTGCGCCGCGGCGCGCCAGGCCGCTTCGCGGTAGGCGCGATCCGGGGCGAGGATCAAGGTCGCCTCCCGCTGCTGCCGCTCCGTGAGGGGCCGGTCCATCCGGTACGCCGGCGGTTCGCTCAGGGCGCAATGAAGCTTCAAGCCAGCGGCAGCGTGGGTCTGGACCCGCTGGAGTCGGGCGCGCAGGCGCTCCTCCAGCGCCGCCGGTCCCACCAGACCGAGGAGCGTCCGTTTCGGATCGGCGTTGGAGATCACCCGACCGGCGGTGATCTGCTCGCCCGTGGCCAGTTCGACGCCCGTGGCGCGCCCGCCCTCGACCACGATCCGGGCGACCGATGCGTTCGTGCGGATCGTGGCCCCCTGATCACGGGCGGCGTCGGCCATCAGCTCGGTCAGCCGTCCCATGCCGCCGCGAATGAAGCCGTTGGGGACCGGCAGTCCGTTCTCGCTGTAGCCGCCCATCGCCGTTGTCAGGGCGAAGAGCAAACCGGTGCCGACGTCGTGGACGTCGCCGATGTCGGCCGCGACGCCGACATCGCGCAGGGTGTCGGACTCAAAGAAACGGTCGGCGATCCGGGCGATGGAATGGGTGAGGACGAGATCGAGCGCGCGCCGGTCCTCGGCGTCCTCGCAGCGCGCATAGATGTCGTGGAGGCTGGGCGCGGGTTGGAGGAGCCACGGCCCGAGCACGCGAGTGAGGCGGCCGAGGAAGCGCACCCATTCGGGAAACGCGGCGGCATCGGCACTCGAGAAGCGCGCGATTTCGCGCTGCACCGCCGCCAGTTCCTCGCCGGGGCCCGCGTTGGCGAGTCGGTCGGTGAACAGCGAGCGGCCGTCGGGGAGCAAGCGCAGGAACTGGCGCGAATCGACCACGAGCCCGCGCTCGTACAGCCCCATGTCGGAGATGATCCGCGGCCGCAGGGCCCAGACGACGTTCGCGCAGGTGGAGAAGTGGTATCCGGGGATCAGTTCCTCGGTGACGCACGAACCGCCGACGCGATCCCTCGACTCCAGCACCAGCGTCCGCAGGCCCGCCCGCGCGAGGTAGAAAGCGTTCACCAGCCCGTTATGCCCGGCCCCGACGATGATCGCGTCGTAGTCCACGATGCCGAGGCCTAGACAAAGGTGAGGCCGCCGTCAATCCACCGAGGGGCGCCGTGCCTGCAGGCACGGCGCCCCAAGGGGTCAGAGTGCGGCGACCTGCCGACGCAGCGCGGCGGCGAGGGCGTCGAGTCGCACCGGCTTGGCGAGGTAGTCGTCCATGCCGGCGTCGAGGCACGCCTCTCGATCGCCCTCGATGGCGTTGGCGGTCATCGCAACGATCCGTGGCTGGCGACTGAGGCCGGAGCGGCGGATCCGCCGGGTCGTTTCAAGGCCGTCGATGCCAGGCATCTGGACGTCCATCAGCACGATGTCATAGGTGTCGCGCAGGGTGGCGTTGATCGCTTGCTGACCGTCGGCGGCGGTTTCCGGATCGAGACCCAGTCTCCGCAGCATCTGGAGGGCGACGGTGCGATTGATGGCATTGTCGTCGACGAGCAGCACGCGCAGCGGCGGCAAGGGAGGGAGGGCTTGCGCGGGCGCGACCGTTGGGGCCGGTTGCGGCTCGGTCAGGCGCAGCTCACGCAGGACCGTGCCCAGCGCTCCCTCGCGCACGGGCAGGGTCAGCGTCGCCGCCGCGCCGACGGGAACCGGTGGCGCGCCGAGAGCCTGCAGCGCCACGAGGGCACCACCGTCGGCCCGCCGCACATCCCGCCAGCCGGCTTCGTCAGCAATGAGGAGGCTCCCCTCGACCAATACGAAGTCGACCGGCCCGGCGGCCACGCGGGAGCGTGCTGCGGCGAGGTCTTCAGCGCGCTGACCCTTGATCCCGAGGCGCTGGAGGCAGAGCACGAGCGCCTCGGCGGAGCCGGGGTGGCGATCCACCACCAGCGCGGTGCAGCCGCGCAGGGGATCAGCGGCTTTGCTTCGCGCGGCGTCGGCAGGCGGCGCCTCGATGTCGAACGTGAAGGTCGAGCCCTCGTTCTCCTCCGACTCGACGCCGATTGATCCACCCCACAGCCGCACCAGTTGGCCGGTGATCGCAAGACCGAGCCCCGTGCCTCCGAAGCGGCGGGTGTTGGACGTGTCGACCGGCGAGAACGGCTGGAACAGCCGGTCGCGCCAGTTGCGGGGAATGCCGATCCCGGTGTCGCGCACCCGGAATTCGAGGCGCCCCTCTCCCGGAACCCGGACCTCAAGCACGACCTCGCCCCGCTCCGTAAACTTGACGCCGTTGCCGAGCAGGTTGACCAGGATCTGACGGACCCGCAGCGGATCGAGAACGACGAGTCCGGGCACGTCGTCGCTGACGATGCCGGCGATGCGGAGACCCTTCTCGGCGGCCCGGAATGCCACGACTTCCAAGGCCTCCTCGACGAGCGCGCGTGGATCGACGGCGCGCCGGTGCAACTCCACGCGCCCCGCCTCGATCTTCGCGAGATCGAGGGTGTCGTTGATGATTTCCAGCAGCGCATCACCGCTGTTGTGCATGATCTCGACGAGCTTGCGCTGCTCGGACGAGAGTCCGGTCTCGAGCAGGAGTCCGCAGACCCCGATCACCGCGTTCAGGGGCGTGCGGATCTCGTGACTCATCGTCGCGAGGAATGCGCTCTTGGCCTCGTTGGCGCGTTCGGCCTCCTTGGCGCGCCGCACCGACTCGAGACTCCGGCAGCGCTCCAGATACCAGCCGAGGCGTTCACCGATCTGGGTGATCCCGTCGATGAGGCGCCGCGACTGCCCGCCATTGCCGGACGAGATGAGCCGCAGGGCTCCGAGCGTGCGGTTGGAACTGCGAACGGGCACCGTCAGCTCGGAGGCCAAGCCCGAACCGGCCGAGACCGCCGTCGCAGGGTGCCCGCCGGGGAACGTTGCGTACGTCAGACCGCTCGCCACGACGCGCGCGATGCTCGACCCGTCCGCCTCGGGCCATGATGCGGAGGAGCCTGCGGGGCGGGGCGCGATCGCCGGGTCGTCGGCCACCCGGTGGTGGTGGGTCCGGACCGTCGCTCCCTCGCCATCGACCAACCAGAGTTCGGCATGGTCGTAGCGAAACACGCGGCACACCTCGCGGAGCAGCGCCGAAACCGCGGCGTCCTCGCCCTCGGCGCCCGCGAGGGCCTGCGAAACCTCAATCTGAAGACGTTGCAGCGTGGCGAGCTCGTGGAGTTCCGCGCGCTCCTGCTCCAACTGCTTTGTCAACCTCTGCGCATCGTCGAGCGCCATGTCGCGCGTCTGCAGCAACAGCGCGAACTCCGCGATCGGGTCGTGGACCGCGAAATCGGTCAGGGTCAGGCCGAGGTTCGCGATCGTCTCCAGCTTGGTGACCCAAGGTGAGCCGATGAAGACGAACCTGGCCGGGGCTGCGCCGCCCGAGGCGAGTGCGATCACCTGTCCGCGGAGCTGGACGCCGTTCTGGGGCACCTGCAGGACGAAGAGTTGATCGCGCCGGTCCGTGACGACGGCGGCGTCGACGACCCCTTTGGGGCGCAGCAGGCGCGTGCTGTCGAGCAGCCCCGCTCCCTCCACGGCCGCCGGGCAGATTGTCGGGACGCTTCGCCCCACGTCGATCAGCCGCAGGTGCTGATCGAAGACCAGGTGAATGGGAAACGCCGCCTGCAGCAGCGCGTGCACGTCCGGTGCCGGCAGGCGTGCCTCAGGTTGCAGGCCCGGCATGGGAGTCGGTCGCTTCCTTAACCGGAGTGCAGCGTACGAGGAAGGTGTCGTGGTCCTAACCGTCCGCGCGGGTCGACTCAACGGTCGCCTGCACCTCGCACGCAAACAACGGACCGAGGCCCTCCAGCAGGCCCTGTACGAACGGCGTGAGACCCGGCCGGGAACTGTAGTAATGAACCAGCATTTCGTCCGGCCCACGGTCGGTCACCACAAAGCTCGGTGCGTCCATGCCGACGAACGTCATGCCGAGTCGCGCGTGGAGGTTGTCCAATTTGGCGAGGAAGCTGCGCAGGCCCTTCCCGGAGATGCGGAACAACTCCCGATAACCCTTCCGCATCGCAACGCCGATCCAGGAACGGCCGAACTCCCGCAGGAGATCGCTTGCCGGTGCTCCCAGTTCCTCCGAAGCGGCACCCACTAGCGCATACGTCACTTCGTCGGGATACTGCGTGAGTCTCAGGAATGACAGCGTATCGACCTTGGCCCGTTGTCGAATGCGCTGCCAGACCTCCTCTCCGTGGTTTCGGGTGACCAATTCCTGCACTGCGCGGTTCACAAGTCCGTACATGGGTCTTCGCCACTCGTTTACGGCGACCGGGAAGTCGAGAGGAAAGCAGACCGGCAGCGCTCGCGACCAGGAGGAGGAGGCTCACTGGTTACTTAAACCGTTAATGAAGAGCATGATATGTGTCGAAAAGGCCATCCGCCGAGTCTCTGTGCGGTTGCCGTGGATCGGAACCCGGTGCCGGCGTGTTTGTCCTCCTGCGGCTGCGCCGGGAGGGTGCCGTTCACTTCAGCCCGAGGAGGGACGGGAGCCAGAGGGAGATGGCCGGGACGTAGGTGACGAGCAGGAGCACGATCACCATCGCGGCGAAGAACGGGAGGAGCGGCCGGAGGACGTGGCGCAGGGTCGTGCGGGCGACGCTGCAGCCGACGAAGAGCACGCTGCCGACCGGTGGGGTGCAGAGGCCGATGCAGAGGTTGAAGATCATCATCAGCCCGAAGTGGATCGGATCCATCCCGAACTTCTGCACGACCGGCAGGAGAATCGGTGTGAAGATGAGCACCGCCGGTGTCATGTCCATGAAGGTGCCCACGAGCAGGAGCAGCACGTTGATGAGCAGGAGCAGCAGGAGCTTGTCCTCCGTCAGGCCGAGGAGCAGGGAGGTCACCCCCTGCGGCAGGTTGGCCGAGGACATCACCCACGAGAGGCCCATGGATGCGCCGATGAGGAGCAGGACGACCGCGGTGGTTGCGGCTGAGTCGGTCACGATCCGGGGCAGGTCGCGCCACTTGACCTCGCGGTACACGAGGACGGCGAGGACGAACGTGTAGAGCACGGCGATCGCGCTGGCCTCGGTGGGCGTGAACCAGCCGAGGATGATGCCGCCCATGATGACGAAGACGAGGGCGAGGCAGGGGAGGGCGGCGCGCAGGATGCGCCACGCCTGCGCCGCGCCGATGCGCTCGCCCACGGGGTAGCCCCGCCGCCGCGCGATCACGCCGCCGACCACCATCAGCACCAGCCCGAGGAGCAGGCCCGGCACGTAGCCCGCGACGAAGAGCGCGGCGATCGAGACGACGCCGCTTGCGAGCGAGTACACGACCATCACGTTGCTGGGCGGGATGAGCAGGCCGGTGACGGCGGAGGAGATGTTCACCGCCGCGCCAAAGTCCCGGTCATACCCTTCGCGCTTCATCAGCGGGGCCATGAAGCCGCCGTTGGCTGCGGCGGAGGCCGCCGCCGAACCGGAGACGGCGCCGAAGAGCATGTTCGCGAGCACGTTCACGTAGGCGAGCCCGCCCGGCAGGCGGCCGACCACCACCTTGGCCAGGTCCACGAGGCGGGCCGCCGTGCGTCCCCGGGTTGACAGGTTTGTCCCGGGCCCGTGCTTCCTTTGCTTCCGCCACCTCGCCAACCGCCGCCGCCTCGCGGCCCGCCCCGTGGGCGTTGTCCGGTTGGTGGGCGGCCGCCTGG
>Ga0172373_10008483_pt1 | contig 13034 bp, 15 predicted proteins | sample Lak10m_2_FD_114546 | JGI IMG/M metagenome (GOLD analysis project Ga0172373, IMG submission 114546) | Freshwater microbial communities from Kabuno Bay, South-Kivu, Congo - kab_092012_10m | ecosystem: Environmental > Aquatic > Freshwater > Lake | place: Democratic Republic of the Congo... | reverse complement strand
ATTTCATAATCATCACGAAGTTCACTCTTTGATTCGGGTCCAGCTTTATTGATTTCGTCCACTTCACTCTTTAAATCCTTGAATGTAGCAAATTGAAAGATGTCTCTCGTCTTAGCCTTACCATTTTTTATGAATACATCATATTCTTCAATTGTATTGCGTAAATCATCTGGAGTGGTTATTCCACTAGTTTCTCTATTAATCCATTGTTTAGCCATCCAACCTACATATTTTTTGGTGTCCGATGGATCAAAACCAATCAACAAATCAAAGTCTGCTGGAGACAATTTACCTTGGTCAACATATTGTTTTGCTAGTTTACGATTTTCTTTTAAAGGAATATCGTATGTTACAGTTTGTTTAATCAATTTTTTGAAAGTACTCATAATAGTATAAATATAAATATTAATGTAAATTCTACCTATTTATAGAATAAATATGAAGCGTTGGCACAACAAGATAATATATGGTGATGTAAGTATATCCAGCTTACATCTAAGAGAACTGCCCGATTTAAGTGATGTACTTGTTGATGGTAATTTTGAATGTTATAATAATTTATTAATAACATTAATAGGTTCTCCACGAAATGTTCAAGGTACTTTTTTATGTTTTACCAACAGATTGACAAGTTTGCAAGGTTCTCCTAAATATATCGGTAGAGATTTCAATTGTGGCAACAATAAGTTGACAACTTTAGAAGGTGGTCCTTTACAAGTACATGGTGTTTATTCGTGCCAGGCAAATTATTTAACTTCATTAAAAGGAGTTCCAAGTGTAATACATGCTTCATTCAACTGTTCTGGCAACAATTTGGTAACACTTGAATACGGTCCTAAGAGTATAAATGGAAATTATAATTGTCATAATAACAGTTTAAAATCATTGGTGGGCGCTCCCAAAACAGTATTTGGAGATTTTTTCTGTAATCAAAATAAGTTAACGAGTTTGGAAGGTTGTCCGAATGAAGTTTATAACGACTTTTATTGTGATAATAATGCTGTAAAATTCACAGAAAAACAAATAAGAGCTGTTTGTAAAGTAAAAGGAAATGTCTATGTCTAAAGTAATTAAAGGTGATGTCTCATTAATGAGAATGTATTTTAAGGAAATACCCGAAGTATTGGCAGATGTGGATGTAGTAGACGGTTCATTTAATTTTTCCGAAAATGGATTGAGTAATCTTAAAAATTGTCCACACACTATACAAGGTGATGTATTTTTTAGTAAAAATAGACTTACAACGCTTGTTGGTGGTTTAAAAACAGTTGAAGTCAGTAGATTAGGCGGTATAATATCTTTTGAATCTAATAAGTTAACTAATCTAGAAGGATTTCCAAGAGTTTATAACTCACCCAACCTTAATTTGATGTTGGGAAACAATCCACTTACAGCACTTAGTAGTAATTTGCCTAGACAAATAAAGAGACTGGATTTATCAGGCACACAATTACTGAGTTTACAAGGCTGTCCTAAAATAATTGGCGGTGATTCTTTTATGCAATATGATGGTTTATTTTTAGAGGATACCAATATTTCTAGTATGATTGGTGGTCCTGAATATATTGGCGGATTTCTTGATATATCTCGTACAAATATATCATCATTTGAAGGATTTCCTAAAAAAGTTAATGGAATGTTGATATGTGGAAAAACTCCACTTTTTGATGCTTTACAAGAAAATCCGTATAGCGAATTAGTTAAAACTTTAAAATCAATCTTTTCAGGTGGTTATATTAGTGACTATTCAGATTATGAAGGTCAGTTTGAAGATTGAGTTTTATTGACTATATGTACATAAACTGATATATTTATAATTATGTTAATTACCGAAGCCAATTTATCAAACTTTGAAGAATTAGTATCCGCAATAAATAAAGTATTGGATAGTAGAAATGTACCCGCCTATTCTGGTAGTGAAACTAATAAAGTTAGAAATTGGTTCACAAAGAAATATGTTCAAGCAATAAAAGATGACGAAATTAACATAGGCACACAACCTCACAAATATAAAGACGGTGAACCAGAATGGATGAATAAACCTGATGTAATGGATTTTACAGGCGAACTTTCCAGTGATGTTGTAGATGAAATTGCTCATATAATTGACTATTTTGCTACATTAGAATCAAACGATTTAAGAAAAATTGATAGAGAACCATACAAGATAATCAAACAAAAGGTTGCTGAATGGGACCGTGAGATGAAATCTACATCAAACGACCAACGAAACGAAGACAATCTTAAAAAACAATTGGTTCCGAATGTTGACTATAAAGTGGTTGAAACATTACCGTCCGGTTTGAAGTGGGTAAAACTAATTACACCAAAATCAAAAGATGTAGAGGGTGATTCAATGGGACATTGTGTTGCTAATGATGCTTATGAAACTGAAGACATTTATTCGTTGTGGGATAACAAGAACCGTTCACATGTAACTATTGAAGCAAATGATAGAAATAAAACAATAAAACAAATTAAGGGCAAAGGTAACAAATCACCTGTTGAAAAGTACATATCAGCTTGTGTGGATTATATTATTAAGTCTATACTAAATGGTTATACTATAGTTGGAGACGGTCAATTTTTTGGAATGGTTAAATATAATAACGAATTTCACTTTGATACTCTTGAAGATGTACCAGAAAAATATAGAGATAATCCTAAACTTAGAAAGTGGTCTGACCAGATTTATCCTACTGTTGTATATCCAAGACAGCAAAAAGCCATATCAGATTTGATGAAAAGAATCGTGATAGCATAAATTTAATAAACCTATGAAAAATACACTTACAGAATCTTTTAACAAGCACTTAAAATATGTTCAAAACAAATTGAATGAATCTGTTGAATCTAGCTTAAATAGTTGGATTGACCAAAATTCAAGTGGTTATGAAACATCATTTGATGTAGACACTATATTGGATGATTTACGCATCAAAAAAGATACCGCTGAATTTAATGCGGTTGTAAGTGCTATGAAGCAAAGAGGTTTTGATTTGGTAGGTGATATGTTTGTAAAGAAGTCGGATAGTGGCGGTGGTGTATCTAAAGAAGAAGTAAGTGATACAGCTAATGAATATATTAAACGATTTGGCAAAGGTTCATCTGCTTTAAAGACTGTTTCAAAAGACTTTGTTGAATTGAGCAAAGGCGGTGGTGATAGTGATATACGAAGTGGATATCCAAATTGGAGTGATGATAACTTTAAGCAACTGTTGGATATATTATATACAGCAGGTGGAGTACCCAGACCAATTGATGAAAAGTGTTGGCGTGGTTATACACAAAAGGGTATGAAGACATTATTTGGCAAGAAGTATCCTAATTGTGTAAAGAAAACAAAGAAATAAATTTATATGAATAATAATACATTAAACGAAACATTCCAAAGACACATTAAACTTCTACATAAGAAGTTAAATTTAAATGAGAATGTTGATATTAATCAAATTGCTTCTACATTACAATTCAAACCGGTAACCAAACAAAAATTGGTTTATAAATATGTTGACGGTGGTAAACCTGGTTCTATGTCTCCGATGACTTATACTACATCTACGGTTCAACAACCGGTTGTAACAGTAACTACAGATGGTAAAGAAACACAAAATACGGCTGAAGTGGGTGATATTATTTTAAGTGGTGCTACTGGTGAAAATTATGTGATTAAAGCGGCTAAGTTACCAAAGTTATATACTGGCAGTGTTGGTGGTGATATTTATCCAGAACAAAGTCCAAGACAAGTTGCTTTGTATAGTGGTGAACCTGTAACATTTAAGGCTCCGTGGGGAGAAGATATGATTATTAAACCAGGTGATTATTTGGTAAAAGATCCGGCTAATACTGGTTATTATAGAATTGCTAAAGTGGAGTTTGAAAAGACTTATAATCCACTATAAGTAATTAAAATAATAATTTATTGTGTTTTGACTGCTATATATTTGTTGACCATCATAATGTTTGATGGCGACACACACAAACACAAAGGAAATATATGGCAGATAATAAGACTCCCTACGAATTGCGTTGGGATATACTAAGAGAAATGATTAGTGTCACTCAAAACGAGTGGTTCACAAAGAAAGAAATTGCTGAACGTAACGCAGAAAAGAGTGGAAAACAGTTAGAATACATTGGTGATTTCCCTCTACATGATGCGGTACAAAGAGCTGAGAATGTATACAATCAGTTCATTTGTAAAAAGTAAGATACACAATTAAAACGAACCCCGTTATTAATTTAGCGGGGTTTCTTTCTATTTATATAGATGATAGTATTCTATATAATAAGTAGCATAATGTGGTGTAGTGTTGCTGAGTGGATTCTACACAAATATTTGATGCACAAAGCACAACCTGGCTTTAGGTATCCCTATGAAAGACATGCATTAATTCATCATACGATATTTAAAGCGGATGAAAGTTACCATCTACAAAATGAAGAGGATAAAAATACTATACCTATGGCAAAATGGAATGGAGTTGCAATTGCAAGTGTGGCCAGCATACCTGTTTATTTGATATTTGGCTGGAAAGGTTATCTATTAAATTTTATTGTATCTATGTGTTATTATGGTGTATATGAAACATTACACTGGTATATGCATTTACCGAAGAAAAGAAAGATAGAGTATATAACTTGGTATAGAAAGTTGAACGGACATCATATATTACATCATAGATATACAAATAAGAATTTTAATGTTGTATTACCGCTTGCAGATTTGTTGTTTGGTACTCTATTAATAAAGAGTCCAATTAAGTTTAAACAAGTTGAATTTAGTTATTGTGTACCTGATGTACAACCGATTAATGTCACAGAGTTGTAACTGTACCTTTTTATATTTATAAGGTATGAAAGTGAGAACTCTTTTTATAAGTGACACGCACATTGGAAGTGAGTTTTGTAATCATGAAAAGTTATTGAAATTATTAAGTGAAACTGAATGTGAGTATTTGTATATAATTGGTGATTTTGTAGATGGTTGGGCACTCAAGAGACGATTCAAGTGGCACAACAACTACAATGTGATATTTCAAAAGATATTAAGAATGAGTCGTAAAGGCACTGTTGTTACCTATTTGTGGGGCAATCACGATGACTTTATGGAACCGTTTACTGATATTCATTTTGGTGATAATATATTAATTACTAGAGAAACTATACATACCACTGCTGATAATAAAAGATATTTAATAATGCACGGCGATCAATTTGATGGTATTGTTACAAAGAACAAGTGGATACAAAAGATTGGTGCTATAATATATGATTTTAGTTTGGGTATAAACAAATTATTTAGAATATTCAAATTTAGCTTTAGTAATTTTCTCAAGCAAAAGGCTAAAGAAGCTGTAAAATACATTGGTAACTATGAAGGTACACTGAGTGAATATTGTAAGTTAAATAAGTATGACGGTGTTATTTGTGGACATATACATGCTCCAACAGATAAACAAATGAATAATATACGATATATCAATACAGGCGATTTTGTTGAAAGTCTTACAGCAGTAATAGAAACTGAGGATGGTACATTGAAACTAATAAAACTATGAAAAAAATACTATTTGGAGTTTGTACTGAAGGAAGTGGACATACTATACAAACTATTGCAGTCAAACAGTTTTTGAATAAACACGGTTATGATGTAAGTTGTGTATTGGCTGCTGAAAAGAAGTTGGGATTACCTAAATTTTTTACAGATGAATTTAAAGTGGTTACATTTGAAGGATTTGATTTTGTATTTGATAATCAGAGCAGAGTAATAATTTGGAAGACTATATTAAAGAATGTATTAGAATTACCCCGATTAATTTATGCATTTATCAAGATTTACAAAACAATTAAGCGAGAAAATCCAGATACTATTGTTAATTTTTATGAACCATTGGTTGGGTTATCTGCTTTATTGTTTCCTAAAATCAAGTATATAAGTATATCACATCAAAATGCGATGACACTTGATGTATATCCTAAAATAAGTGGTTATTTTGTTCAAAAGTTCTTTCTCAAATTAATTAACTGGGTAACAACATTGAGAGCCAAAAAAGTAGCGTTAAGTTATTATGAATTTAGTGATGATAGTGTAGTATGTTGTCCACCTGTGCTCAGACAAGGCAGTTATGACAAAAGTGACAAAACAGAAGATTTTGTGTTAATATATTTAATGAATCAAGATATGGTACCCGGTTTAATTGATGAAGCTGTAAAACATCCAGAATTAAATATTGAATGTTTTACAAGATTGACCCGAGAATTTACCTGTCCTCGTAATCTAAAGTTAAATAAATTAGATGGTAAGTTATTTCAGGAAAAGATGAAAGTATGTAAAGCTGTGGTTTGTAGTGGTGGATTTGAAACAAGCGCTGAAGCTATATTAAATAATAAACCATTGTTGATGGTACCACTTCCAAATCACTATGAACAATATGCCAATTGTAATGATGCAGAAAAACACGGTTTTGGTTATTATAGTAAAAAAATAGAACTACACAAAATACCAAATAAACAATATGGCAAAACAGATTGGTTTTATTGTGTAGAAGACAAGTTAAAAAGTGTCTTTAATTTATAAAACCAATTTTCTTGTAATGTTTTTTTATTAATATTTATTTAATATGACACATTTTTCACAATTTTTGATTGAAGGTAGGGTAGATGACTTTAAAAAACTATTAAAAGGTGTCTATAATGATGAATATCTACAACAAATAGTTGATAAAGATACCAGCAAAAATCATAAAAATCTACTTTGGATAGGTAAAATATTAAAATCTGAAAGAGATGTAATTGACTCGGATGAATTATTTAAGAATTTAGAGTTGTTTAACAAAATAGGTACCGCAACCGATTTGTATAAATTTAAAGATTACATGGAATTTATCACATTCTTATCCGGTAAAAGTAAAGAAGTTGCTGGTAGTAGAATGAATTTAATCAAAAAAGATAGCAAAACCATAGCTAACACAAAAAGATGGTTGGTTGTTGTGCCCAGATCTCATGGTGCAAGTAGATACTTTGGTGGTGGTACAAAATGGTGTATTAGCACAAGTAGCGAACATCATTGGACTGATTATTATCATGGTAATACTATCATAATGATAAAAGATAGACAAAAATCGCCCGATGATGTTTTATTTAAAGTTGCATTGGTCGGTAGATCCGAAGGTAGTTTCGATAGTTCAAAATGGAGTCCTGCGGAAGATAAAATCAGAGATTTAGTAACTTATATAGATTTTTGGAAAGCAGACGACCATAGAATGACAAAGCCAGAAGCTGAAGATTATGTAAGTCATTTACCGGAAGATTTGGTAGATAATATATTGGATTATATTGAAGATGATGATATAACTGAAAGACAATATGAACTGTGGACGAAAAAAGCCGAAGAAAAGTTTAATACAGGCAATGGTTTGAGAGAATTGTTACAAGAATTATTTGATGCAACTGAACGCACTGTTGAAATAGAATCAAAAAATTTAGATTATGATGAGTTTTATCAAAAGATGCATGTCAAGTTTGAAGAAGAAGGTTCTAATTTTGATGAATTTTTGAGAGAATTGTGGAGTGCTTGTATATACGAACAAGGTGTGGAAAGTGATGAATTTACACCCAGTATAAGTTCGAATAATTTATCGAGATTAATAACTCATACATCTACAAAATACGATGACTATGTTGATATGGCAACCGAAGTATTTTTGGAAGACGAAGATGCAATGAACATGGATGAAATTATTCAACAATCTTTGATACAATATTCCACTCCAGGCGACAGAAATAATCCTTACAATGTAATTGTCAGAATGTATGATAATGGTACAATACCAAATACAAGTTATCTTAAAACGCTTAAACAATCATTGGATATGTACAATGCAAAATATAATCCAAACTGGTTTCAGGGTCAACAATCACTTAGATTAGGTAATCAATTTGCAGGTATGATGAACAAGTTTGTACCACGCAACATAGAAGATATTGTAAAGGTATTGAGTATAAATCCACAAGCAAAAGAAATGGTTGATATAATTCAAAAATTTAGAAAAGATTTATACGAAATCAAGAAGTTATTTAGATACAGAGATTTCTTTAAGTGAACATTTACTATTTATAAAATATGACTAAAAAAGAACTATTGGGATTAATCAGAGAAACCGTCAGTCAATTGAAATTGGAACAACCTGCTCCTACAATTGAACCACCCACAAGACCAGCAGAAAGACCACCTGCACCAACAAAACCAACTGAACGGCCTAATCCTCTCAAACCAACTCGTCCAGGCATTGCTCCAAGACCCAAAGCACTTAGTCACGATGTACAAGCATTCTTGAATAGAAGAAAGAATATTTCAGAAAAAATTGAAACAGATGATTATCCAGACATCATTGACCCAAGTAAAAGAGCCAAGATTGAAAATGAAAAAGATTATGTAGAACAAATACTTCCAGATTTAGGACCAGCCGCTGATAGATACTTGGAAATTATAACCAGTGAATCTTATAAAAAGAACATTGATAGAATCGCACATTATTTGGGTATAAATAAAGACCAAATACAATCAAAATTCCCAGATTATCCATCAATGATGATGATTGCATTTAAAGCTCTGTCAGATGTAAGTAAAGCTGAAAAATCGTTAAAACCACAATTGGAAAAGATTGCTGTAGATGTAGTACTACAATTACAAGAATATAAGTTTGTAAAAAAATTGGTTGATGACGGCGATCTTATTGTCAATGCAAAATTAGGAGATGCTAACTTAGCAGCAAGTATCACCGTTGATAAGATGGATGATGAAATGTCAAACGGTTTAACAGTTGCTGAAAACTTAAATATGCAACTCAATACTATATTAGGTGGTGATACTGAAGGTAAGTTGAGAAGAACATTGGCTAACTATATGACACAAGGTGATGCTGTAAATAAACTATTTTTATTTAATACAGTATCAGACAAATTAGACCAATTGAGTCCAAACCTTTCAAAGAAGTATGGTATATTATCAGCAATTACACAAATTGGATATTATCTTACTCCAGATTTTCCAATTACAAGTGATATAGTAAAAATGGCCGCTGTAGGTAGTGAACAAGTAGTGCCTACAGGTGAAAAATATACAATCAAAGCAAGAGCTCTTACATTTCCATATCTGGTACATGAATTGGTTAAAGGTATTGGTGATTATTTAAGCATGGATTTAGCTTCTCAAGAAGAGTTGGACACAGAAACATTACCTGATGAAATCAAACAAATCATGGCTGGTCCGGCTTTGGAGATGAAGTTGAGAAAATTGATACCATCTGACAAGATTGAATATTTGCCGTTGGTAAAGAAATTATTTTATAGACTGCCAGTTGAAACAATAAAGGATATATTGTTGGGAGGCATGAAAGCACAATCATATATGAATGATTTATTGAAACAAGCTGAAAAAAGTGTAGAAGATGTTGACTGATGATGGTAATTTTGTAATTAAGAAATAATATGAATTATAGAGATTTTTTCTTGTTGGAGAGTTGGAAAAATTATGTAGTTAGTACCAATCCAGAAATATTATTGTATGATTTTTATGTATTGAGTTATTTAACCACATTACCAATTGATCCAACCAATAAAAGATATGCGGGTTCTTTTGTTGGTAGAAATCCGAGTGAAATCAAGTCAGATATTGACAATGCAGAAGATAAGTTGTTACCCGTTTTGAGAGATAAATTAACTGAAGCATTATTTATTGCTATTTGTGCTGAAATTAGACATGTGCTTGATAAAAGACAAGATTGGAGTAATTACAAGAATAATAAGTTATTAACGCAATATATAAGAAATTATCAATTAATATCTGGCAATACTCCTCCGGAATTTCAACCAAAAAGAAATGTTGGTACGACTCAATTAGTTCCGAAAGAAAAAAGTTATATGGATTCTTTCAAGGCTGTAACCAAAGCAATAAAAGATACGGGTAGTAGCAGAGAACAGTTTGTACAAATGACGGTTCCTATGTTTAGAACGATGAAGTGGTCAGGAATGTTTGGTGGTGAAAAATGGGCACAAATTTCTGAAGGATATTTATTATTGATAAAACATCCTCAAACCAAACAACAACTACAGGTTGCTATAGACCATGCTTATGATTTACAACATAATACTAACACTGTATTAAACAAAGTAAGCGATTATTATATCAAAAATGATATTACATGGTTAAAAAAAGCATTGGATTTCAAAGCTGACTTAAAAAGTTTATATCAATTATTACCAAAATGTAGCAGTGACATGCGTAAATTAGCATTAGAAGCATTTAAAGCGGCTGGAGTAAATAAAGATACATTGGAAAAAACAATACCAAGTATAAGTTCTAAAACTGATAAACAAATAGATGAAAAACCTAAAACCGTTGCAGATGCAATTGGTAAAACTGGCATTGTTTTCTCTAAAAATGAACGATTAACTGTACAAGTGGTTGGTGTACAAGGTACAAATAGAGTCGTAGTTGCTCATAGAGGTTCAATTTTAGATAGAACATATACACTCGATGATATTGAATGGAAGAATGACGAAAAAACTTCAACAAGTTCAGATTCATCGAGTCACTATGATATTGGTACAGTGATTCAATATCCTGGTTATGTATATGAAGTTTATAAAATTTTCTCTGACCATGTACATTTAAAAGTAGTTTCTTCAAGTGTAAACAATATAAAAGTTGGAAGTGTTACTGAATTGACAAAGAGAAATTTTGAAAAAGATATAAAAAATAAACAAAAACTTTCACTGAGTGATTTTAAATACGGACAAAAATTTAAATTAGATGGAGAACTTGTAACTGTTACAGGTATAGATGCTTTCAACAAAAAAGTTAGTGTCAAACTTGATGGACCTGATGAACTTTTAGGTAATAGTTTCACACTGCCATATTTGTTGGACAAAGTTGAGTTTGTATCGTCGCCTTCAGATGATATGCCAAAAGCTGATTTTGGTGCTGATTTGGAACCTGATGTTGACGATGCTGATAGAAAACATAATATTGGCAAGTATGTTGAATTTCATGATTCATCTGTTATAGGCGGAGAGGAAAAACTGATATTTGTAGCTAGAATAATTGGATATGATTCGTCTAATAATCAATTTACGCTTAAAATAATCAAGACTACACCTGCTAATGAAACATATTATGGATATACTGAAGATGAGATTATTAGATGGGATGATGATGGTAGTTTGAAAGTTGTTGACAGCAACAAATATGTAGATGTTGATATTAAATCACCATTTATTAACGCTATATTAAATAAACATGTGACTAAATTAAATGCAATAAATACCAAAACCAATTTTGCATTGGCCATATTACAAATTACAAGTCATAATTTAAATTTCAGAGATGTAAAGAGACGAGTCAAAAGTCTTGATAATGAACTTTATTTTAAATGGATAAAAGAGTCTACTGCTAAAATTATAACAACTGATATTGCTACAGCTATAATTACTGGACTTGGAGAAGTTGATAAAGATGAAACTCAAATACCTGAAGTTGATAAATTTTTAAAAGCTTTCAAATCTTTTGACGATACAACTTGGTTATTTACACAAAAAGATAAATCTACAAACACACTTAAAAGTCTTTTTGCATTGAGACCCGATTTAGAAAAATATTATAATTCACCCGATTTTGAAAGAGTGATTAAAAAAATCTACGGAGATTTTAATACATCTTATCATGATAGTTTCAAAGATTTGTTTTCACTTGTAAAACCATATCCAATAGATTTTCCAAGATTTGAACCGTCGATGGAGTTGTTTAATATAAAAGGAAATAAAATATGAAAGAATTATCAAAAACTTGGAAAAGAAGAGACGGTAATTTATATAAAAAGTATACATTCAGTAACTATACTGATGGTATAAATTTTGTAAATAAAATAGCTAAACATGCTGAAAATGTACAACATCATCCTGAATTAAGAATTGGTTATGGTAGTGTAGAAGTTTATTTAAAGAGTCACGATGTAAATAAGATAACCAAGAAGGATGTAACATCTGCTAAAAAGTATGATGAATATTACAATGAGTGATGAAGCATTTGTTTATATTGTAATATTACCACTTTTAATTTGTTTTGGCACACTTACCTACTTTGTAACAATATATCTATTAAAGAAATATACAGATATAGGAATTGACGAAAAAGATAAAAGACGAAAGTAGTTATGGATTTAGATAGTGTTATAAAAAAGTATCCCGTAGTAAATACTGATTGGAAATATTGTAGTGATACCGATACATCACTTAACAGTCATATTTTTATGGAGATACAATATAATAATTTACCCGATAAAATTTATAGTGATGTTACACACTATTTTGTAAGAAAAAAATATAAATCCAATTATGATAGTTACGATTATACACGAATGAGATTGGATCCCTGGAACAGACAATTCAAGTGTTTTCCATTTGATAAAATGTTTGGTAACAACACTTTTGGATGGGATGGCGATGTTTATGGTTGGTGTAGTATCAGAGATATTGCTTATAAACAAGATAGATGTTATGTTATAACTACAACAGTTTATAATAAAAAAATATATTGTTTGGATATTCTAAATGATGTCAACAAAATTTAACATTTTTTAAAATTAATTCAGATATGTATTGATTGAGTTATATACATGTTGTGTCATCATGTTTTGATTGCAGTTAATGTTATGAAAAATTATATTAGATTATTTGTTATACTAGCGTTATTGTTTTTAACATCTACGCAAATTTTTTCTCAAATCGTTACCAACTCTGCTACACTGTATGGTGTAATCAGCGAAGCTAATGGTAATACGGTTACAGTACCAATTCCGTTAGAAGTAGTAAGAACTAATGGTATGGTAATGGAGTTAAGGCTTAACATAACCAATGTAAGTCAAACAGCTACTACGCTTAATTTAGCTGTATATAATTTGATTTATACCACAAATGTTGTGGAAACTCCAGTCACAAATAATAATGGTGGTAGTTTAGCAGGCGGAGGTGGT
>Ga0172373_10008479_pt1 | contig 13039 bp, 9 predicted proteins | sample Lak10m_2_FD_114546 | JGI IMG/M metagenome (GOLD analysis project Ga0172373, IMG submission 114546) | Freshwater microbial communities from Kabuno Bay, South-Kivu, Congo - kab_092012_10m | ecosystem: Environmental > Aquatic > Freshwater > Lake | place: Democratic Republic of the Congo: South-Kivu... | reverse complement strand
GGAAGCATTTGAAGAAGAAATAAATGTATTTGCTGGTGTGTTTGACAACTATGTCGCTTTGGGTTCCCAAATTGATGTTGGCGACCGTAGAACAGTTATTGCCGTAGGAGCCGCTGTCGCTGTTGCTGGTGCGATAGGGGCCACTGGGAGTCCCTTGGGTGGCTCTGGTGGCAATTCCGGTGGTGGGTCGCCTCAGGGGTCTGGCAACAATACGGCCCGTAAACCCGAAGAGGAAGAAATGAATGGGGAAATTGCTTGGGATGGGGTGGAGTGGATAAAACAAATATCTATTTTTAAGTACAATAATGGAATAAGAATTTTGGATTGGAGTCAATTTATGAAAAAATTTAGTTACGGCATCCTTAATTTAGGATTTACAATTTCTGGGTCTTTGGTGGTTTATTTAACCCTGTCCGGAACCATTCAGAGAATCGCTGGAATTTCCTCAATTATTGCTTTTATGGGAGCCATGTATTTACATATGAAAGAGCCGGATAGCGAATAGTTGCCGCTATACTAAATCTACAACACAACAACTTAACGAGGTATCAATGCTCCCAAATAAAGATGTCCTAGATATTGCAAAACGCGAATGCAAAGGCGACGCTACGCCAGAAGAGGTCTCCTGGCTTTGCGATGAAGAAAATCGCCTGGCGTGGTGTCACGCTTTAATCACCGCACTTTCTGATTCCGATTCTCAAATGGTTTTCCATAAGACCAGAATAGATATGCTGGCAAAAGACGCCCAATTGGGACTGATGGACGCCAATGATTACCACGAAGAAAAACTCAAATTTGATGACTGGTTTAGAAAAGCGCAAAGATATCGCAACGGAATCAACAAGAGACTTTCTGAAGTCAAAACAATTATAAGTAGTGCTTCTAGGCTAAACCTGGTTGAGGAAAATGCTCGACTAGCGCGCGCAATCATTGAACACAAACGCGCTTCTTTTGAAGGCGATTATAACGCAGAACCGCATGATATTTGTCTGTGGCAGAACATAGCAAAGAATTAAAAACCTACGACCCATCGTCGTTAATCAAAGCCATAAGAGTTTTGGCGGATACTTGCGACGGGGCTCTAGGAAAAGATTTTGTTGGCTTCAATAGGGCCGACTCTCGATATGGGACGATGCTTGCTTTGGCCCCAGCATCAAGTTGGACAAATTCTGTTTGTTATGAAGCGTGGATGATGCTTGCTAAATATAAAAATCAATTACTAGTGAACAATATAAATTATGACGAAATAGAGCCTCCGTTGCGCCCGTCAAATTTTGCCGAAGAATTCAGTAAAGCAAACATTAAACTTAATAATCAAACCAAAAATTCTATTTCAACAAATGGCGAGTTGTTTATTATCCGATGTGAATACGATGAACAATTAATTGAACAAATACGCGGAATACCAAACGTATTTTGGAATACCCAAGCATTGGTTTGGCTTGCGCCGCTTTCTAGTGAAAAACAAATTGCAAAACTTGTACAAAATTATGGATTTACAATATCGGAAGGTGTAAGCATGCCGGGCATAACTTCAGCGCCAATTACAAATAATAACAAAAAAATTACAGTGTCTAAGAGTGGAAGATTGATATTTGACTTTGAATATCATCCAGAAATTGTTGCGGAAATCAAAAAAATTCCTGGTCGCCTTTGGGATGTAAAGAAAAAGTTTTGGTCCATACCCCCAGTCATATCCGGGATAGAAATAGCCGACAAGTATGGGTTTGAAGTATCTTCTCAAATTCGCACCGCAATTATGAATTCTGCAAAAAAAGAAGCAGAACTTTTAGAAAAATCGGCATCTGTTGATGCAGACGTAGAGGTGCAAAACCTTTCTGGAACGCTTATGCCGTATCAAAAAGCCGGTGTTTCTTATGCCTCGTCTGTTGGCCGTTGTTTAATTGCCGACCAAATGGGACTTGGTAAAACGGTCGAAGCAATAGCGACACTTGAATTAAGAGACGCATTTCCTGCGGTTGTTGTTTGTCCTGCGTCCTTGAAAGAAAACTGGCGGCGTGAAATCAATAAGTGGCTGCCACACAGAACCGTCAACATCGTGTCCGGCAAGACCGACATTGTAAATGCCGATATAAATATAGTCAATTACGACATTCTTTATAAATTCGTTGACGCAATAAAACATCTTGAACCAAGTGGATTGGTGCTTGACGAGTCGCATTACGTAAAAAACGGAGCATCAAAAAGAACAAAAGCGGCGAAAGATATAGCCTCTAAAGTACCCAAATCGGGAAGTGTCCTATTGCTTTCCGGAACACCGGTCACGAACAGGCCTTCAGAACTTGTAAGTCAACTTGAAATTATGGGCATGCTCAGTCGCTTTGGAGGCAAATGGGCGTTCCTTAAGAGATATACCGCCGCCTACCATAACGGTTTTGGTTGGGATACAAATGGCGCAAGTAATTTGATGGAACTCAATACAAAATTGCGACAAAACTGTTATATCCGCAGAACAAAAGATGAAGTATTAAAAGAGTTGCCGGAAAAAAGTAGAAACGTAATTCATTTAGAACTAAGCGGAAAGGGACAAAAAGAATATTTTTCTGCTGAAAACGACCTCGTTCTTTTCCTGAGAGAAAATGGTTACAAGTCCAAAGACTCGTCTGAGCACATGGCCCGTACTCAGGTTTTGAAACGTCTTGCTGCTTGGGCAAAAATGGATTCGGTAGAAGAGTGGATTGATTCTTTTCTTGAATCTTGCGATAGAAAACTTGTTGTTTTTGCTCATAATGTCGACGTTGTGGACCATCTTGCCAGCAAATATGGCGGGCTGCGCGTGAGTGGGCGTGACTCCCTTGAGGAGCGTCAGCATGCGGTTGATTCGTTTCAAAACGACCCAAAGGCAAGAGTTATCGTCCTTAATCTTCAGGCTGGTGGTGTTGGTATTACTTTGACTTCTGGTTCAGATGTTGTATTTGTCCAGATGGGTTGGACTCCAGGCGAACATGACCAAGCAGAAGATAGATGTCATCGAATAGGGCAAAAAAATAATGTTCAGGCTTGGTACCTACTCGCTTCGGGAACAATCGATGAAGACATCTATTATTTGGTGGATTCAAAACGTTCAGTGGTTGACGCCGTCACGGAAGGCGATGAAATTGAACAGCAGTCTTTAGTGAAGGATTTAATGAACAGAATACTCGCCAAAAAGAATGATTAGACCATAGTCGGGCTATACGAATCCTTCGTTGAGACTGTGTTAGGCCATCCGGCCTCAACAAAGGAGTTAGCCATGGACAAAAAGAAGATGAGTTATGACCAAGTTCTCAAAGGTGGAGCATTGGGCTTAATCGTTTATTTCTGCGATAAATACAACGTAGATGCAGAAATGACAGCGCTATTAATGCCGCTTGCGGCTGCAGGCCTTGCTGTTTTGAGCACAAAAATTGGCGACCCAACAGTCGCTTCATTCTTGGCCAAAAAACCAGAAGATGAAAAGGCAAAGGCCAAAAAGTAAGTATCGCTACCCCGGGGTGGGCGCTTGGTGCGTAGACACTCCGCCAAGCGCCTTCTCTGGCTGTTGATTTATGGAACAGATTAAAAATATTTTATTGCGAATTTTGGCGACATTTGCCGCAAGCGGTTTGGGCGTTATAGGCGCTGGAACCATAGCGGGCGTTCCTGTCTGGAAAGCAATTTTCATGGCTGGGATTGCTGGCGTTGCGGTTGTTGTTGAAGGGTTATCCAGGTCGTTTTTGGATGATGGTAAACTCAGCATTGACGAAATCGATGCCGTATTTAGTAAGGTACAAAAGCAAAAACCAGATAGTGTCGTCGCTGAATAGGAGAGAATATGTCTCAACTTTACATTAAAAAATTAACACCACCAGCGGATGTTGCGGGACATAAACCAGGTCGTTTGCCAGAATCCTTGTTGTCGAAAGTTGATGGTGGACGGCTGCACTGGCGCGCTGCAAATGCCTGGAAGGCAATGAAGGCCGCTGCTGCAGCAGAAGGCATGGAACTCAAGCCGACCTCAGCAGGCGACCTTTACCGCTCATACGACGCACAACTCAAAGTTTTTCTCGAGCGCTACCAAAAGGAAGCAATTCCTGGCGCCAGTACTCGCACATTTGAGGGCGTCAAGTGGTATAAGAAGTCAGAGAAACTGGCGAGCCTCGCTGCGCCGGGCACTTCTCAGCACAATAGCGGTTTGGCCGTTGACGTCCACACCGCAAGTGGCCCGCGTCTTCAATGGATGATTGCCAACTGCGCCAAATTCGGCTGGAGTTGGGAAGTTGTACCAGAAGAGCCCTGGCATATTCGTTATACAGAAGCCGATAACGTGCCCGAAGCAGTCAAGGCGTGGATGGACGCAAACCCCGGCGAAGTGTGTTCTGCTGGAGCGGCATCAGCGCCAGCACCCCAGCCACAACCCCAACCGGCAGTTACTCCTGCTGTGCCCAAAGCGAGTGGTGAAGGGCAAGTAAAACGCGGTAAAGCCAATGCTGCATCTAACCCAATTTTGCAATTGGGTTCGAAAGGTGTCGCGGTTCGTACTTTGCAACAACTTTTGAACAAAGCAGGAGTTAAGTGCGCAATTGATGGTGATTTTGGTCAAAAAACTCAAGCGGCAGTGAAGGATTTTCAATCAAAAGTTGGGCTCGAGCCAACAGGTGTTGTCGAGCACAAAACTTGGGCTAAAATAAATCCCTAGAGAATACTTTATCTATACTCGTAAACCTGTGAGACTTCAAGCGTGTTGATAATCAACATACAAGCAGAGTAACAAAGGAGTCATAACAATGGCTGCAAATACATCGACAATTTCATTTGACGTACATGACTGCAAAGTTTATCCAGTCACGGCAGATGTAACTGGTGGCATTACATACGGCTCGGCCGTTGATGTCCCGGGTATCCAAGAAGTTTCAGTAGAACCGAACTTCATCAGCGTTGAGTTGAAGGGTGACGGAAAGGTCCTCGCCAAGAAAGGTAAGGTCGACCGTCTTAACTTCTCAGCAACATACAGTGAATTGAGCCTTAATGTTCTTGCCACTATTTTTGGTGGTTCGGTTGGGACATCGGGTTCTGGTTCAGCAGAGTCTGCATCTTATGAATTTGACGGCGACTCGCTTCCGAACTTTAAGATTGAATTTTTGGTCAATGACCTTGAATCAGACCTTGCCGAAATGGTGTTTGTGCTAAACAAGTGCCAAATCACGGGTGGAACTATCATGTCTGGTTCAACAGACAACTTCTCAACACCATCGTTTGATGCAGAAGCAATCTTGCCAATCGCAACAGGTCTTGGTTTTGGAACTGTCACCTTCCGTGAGGCTTCAACCGGTCTTTCCGCCTAATAACTAAATAATTCTGCTGGTGTAAACGCCAGCCTTGGAGCAAATATTGCTCTAGGGCTGGCGTTTGCGCGTATCGGGGCGTATGTGTACACTGTCTGTATGGACTATACACCGATGGTATTAAAGAACAAAGGCATCCCTTGCGAATTTGCAAAGTTAAAAAAAGTTGGGGATGTTTTAGAAATAAGTTATGACGAAAACGAAGAAGTCGAAAAAAATGTTTTTCATATCAAATTTACAAATAATATAATTTCTGATATTGAAATACATTTTGGTGGACTCGAAGCATGGCAAGAGCAACTTGAAAAAACGCCATATACGACCATTCGTCAAACGCTTGCGTTTGCATTAAGAAAAACTCCCGAAGAAACCGGAGAAGTCATGCTTGACGGAGAACTAATGATGTATTCAAATATCATTGGTACTGCCTGGGCGGTGGCTAACGGCGTGGACCCCATTATGGCGAGTCAGATGCTAAAAAGCAGCATAGGACTCGCCGACGAACAAAAACGCCTGCTAAACGTGGAGTTGAGCAAAACCCTGAAAGTAGATTCCTCCCCTGGAAACAATGGTTCGGAATCTGGGCCGAAACGGGCCGCCCGTTCGAAGAATTCTGGGAATTAAGCCCTGCGCAGGTAGCAATTGTATTTGAGGCAAAGGGCTTCATGAAAAAAAGAGCAGGTGCTGACCAACTTGCAGCGTTTGCCGCCCAGATGGGGCTAACAGTTAATAAATAGATAAAATCTGCCGTTTGCGTAATTTGCAAACGTGTGAGAAAATACGGCTATGCCAGCCGCAACACCAGGTGGGGTACCCCCACTAGTCGTACACATAAATATTAAAACTGTTGGTGTTGGTGCTGCCGCGTCCGGAATGAGGACAGTCACTGGCGCATCGAAAGCAATGAGTAAGGGTTTTGCAGCCGGGACCATATCTTCAAGAACCCTTGGCGACGCAATGCGTCAAAGCGCAACATTGATGAAGTACACCGTCGCTGGTGCATTTATGAACATTGGTCAAGCGGCGATACAGGCAAGTAGAAATTTTGAATTGTCATTTTCCCGAATCAAAGGTCTCGTAGGAATCAGCACAGACGCAATCGAAACAATGAAAAAAAGCGTCTTGGAGATGGCTACTGACACAACTCGAGGCCCAGAAGAACTAGCCGAAGCGCTTTACTTTATTACTTCTGCTGGTTTGCGCGACTCGGCGGTCGCAATGGATGTATTGAATGTATCAGCACGCGCAGCCGCAGCCGGACTCGGTGAAACAAAAACAGTGGCAGATGCTGTTTCGTCGGCGATTAACGCATACGGTGTCGCGAGTCTTTCGGCAGGACGAGCCACCGACGTAATTGTCGCTGCGGTTCGAGAAGGTAAAGCCGAAGCAGAAACGATGGCTCCAGCGTTCTCTAAGGTTCTTCCAGTTGCCGCAGCATTTGGTGCCTCATTTGAGGATGTCGCTGCAGCGATTGCATCTCTTTCTCGAAGCGGCATGACTGCCGGAACTGCCGGTATTTATGTTCGCCAAACGTTGAGCCAATTGCTTAAGCCGTCAAAACAAGCAAGCGAAGCCCTCGCAGCGATTGGTACAAGCGCTAGTCAAATCAGAAAAGAAGTGCAAGAGCAAGGTTTGTTTGTCGCATTGCAAAACCTATCTACAAAACTTGGAGGAGTGCAAAATGCCGAAGCATTTGCAAAAGTATTCGGCAACGTTCGTGCCCTAACTGCAGTTCTGCAGTTGGTTGGTCCTGCGGCAGCAGAAAACCAAGTGATTTTTGAAAGACTTCAAAATAGCGCCGGCGACCTTGATGACGCTTTTAGTGCTTACGTAGACACCACTGATGCTGCATTTCAAAAAGCAACCGCTGCACAAAGAGTTGCTTTAATTGAACTTGGGGACTCGATTAAGCCTATTGTCACCGGACTGCTAACGATAACTACTAAAATATCTCAATTTGCTTCGGCAATAATGAAAATCCCCGGTGCGGGTATGTTTTTTAAAATTGTTGCTGGAGTAACGCTCATGGTGGCGGCTCTCGCTGCTGTGATGAAGACAACATCTGCGGTTATTCGACTGCTTTCAAATATGAGTATTGCTTTGCGCGGTACTGGTTTTATGTACGATGCTACGACACGCAGTGTGTATCGCTATACCGCGGCGACCAGTGCTTCGGCAAAATCGACAAGAGCGGCTGCTTTAGCCACAAAAGGTTGGATACCGGTAAATCACGGTTTGGCGAAGTCATTTGGAGCAATTGCGAAATCAACCATATTCCTTGTCGCTTTAAGTGCCGCGCTTTATGGTGTCTCTAAACTATTTAGTTTTTTAAAAAAGAAAAGCGAAGAAGCAAAAAGAGCAGTAGAAGGGGCAGCCAAAGCGCTGGCAGACGTAAACGAAATATTGGATGAACAAGTTAAATTTGGGAAAAGTAATCTTTTATTCAACGTCGACGTGAACGTTGACGAAGCAGCGCTTAAAGCAAAAACCGAAAGACTAAAACAGCAGTTTGAAGAACAGGCTCCTGGGTATTTTGAAACCCTTCGAGAAACGATTCAAGATTTAGGAGGTATCGGCACAGAAGCAGGAAAAGCATATCTTGTTGCGTTGATGACCAGCGTTTATGGCGGAATGACAGGAGAAGCAAAAGAAGCAATCAAAAAATTATTTGAAGAAGAATTCAGCATGTCCCCCAAAGACTGGGCTTCAGTTATGGTGCCCGGCAAAACCGGAGATGCTGTGGTTGATGCGCTTACTTATACGGCCCTGGTGGCGGCTGCTTCTGCGAACGACTTTGTTTATAAGGGAATGAAGGGCGTCATAGATATGGACGCATTTAACACAATGATAGCCGATTCTTTTATACCAAGCGCAGGGATGTACGACGATAGAGCAAGAAAAGGAATGACGGCTTTTGGTAAATCCTTTACTGACATAATTCAAGAAACGGGAGGCAATGTGGCCCCGCTTATTCTTGCCATGGAGGAAATTGATAAGGCGGGTAATGCCAATGCCGACACTTTGCGAACTGTTCTTGGTTCGGCATTGACTGGTTTGACTGATGGTCTTGATATGGCAAGCGAATCAAAAGGTGATTTGTCAGCAATGTTTGCCGATACTAAGAATATGGACAATTTTTTAAAAATTATTTCAAAAACCACAGGCAAAGAAAACATGGCGGAAGTAGAGGCAATTTACAAAAACGTAAAAGAACAAATGGCTGCATTGCCCAATTCTGCAGATAAGGGGACTAAGGCACTCAGGATTTTCATAACAGCCATGGGCGAATATACGGTCAAAGGTAAAGAGGTGGACCAAGCAACGCTGGACAATATTTCCAGTTTGGATATGTATGTTGAAACGTTGAAAGCGCAAATCAGCGACTATGAAGCAAGTACAAGTGCTATGAAACAATATGAAGAAGCGTTCCGCGCGCTTCAAGGAGTGACTTTAACCCAAGAGGAACTAAATAGAGACCTAATGGATTCATATCAAGATGTTGGAGACGCAATTCAAAAAAGTAGTGGTGATTTGTCAATCAGTACAGAAGGAGGCCGAAAGGCTCGAGAAGAAATTCAATCTACTGCAGAAGATGTCGTCAAACTTGCAAACGCCTACGCTGCTGCAGGTGACGACGCAAAAGCCGGGCAAGTGTTTGCTACCGGCATGCAAAATATTGTAAAAATTGCTACGCAAGCAGGCGGAGAAAAAGCAGGTGTGGCGGCAGCCCAATTGCTTGAAAACATGGGCTTTACTGGAGATAATTTTAGAGACTCTCTTTTGGCTTCGGCAGCAGCGGTTGATTCGGCCGCCGTACAGACCGGAACACAGGTCACAGACGGAATCGCAAAAGGACTCGCCCTAGGCGCGCCGACAATGTCACAAGCAATTTTACGAGCCTTACAAGGTGTTGTTGTGACCGCAAAAGATTATTTTGAAACAAAGAGCCCTTCAAAAAAGATGGCCAGAGAAATTGGTAAACCCGCGGCTCAAGGTGTTGCGGTTGGTTTCAAAAAAGAAGCCGAATCTGCCGGATTTAAGAGCCTACTCAGTAAATCACTAGATAAGGCCGTCGCCTCTGCATATAAATCTGGAGGAAGAAAAGGCGCATCTAAGTTCTTCGCAGACTTTTTGAAAAAGAAAGAAAAAGTAGAAACACCGGCTCAAGATTTTGTCAAAGCGACAATAGGTCGCATGAAGGACATCATTGGTTCCCTTGGCAATTACATAAATTCGCAATTAAATTTCCGTAAAGCCCAAACAGAACTTGCGAAATTGATTAATATGCAGCGAGGTCTTGATGACCGAAGAAAGAAAGCCGCCAGAGAAGTTCAATATTCAGAAACTCGGCGCGGGCTCGGTGGGGGCGCGCAGGTGACCGGATATGAGCAGGCAGAAATCGACCAACTACAAATTGAGTTTGAAAAGACCTCACGTGACTATGCGATGGGACGAGCAACCTATACCGACCTTGTTGATGCGGAAATTGCTCTCTTTGAAGCCCGCGCAGCAGCAACGGAAATAAATGATGAAGTTATTAATTCGCAAAATAGTTTTATTGATGCGACCGTTGAGGTAGAAAATAAATCTTTAAATCTTGCCGCAGCGACAGTTAACGTACTTGAATCGTACGTTGATGTTACCGAAGCGGCAGCGGAATTATATTACAACCATAAAGAACTCGCCGGCGTTTATGAAACTTTGGCAAAAGCAACAGGAATAGCAAGTGGGAAAATTGTTGTCGGCTCTAAGGATTTGTCAACACTCGGAGAAGATGTGGGCAAACTGGGCGGATATACATCGACTGTTGGCGGATATGTTTCTACGCTTGGTAATAACGTCGGCGTAACCGGACAAGCATTTACAACACAATTTTTTGGCGAAAACGGAATCTTTAAAACACTTGAAAAAACTGGCACAAATGTAAATTCTCTTACAAAATCAATTGGTGCTGACTTCACAGATATGAGTGCTGGACTTCTTAATCCGGATAGCGAATTGCAGAAAAATTTATTAAGTTTGGGACCATCCATTTGGGAAGCAATTAAAACGGGAGCACAAGAAGCATTTGATAAATCGCCATTGAATCTTGCGGTCAGCGTAAACGCTGTAGTTTCCAAGAGTGGAAGTGGAAGTGTTTCTTGGAAGGTTGATGACGTAACCGCAATAACGTCAAAAAATAGCGGCTACGTCAGCCCATCCAAGGCGGCCGATGTAAATCCAACAACAAGGACGCCGATTTCGTCAAGAAAAGCCGTTGGTGGACCAGTCCAAGAAATGACACCATACCTTGTTGGCGAACGTGGTCCAGAAATGTTTGTGCCTAAAGTATCGGGAACTATTGTCACGACTTCGGCTCTTGAGCGATATACCAGAACAAAACCCGCCGGAGCATCGACACAGCAAGCAGCCGCAGCAAACAATATTATGGTGACCGTGAATAACCCAGTCCCAGAAGCAGCGCAAGATTCAATTACTCGCCGAATGAAGGTTTTGGCAAATAGTGGAATGTTTGGGTGATATAGATGTCCACAGTTCTTCCAAACGTTCTCGAATGGTATTCGGTTAATGGCGTTGAGTTGGCAACCCATGGCTACATGTTGTCATCGATAGAAAAAGGCATTCCGGCCAAAAAAGGCGAGAATGTCGGTTCGGCGATTGTGCACGGAACTCAATGGAGAGAAAAGCGGCTTGACGCAAGAAGTGAGACTTGGACAATTTGGATAACAGACAATGAACCAGTTACAGGCTCTGTTGCTTTAACTCAGAGCGGAAGACGTTCACAGTTTAATGAAAACTATGACACAGTCTTTAATCTGCTTAATGAAATGCCAGAACTGCTTACTGTAACGCATGTGCGCGTTGACCCAGATGATTCGAGCCAATACGCATCACGAATAGCGTATGGTGAAATTGTTGGGGCAATAAACGTCTCCGACCATAGAGATTTAAATTACACAGAATTTACTGTTGAGGTTCAATTCCCGGACCCACGTTGGTTTTCTCCGACATCGGTGTCCTCGTCTGTCGCGTTTTCTGGTTCAAATATTGCCGTGCCGATGTCTGCAAGCGCCGTAGGTACGGCGCCTGTTACGTATATGACGATTACTTTTGTTTCATCTTCAAACTTGACAAATCCTAAAATTACAAATGAAACATATATTGGCAGCCTGTCTTCAATTGGGTATGTGGGCACAATCCCAACCGGGCAAGCAGTAATCATAGACACTGATGCGTTGACTCTTGAAAAAAATGCGGTAAACGATATTGCCAATCTCTATCGTGCTGGCTCACGACAATCTTGGTTTGAATTGTTTCCGCTAAACAATGATGTAACTCTTTCTGCGACATCAGGAACTGGCACGGTATCTATTTCGTATAGAAAAGCATTCTTCTAATGGCTAGAACAACCTGGGATGTTTGGGTTGTACTGGCAAATAATCCAAGCCAAACAATTGCTTATGTCCCGCGCTGGAAAAGTATTCAATTATCCGACCAACTTAATGATGTTGGTTCGGCCACTCTGGAACATGATTTTTCTGACCCATTCTTTGCGGCATTTCAAGTAGAAAGAGGCGACTCCCTACTTGAGGGGCCATACGCCCTTCAGATTCGCAGAGATGGTGTTTCAGTTTTTACATTTTTCATTGAAGACGTTCAAGTAGATAGAGCAGGAGTAAGTCAGCCATTAACAATTGGTGGGCGAGGCATTGCTTCAGCACTTGAATGGGGCATCGTCCTACCCGAAGACTTCAGCAATCAAGCACGCGCAACTGCGGGAACCACGCAAAGACCAAAATTTTTTGACCGCTTGTTCCCTGGGTACGCATTTAATGTCCGGGTAGCGACCACGGCGAATTTGTCAGCGACCTATGCAAACGGACCTCAAGTCGACGTCCCTGGCTCCGGTGCAAGATTGACAGCAACATCAAATGGTTCAATTAATAACTCCGGCATTGACGGAGTTACCGACCTTGTTGTTGGAGATACGGTTTTGGTGAAAAATCAAACTAGCACTTTTCAGAACGGTGTTTACTGGCTTGTTTCTGTTGGCGGGGCATCAACACCTTGGGTCATTCAAAGAATAGCGAGAGCGGATGGTTCACCAATTAGCGACCTGGACGTGGACAATGCCGCGTTCGTAGAAGAAGGAAATGTGAACGGCTATTCTTCGTTCAAAATAGCCTCAAACGGTGGACTTTCAAACTCTAATCAAATCGGCACAAATGAAATAGTTTGGTCTCAAGTTTCTCTTGGGTCTTTTACTGGAATATCTGCTTTTTATATTTTGTTTAAAGAGGCGGATACTGGATATGAATATTCAACCAAAAAATCAGATTTTGGAACAATAAAAACTTTATATGGTCGTGGTGGAATAGGTTATGCGGTTGATTGGCCCCTGAGTCTTGACGGCACGTTGAATGCATCTCTGGGTAAAACTGATTCAAAAGGTCGAGTTGTTAAAGATGGCGGTAATTTCAACATCGCTGTTGGTCGGACGGTTTTGGATGTTCTTAATGAGGTTTCAGCAAATACCGGTGTTGATTGGCACGTTTCGCCAAGCGGCTCCGTAAGCATCGCGGTAAAACCATTCGTTACTGACACTGTTGTTTTTGATGAACCATTTGGTGACGACTTAACCACAGGCTCTGCTGCGCTTCTCTTTAGTCTTCCCATGCTCGAAGCAGTCGAAACTAGAACTTCTGTCAGTGAAT
>Ga0172373_10008478_pt1 | contig 13039 bp, 28 predicted proteins | sample Lak10m_2_FD_114546 | JGI IMG/M metagenome (GOLD analysis project Ga0172373, IMG submission 114546) | Freshwater microbial communities from Kabuno Bay, South-Kivu, Congo - kab_092012_10m | ecosystem: Environmental > Aquatic > Freshwater > Lake | place: Democratic Republic of the Congo... | reverse complement strand
TACGCCAAGCGCTAGAGCAAAACGATCTAGAAGAAGCAATCGCCAAAGGCACTAAGGCATGGGCAGATGTTCCGAATGCATCAGAGTGGGTGGATGATTTGCGAGGAAATGTCGATGAAGTAGACATGTCCAAAGAACGTGTACACAAAACAGACAAATCTATACATGAGCCTGTGGCATAAATTTAATACGAACAGAATATGGAGTGAAAAAATGAACGAACGGATCCGAGAACTTGCTCGACAATGCTGGGATGAGCGATTGGATGGTAAACATTTTGATCAGGAAAAATTTGCCGAGTTGATTATTCTAGAATGTATTGAAGTGATGAAACAGAATGATTATTATGGTCAATGGTTGGGTGAAAGGAAAAGGATCAAACAACATTTCGGAGTTGAAGAATGAACGAAGAAGATTTAGTATATCGCCTACGCAAACGAGCAGAGATACGAAGAAAGATTCCTAGTCGTAAATCTGTGCAGGAAGGGCAACCGGATCGGATCGCTGATATACTTGAGGAGGCCGCAGATGAAATTGAAAGATTGAGAAATGCACAGCATTTTGGAGACAAAGAATGAGTGAACTAAGGAAAGCAGCAGAAATGGCGCTGAATTATTTTGATAATCTTCAAGAACTAAATGATGCCGAATATGAAATTGTAAAAGCGCTACGCCAAGCACTAGCGCATGAGGCCTTAGATAGAATGGTTGCTGAAAATGAAAGGCTTGGTCTTTATTATAATAAAGATACGGTCTGTAAAGATCATCCTGATGCACCACACAGTTTTAATCGAAATGCAAGTCTAAGTGAAAATCGGTATGTTTGTGATTGTGAGTATTGGGAACCACCTAAACAAAAGGAATAAAATTATGGATAAAATTGAAGAAATGAATAAGGTTGTTGAGAGCATGATTCACCTCTGCGAAATTCGTGGTCAGCTGGATGAGGCGAGCAATGCAAAGACAGAAAAGCGCCTTGAGCAATTGGAGAGACGGTATGCGGAGTTGCAAAAGACGGTAGTGCCTGCATGACCTATTTTTTGTTATTGATCAATGTATTCTTTGTCTGGTTCTTTTGGCGAAGTGCAGGTCGAGCCTTTGAAGAAGGCCGTAATGTTTCTGCCTACATTGATCTAACTTTATCGGCTATGAATTTTGCTTTAATACTGAATCTTATATTATGACAAGTGACAATATCGAAACACGGCGGCAATATGCAAGAGCTTACTGGAACCTACCAATTGTTTTTGTAGAAATCGATTTAGATGTATTAGAGATTTTGACCAATACAATGAAATCAGATGAAATGATGCTTGCAAGAAAACTTATGGATGAAAAGGTACCTGTATGGAAATAATTGAATTTACAAAGCGTTGGCTTGTGATGGAAATTGCCAATGTATTTAAATGGGTTGCAACGGCGGTAACATTGGCAGGCGCTATTTGTACAGCCTTGACAATCGACCCTCTGAATGTTATACTACTGAATATAGGTTCGGCATTGTTTCTGGTATGGGGTGTTCTCATCAAAGACAAGGCCATGATTCTTGTAAACTCTGGCCTCTTGGCAATTTATGCATTTGGCATGTTTATAAGGTTATGAAAGTTCCTTTTTGGCAAAACATTAAGTACCATCGATTCTTTCGTTGGTACTTTTCTTTTACTTTACTTGAATGGGTGATATTATGTTGGTTGTGTTACAAGTTGATGTTCCTCGCCGTAACTTCCTGGTAAAGGATCTACGCAGCTCTAAATACAGGATGCGTGTTGCAAAGTCGAAGAAAATTTATGACCGTGCAGCACAGAAATCCCGTAGTCTAAAGGAGCGTTATGCTGAATGATAAACCACCGCAAAATTATGATGGTTTTTATTTCTTGCCAGGTCGTACTGATATAGAAAGTTTTAGTATAGCATTTTTTAATCTAAAAGGGGAATTTGAAAATGGAAAACCGGTTAACGGAACTGATCTTGGTGATATGTATCATGTCGCCTTTTTTAAGCGTGATGCAAATGGCAATCCAGCATTTGATGATGCTTTTGAAGCAATCTTTCGAGACCCTACAGTTTATGTCGAAGGTTTAGAAGGTGCGGAGATTTACGGCTGTATCGTAAGAAAGACGGACAAATCTGAAAAATGGTTTGCCGAGTATTTGGAAAAAACAAAAGGCGCATTAATGCTTAAGACATTAATTAATGTTGCCAAATCAATTGCAGAAACTAAATGAAGAAAGTGAGTATATTATGCCTAATTGGTGCAGTAATACATTTGAGCTTATAGGCCCAAGAGAAAAAATACAGGAATTCGAAAAGTTCCTCGATGACAATAACGGCAAAGATTGGTTTAATTTCTTTGCACCATGTCCTGATGATTTAAAAAATGTTGGTGATGTAAACTTTCATCAAGAACCCAATGAAAAACTTATAGAAAAATACGGTTATGCCGATTGGTATTCGTTTGGTATTGGTGAATGGGGTTGCAAATGGAATTGTGATGCTCAAGATTGGCAGGTAGATGAACATGCCGACTTTTTAATCATTAAATTCTGGTTTGATTCACCATGGGGTCCTCCCACCGAGTTATATCAAAACATTTATAACAACAAATACGGCGAAGATTACAACGTTTTCGCTGAATGGCATGAAGAAGGCATGGCATTTGTTGGCCGATTTGAAGATGGTGAACTTGAAAACTATGAATATACTGATTTAGATTCCTTGGATTTCATTCCAGATGAATTATTAGAGAATTGGAACATCCGTGAAATTCTGGAAGATCGTGCCGAATGGGAAGATGAAGATGAGGATGAGGAAATTGAAGATGCCAAGTAAAATAGATACGCCGGAAGGCAGAAAATGGCTTCGAGAGATGCTTCAATCACAAAAAATTGAAGTTTTCTTTACGAAAAAAGACGGAACTGAGCGAAAAATGTTGTGTACGCTCGAGGAAAATAAAATTCCTAAAGAAAAATTGCCAAAAAACAGCGAAAATCACAATCAGATGAGGCTCTTGCTGTTTTTGACGTTGAAAAAAATGATTGGCGCAGTTTCCGTTGGGATTCCGTGACAAAAATACAAATTAATTTGTAGGTTTACTGTGATCAACGAATGATTGCTTCGGTTTTTCAGGATTTATAAATGCTTCAATTAAATTTGCCGGCAATCCCCACTCATAATTCTCTAAAAGCTCTATCATCATTTCGCTAATCATAATTTGCTTTTGAAAATTAAGAAGTTCGGTGTTTCTTATTTCTAATTGTTTAGTTGCAAACGCTTTAAGAAAGTCATCACCTTCTTTTTTAAATCGTATTTTTGTAATAAGTATATTGAGTTTGTTGATGTATGTTTTGCATATTTCGATATTGTGAATAGCGTCATCTTTTATTTTTCTAGCTTCAACTCGCATTTTCAAAACAATATCTTCCTTTTCAGGATTCATTTCAGCAGCAAATGAAAAAAACATCCTAGAAAGTCTATCTAAACATTCATCACGTATTGATCGGTCTTGTTGTGTCGAACCTGTTGTATCATATTGTTTGCGGCGAACAGGATCTATAAGAATTTCGTATGCAGATTTAATTCTTTTGAAAATTTCTTCATCACCACCTTTATCTGGATGATGTTGCTGAGCAAGAGATTTGTATTTGGATTTTATTTCTTCAGCAGAAGCATCTGATGAAATGCCTAATACATCATATGGATTAAAGTCTGACATATAAGTATTTAGAGAAAGGCCCCTTTAGTTAAATGGGATAACACTTGACTTGTAATCATGAATTGGCAGTTCGATTCTGTCAAGGGGCACCAATTCGGAGTTTAGCGCAGTCTGGTAGCGCATCTGCTTTGGGAGCAGAGGGTCGGGGGTTCGAATCCCTCAACTCCGACCAATTTTAGGAGATTGTATGTCTGGCAAAGGAAGTAAACCAAGGCCGTTTTCTGTTTCACAAGAACAGTTTGCGGATAATTGGGACAAAATTTTTAAGAAACAACAATGGGATCATTATAGCGATTTACCTGGACCTGAATACTATCAAGACATTTTATCGACTGAAGATTGTGTCTTAGATGCTTTGAATAAAGACGATAAACTTGCATAGCGGTTGTGGTGGAATTGGTAGACACAGCAGACTTAAAATCTGCCGGCGCAAGCCGTGCCGGTTCAAATCCGGCCTCCCGCACCAATCTGACCGTAGTTCAGGGGATAGAACAACAGCCTTCTAAGCTGTGGGTCGCAGGTTCAATTCCTGCCGGTCAGGCCAAATAAGCACCTGTAGCTCAGTTGGTTAGAGCAGGCGACTCATAATCGCTTGGTCGGGGGTTCGAGTCCCTCCGGGTGCACCATCTTCACTAAATAGACATTAGATGTTTTTTATTGGTTTTACTATTTTTCTGTGGTTTGGCTGATTGATCCCTTAGGTCACTAAAAATGGTAAAATGAATCCAATATCTGGTATTTCTGGTGCCGCAAAAGGCATTAGAGAACTTACAAAAGCAGGTAAAGAACTAGAAGGTGCTATTGGTGAATTAAATGAATTCACTAATCAGCCATTAAAGGAACAACACAATATACGTGTTGAGGCTGAACGCCGTAAAAGATTAAAACCTTTACATACCGATCAGAAAGCTTTTGCTCGCCTTGTTGAAAAGAAAAATATGGAGGCTGAGCGTGAGAAGATAAAACAAGAATCTCTGAAACGATATGGTAAAACTGCTTATGATGAGTTGCGTACTATAGTTTCTCAAATTGAAAAAGAAGAAGAATTAGAGAAAAAATCTTTTGATAAAGATGCAGGTAAGTTATTAGATTTGAAATTAATGTCCGTTGCTTTTGCTGTTGTAGTGACTTTTCTACTTCACTCAGCGGGGTTAATTTAAATGGAATTTTCTTTAAATGGGTTGATGAATGTATTTAATTCAGCACCCTTAGTAATAATGTCGTTAGTGGGAGTTTTTACAATTGCAGCGTTAATATACAACGCTACTGAGTATAGGACACTTCAACAAGAACAAGATAACTCATTGGTGTTATCTATTCTAAGTGGAATGTTAATACTTGGTATGTTAATTGTAGTAACACAACTATGAATAACTTTCATCAGTATGTGCAAGACTTACGAGACTATCGTGATTCTTTAGTGAGAGCAAGAAAGGCTAGGCGAAACGAATACATAAATCAGATACCGTATAAACCATGGTTTTGGATGGCATATTTTTTTATATTATTATTGATTTATCCTTTTTAATTTAAGAAAGTGCCGATGATGAATGATAAAAAATTACTCAAGTGGTTATTGTTACTGATCGTGTTGCCAATAGGTCTTGCGGTTTTTGGTGGTGATCGTTTTCGTTATCCTTGCCAAGATCCAGCAAATTGGAATAAAGACATGTGCCAAAAGCCAACTTGTGATGTAACAAGAACATGTCCAGAACATGTATTCAAAGGTGGACGTGATCCAAGATTAGGAGCTCCTGCTGATCAGCTACCACAAGGATCTTTAACTCTATCACAAGCACCAAATACACCTCAACTGACAGGAGTGAATTGCAAATGAATTTATTCAATAAAGAAGAAGAAAAACAAAAAGAAGAACAAACACCTTTCATGTACACCGAAGATCAGTTGATGGCTCGACTGAAATTCTTTATCGGCATTTGTTTATCATTGACACTAACAGGCATTGTATTTGTTGTTCTGTATTCAATCATCTTTGTTACACAACCACTCAACGCTATGTCGCCAATTGACCAGAAGTTTTTCGAACTTCTAATTCCAATTTCAACATTTCTAACAGGCATTTTATCTGGCATTATGTTGGCAGGAAAAGATGACAAAGAAGCAAAGATGAAAGCAATTGAGGCCGCAACACGGCCAACAACTGTAAGTCCAAATCCGACAGCATCAACAGGTTTATCGAGTCCTTCTCCAAGACCAATGATGCCATCGCCAAGTGCTTCTTCAGTACCATTTGGTAGTGCGCCAACACCATTTGGCAGTTCACCATCTCCTTTTGGTGCACCACCAATGCCACCTCCACCTAACGTTCCACCTGTTTCATCGGGACCACCAGGACCTCCAATTATTCCAAGAGGACCTGAGGTCTAAAATGACCGAATGGTTTAGGCATCGGCCAGGAAAACATCCGCCGGCGCCTAAACCATTACCGGGCCCTAAAATTAAGTGTTGTTTTTATACAACAACTTACTTGACAATCTGTTGATTATGCTATATAATACCAAGACTAGTGAAAATGGAGATTTGACATGGCTCGCATTACTGATGCAAACCTTGCCTTTGCAGGACATGAACCTAAATTCTCGGTAGAATTATCGCCGATTGACGTAATTAAAACTTTGTCATGGTATTCTCAAAACAAAGACACCAAAGACGCCTACAAATATGCTTCAGATTATTTTAAGAAGAAACATAAACTTGATGTATCAAATGTAATCAAACAATTTTCTCCAACATTTGGTTGGATCTGCCGTATCGTAACGAATGGTGGTCTACTTAACGTCAAAGATCAAATTTGGTTCGATGGTGAAATTGATAAAGTCAAGACTGCTTTGAATAAAGTAAAGGTTGTGGTTGAAGATAAACCAAAAGCTGTTGTAGTCAATATACAAGATCGTATTCGTGCTAAGGCTGATGATTGTATTGCAGAACTAGAAGGTCAAGTTGACGAATTAATTGCATCTGGTTTTTCAGCTAACTCACAACCTTATGCCGTATTTCATACTTTGCAAATCAAAGATGCTCAAACAAAATATATTGTTGAGTGGGCTAAGAGTAAACGAATTGAGTTTGACGATGTGATGAATACTGATGACAAAGAATTGAAAGAGGCATATTCAAACTTTACCAAACCGCAGTTAAAAAAGATGGTTGCGTATTTTGATCAAGTGATTCTAGATTGCCAGAAAGTTTCAGGTGAGAAAACCAAATCACGCAAACCACGCAAAAGGAAGGCAAAATCGCCAGATCAATTGGTAGCAAAGTTAAACTATTTACCTGAGTTTAAAGAATTGGGCTTGACTTCCGTAAAAGTTACTGATATAATTGGTGCTATGTCATTGTGGGTGTTTAATACAAAAACCCGTAAACTTGGTGTTTATCATGCCGAAGATGCAGGTGGTTTGTCAGTAAAAGGATCAACGATTTTAAACTTTGCAGAATCAAAAAGTATGCAAAAGAAGTTGCGTAAACCTGAAGTTGTGCTACCTGAAGTATTGAATGGTGGCAAAGTAATTCTTCGTAATTTATTAGATGGTATTAACGCCGTTCCGCATTGGTTGAATGGTCGTATTAACAAAGATACAATTTTATTGAAGGTGACAAAATGAAAGTTATGATGTGTGATCCACCTAGTGGATGGAAATATGGGTTTCCAAAACCTATGCCAAAGAATTTTGACACATATGATGAATGGCATTCTTGGTTAATTGGTGAAGGTTATCCTAAAAAATTAATTGAAGAATATGGTGATCATTTTTATTGCAGATATTGGGAAACGGATGACCATGAACTTCCACCACATACTGATTGAGTCCAACGAAAGTTAAAGATGACTGAAAAAGAAGAACAGAAATTATACCGAATCTTATTTGAAGATAGTGCTGAAGAAGTAGGTAATGAAGTTTATGAGTTGTACGATACAGTTACGGAAATAATTCAAAATAGAGCGCCAATATTGCCTCAAAAACAAAGAGTTTTACACTAAAATATCCTTACTATGATATTAATTGATTTTAATCAGGTAGCAATTTCAAATCTGATGGAACAAATCGGATCTTCCAAAACTGCGGTAGAAGAAGGTCTGGTTCGCCATATGATTTTAAATACTATTCGTACCTATGTGAAGAAGTTTAAAAATTCACATGGGCCGGAAGTTGTTATTGCCTGTGACAACAAAAAGTATTGGCGCCGAGAAATTTTTCCTCATTATAAAGCTGGTAGAAAAAAAATTCGGGATTCTTCTGGCCATGATTGGAATACCATATTTGAATGCCTGAATAAAATTCGTGAAGAACTCAAACAATACTCGCCTTACAAAGTGATCGATGTTGATACTTGTGAGGCAGATGATATTATTGCGGTTCTTACAATGCGGTATTCAATACATGAAAAAGTAATGATTCTTTCTTCAGATAAAGACTTTGCTCAATTGCAAAAGTTTCCTAATGTTGAACAGTATTCACCGATCTTAAAGAAATACATTAAAGAACCATTACCAGCATTTCAGCTCAAACAACTAATCATTCGGGGAGACAAAGGTGACGGCATTCCTAACATTCTGTCTATGGACTCTGTGTTTGTTACTGGTGGACGCCAGAAACCAATCACAGAAGCAAAAATCATCAAATGGATGAATCAAGAGCCTACAGAATTTTGTAATGAAGAAATGTTTCGCAATTATACCAGAAACGAAATGTTAATTGATTTGACAAAAATACCTGAAAATCTGAAGCAATCTATTATAGATACCTATGAGAGCGCAAAAGGCCATTCAAAACAAGAATTTATGAATTATATGATTGCGAACCGTCTCAAAAATCTTATTGAAGTGATTGATGAATTCTAATGAGTGCAGAAAAACTATATTCAGAAATTTTTGAAGAATTTGAAAAAGCAGAAACAAAAGAACAACGAATTCAAGTTCTGAGGGCAAACTATCATCCCTCTCTACGTGATTTTCTAATCATGGCATTTAATCCCAACATTAAATTTGATGTTGAGGTCCCTAATTACAGGCCTGCTCCTGAACCAGCAGGCCTTAATTACACATACTTGGACATGGAAGTGCCCAAACTCTATCGTTTTATCAAAGATCATCCAAAGCGTTCACCGAATATAACTGAAAAGAAAAAGACACAAATTCTTACCGTTATACTTGAAGCGTTGCACAAAGATGAAGCTGATCTTTTGGTGAGACTACTCAAAAAACAATTCAAAATAAAAAACCTAACAGTAAAACTTATACAAGAAGCATACGGACTTTAATATGAAGATTGTTGTGGTATCTGGAGGATTTGATCCTATACATTCGGGTCATATTTCTTATTTAAATTCAGCAAAAGCACACGGCGATAAATTAATTGTCGGTGTAAATTCCAATGAGTGGTTGATTCGCAAAAAAGGTCGAGCATTCATGTCTCTATTTGAACGTACTCGAATTTTACAACACATAAGAGAAGTTGACCATGTTGTTGAATTTGATGACTCAGATGGTAGTGCTAAACACCTTTTACAAATAGTAAAACAAACTTGGCCGAATGATGAAATCATTTTTGCAAATGGTGGTGATCGAACACAAGATAACATACCAGAAATGTCGGTTGAAGGAGTGAAATTTGTTTTTGCTGTTGGTGGTGGAAACAAAATGAATTCGTCATCATGGATACTTGATGAGTGGAAATCACCTAAAACTGAAAGACCATGGGGTCATTATCGTGTATTGTATGAATCAGAAAATACCAAAGTGAAAGAATTGACGGTAAATCCAGGCCAATCGTTAAGTATGCAAAAACATGAATTCAGAAATGAACATTGGCATGTTGTTGAAGGCACAGGCGTATTGTATGAAGAACGTAAAAGTTCTAACGATACAATAACTTTATATAAACATAATCAAGTTACAATACCATGTGGTGTCTGGCATCGATTATCGAATGAATCAAATGAGTTACTGAAAATTGTAGAAATACAATATGGCCAAAAATGTCAAGAAGAAGATATTGAAAGAAGATGAAAGTAGCCGTAATTACACCTACAATTGGAGCTGACCACTTTGCTAAATGTTTAGAATCAGTTCAAAATCAAACATATGACAATCTTGTACATTATATTTTTGTTGATGGCAATCAGTATTTGGATATGGCTGATGGGTATATTAATAAAGTTGGAAATAGAAAACCGATATCCAGAATCACACTTGAAGAAAACGTTGGCAAAGGTTGGTACGGACATAGAGTTTATTCTGCTTGTTCTTTTTTGGTCAACGCTGACATTATCTGTTACCTTGATGAAGATAATTGGTACGAATCTAATCATGTTGAAGAATTGGTTAAAGTCATTAAAGATGGAAATGATTGGGCATATTCTTTACGAAAAATTTATGACAAGCAAGGTGAATACCTCTGTGAAGATAACTGTGAATCGTTGGGTAAATGGCCTGTATATTTTAATCATGAAGTATTCCACATTGATACCTCCTCTTTTGCTGTTAAGCGTGATGTTGCTACTCGTATAGGTCACGCATGGTACGGCCAATGGGGTGCAGATAGACAATTCTTTGGTGCGATTAAGCATCACTATCCAAAATATGATTGTTCACGCCAGCACACACTCTGTTACAGATTAGATGGCAATCCTAACTCTGTAACAAAAGAATTTTTTGATCAAGGCAATTTTACAACAAACCAAAAATACAACGGTAAATATCCATGGAAAGAAGAACGGCTCTCATCACCGGGGGAAGTGGTTACCTTGGTAATCACTTAGCAAAAGATCTAAAACAAAAAGGTTGGGAAGTAGTAACACTTGACCGAAAAACCTGTAGTAACAAATATGTCGATTCACATTTTCGTGGCGACGTTCGTGACGCCGATGTGTTAATGCAGATATTTGAAACATATCAAGTCAATACAGTTTTTCATCTTGCAGGTCGCATTGAAGTTGGTGAATCATTTAAAGACCCAACTTTATTTTATGATGTGAATCTTGGTGGCACCTGCAAGCTTTTACATATGATGAAATTATATGGTGTTAAAAACATTGTATATTCTTCATCTGCTGCAGTATATAAACAACAAGGTCGTAATTTAAAAGAAGATGATGAAATCGCTCATAATTCACCATATGGTTATACTAAATATGCGTCTGAATGGGCCATCCGTGATTCGAATTTAAATTACGTTATTTTCAGGTATTTCAACCTAGCTGGCGCAGATCCCGACAATGAATTTGGTGAGTGTCATAATCCAGAAACTCATTTAATTCCACGGATTCTTCAAAATCTAAATAATGTACAGATATATGGAAAAGACTATCTTACAAATGATGGAACGTGTATTCGTGATTACGTGCATGTTTCTGATGTTGCCTCTGCCCATGCTGATGGGGCAGATTACCTCAATTCAAGCGGGCAATCCGTTATTCTTAACTTGGGTACTGGAGTAGGATATTCGGTACTAGAAATAATTAATAAAATTGAAGAAGTTACCCAGCAAAAGATTACCTATACCTTCCTCCCACGTAGACCTGGTGACCCGACTCGATTGGTTGCCGATGTTACTCTTGCCGAAAAAGTCTTGAATTTTCGGCCAAAGTATGATATAATGAACATTCTACAAACAGCACATAACTGGCAAACTACACAAAATGGCAAGTAAAGAACCACAAAAACCCGAAGGTTTGGGTGCCGAGGATGTTATTGGCCTCCGACTTTTAGATACCCATACTTTTGTTCTCAACGGTGAAATTGACGCTGATAATATCGCCGGCGCAATTCGCTGGTTGATCTATGAGAACGCAAGTGATGATGAAAAGGAACTCACACTATACATTAATTCAACAGGTGGACTACTGAACGATGCCTTTGGTTTAATTGATATGATGCGTAATTCAAAACATACAATTAAAACCGTTGGTCTTGGTAATGTCATGTCATCCGCATTTTTAATTTTTGCAGCTGGTACTAGAGGTCACAGGTATATTGCCAAAAATGCAAGCATACTATCTCATCAGTACAGCGAAGAACTAAGTGAGACAAAACACCACGACATTAAATCTTTCTCAAAAGAATGTGATAACACAAATCAAAGAATGGTATCTTTGTTAAAAGAATGTTCTGATCTATCAACGACAGAAATCAAAAGAAAACTTTTGCCGGCATCAGATGTTTGGTTGACAGCAGAAGAAATTGTTGAACTAGGTATTGCTGACTATATCTTATAAGGAGGGTAATTTTCAAAAATGCTAACAGGCGGAAAAAAGTTTGTAAAACCAGTAAAAACGAAATTCAAAAAAGCCAAAGAACAACAAGGCAGTAAACACTTTGAAAAATCAAAACACCATGATAAATCATTTTATCGATTGGTGAAACAAGAGAAAGAAGATTATGTCGTATAGGGAAATTCTTGTAAAGCAGATTGCGGAACTGGAACAAAAGATCGCTTCGGATTCTGTTGAAAAAGAAGTTTTGCAAAAAGAATTAGCAAGACTGAAATTAGCAGAATACGAAGAAGATTGGAAAGAAGGCCAGGAACGCAAATTATTACAAGAAGGATGTTAGTTAGTACTCACTAACATACTACCAGGTAGTGTTGTTTTAATACAACAAACCTCTTGACAATTTTCAGGTATTCCTGTAATATTGGAAGAATGGAGATTATTAGAGAAATCACACAATGGCAGGTCGAATTCCGCCAGCCAAATCATACCTATTTGATTAATGCAAAAAATCAAATTGTCGCATACGCCAAATGGCATTCAAAAACAGATATTCAGATATTCAAATCACGGAATGTATTAGATAAAAAATACCGCAAATTCGAAGTTGTAAAACATGCGGCATTATCTAAACTCATTTCTCGTTTCCAACACGAAGATAAAAAAGAAGCGGCCGAAAAAATTGTGCCATCGGAAAATGTCCGTGTTTTCAATGTCAAATCGAAATCAAAAAATAAAACTTATACCGTATCATTTAATAAGTCGAGTAAACAAATTAGTTGTGGTTGTACCGGGTTTGGTTACAGAATGACCTGTAGCCATGTGAAAGCAGTTGCTAATAAACTAGGAGTTTAATTATGAAATTTACCGTATATCAAATCAACCTGTCCAGCAAAGATTACGAAAATCGTGACTTGCGTGAAATGTACCTTGACACGACCATGAGGCCTACCGTTGAAGCGATTCAGAAAGCAAGCGGCCTGTATGTTAAAGTTGCAGAGATTGATGCTGACGATTTTGAAGAAGTGTTTCAAATTGGCAACATGGGTCCTGAAGAAAAAATTATTCGCTTTGACGATATGCACTCGGTGTCGGT
>Ga0172373_10008477_pt1 | contig 13039 bp, 7 predicted proteins | sample Lak10m_2_FD_114546 | JGI IMG/M metagenome (GOLD analysis project Ga0172373, IMG submission 114546) | Freshwater microbial communities from Kabuno Bay, South-Kivu, Congo - kab_092012_10m | ecosystem: Environmental > Aquatic > Freshwater > Lake | place: Democratic Republic of the Congo: South-Kivu... | reverse complement strand
GAGCGAAGAAATGCTCGCCGTGGGCCGTGCGGAGATGCGCTCCGCACCCGAACACAGCCTGGCAAAGCTTTTTTGGGCGACGATTTCGCAAGCGGGGCATATCTCGGAATCGTTCCGAAAAATCGCCTCCGCCCATGCCAATGCCCTTGAGAGCTGAAAGAGAATCCTCACTGCGGCAGGTCGGTTTTTTCCATTCTGAAAAAATTGCCGCAGAAGCTGCTACGGGCACTTCAGGGGAAGGGATTGCCGCCGATCCCCAAGCGCCTCAGCGCCCCGACATCAGCTATCGACCGAGAGACCCATACTTAGCATGACCTCCAGTTCGGATGAGGGAGCCAGCGTCTGATCGCTTTTGGGCTTCTGGGTGTAGCGCCGGCTGCCAGCGCCACTTTTCAAGAAATCATTTTCGTGGCAGGTGAAAATCCCTGACGGGACCTGCCGAGGGACTTTGTGAAATCCGTAAGAAGATGGTGGAAGGTGGGAGGCATGGGAGTTTTCAACGAATCGTAGGGCGGGGCGCGGTTGGAGAAGAACTAACCACGGATTTCGCTGATGGGCACGGATGATCCCAGCAAGCTGGGATTGGCAGAAAAAAACAAAAATCTGGCAAGCTGGCTTGCAGAGATTTTGTTTTACCCTGCCCCATTCGCGCAGCGAATGCACCCTTGCCCATTTCTTCGTATCCGTGTTCATCCGGGTAATCCGTGGTTTTTTATCATCTTTTTCTGTAGCACAATGCGACTTGTTAGTTAGGAGTTTTCAGCAACCCACGGGCGGGGCGCGGTTGGAGAAGAACCAACCACAGCCGAGCGAAGCGAGACAGAGTGCCGAAGGCAGCCCTGAAAGGGTGAGCGCAGCGAGTCAAATTGCAGGATGGGCACAACCGAGCGCCTTGGGCATGCGCGAGGGAGACTGCCTGCTTGCAGCCCGAAGGGCGAGGGAGCTGGAGCGAGCGAGTCAAATGATCCCGACAAGTTGGGATTGGCAGAAAAAAACAAAAATCCGGCAAGCCCGCTAGCGGAGTTTTTGTTTTGGTTCATTTCCATCATTGTATTGGGCTACGGTTTGGGCGGGCAATCCAGTCCTGTCGATTGCCGAGTTTGTTCTCGATTTGGCTGGTTTCTTTGATTCACGATTTTCAAGAAATCCCAATTCCCGCCCCAGCCACGCTCCCTGTGATGAATTCAATTCTGCGGTTCAGTTCCGCAATGGCTGGACCCTCCTCGGTCTGCGAGGGGTTAAACTTTACCCCAAGCTCTTGGATTTTTCCTTGTAGGGTTGTTTTGATGCCGTCCATTTCTTTTTCGATGATTCCGATGTTTTGAAGATCGCGGACCGGGCGGGATGCCAGTTCCTTCAAAGTGTTTTCCAATTCATTGGCTTTTTTTTCCAATTCCTGCACTTCAACGGCCAGGTTCCCGCGTTTGATGGAAAAATCGCGTTCCTGTTCCGCAACGCGGTTTTCAAGGTCCTGTTTTTTTGCGTTGATTTCGCGGATTTCGCTTTCGGCTTGAGATTGGATCTGCTGCCCCCAATCGCCTGAAATCACATTTTGCAAATCCTGCTTCAGCCCCACCGGGTAGAGGGGTTGGTTTTTCCATTCCTTCACCATGCCGGAGATCGCCGCATTCCATTTTTCCAGGTTCCCTGCATCCACCGGCCCGCCTTCGGAAATTTTCTCCGAAAGGTCGGTTTTCAATTCCTGTTCCAAATCCCCGACCAAATCGCCCGGAACCTTGGCCGATTCCACTTTTGCCTTTGCGGACACCACAAAGTCGAGCATGGCCTCCCAACTGGACTGCCATGGGAATTGAGAAGCCAATTTTTCAAGTGCCCCTTGGCCTTCCCGGGCGATCCGGGCCTCTGCGGCCAGGATGCCGCCGTCCAAACTCCGTTGAATATCCCCGATGCGGGCTTCTGCGGCCATGTGGGCTCTCCGCAGTTGCTTTGCTTTGGCCGCCTCCGCCAATTTTTCCGCGTTTTCAGCCTGCTCTTCGAGTTTTGCCTTTGCCCGATCATCATTTCCCAAGCGGCACTCTTCCTCCAGGATGGGAAGCGTTTCCTGGCAGGAAACAATCAGTTCTTGGATTTTTGTGGCGTCCCGTTGGATTTGGGAAATTTCCCCACGGGTCTTATTGACCAGTTTTTCAAAGCGTGCGGAAAGATCCTCTCGGGTATCTGGATTTAAAAACTCCCTGCCGGCATTGAAATCCCCGCCGAGCTGCTGGGCATATTTTTTTTGGTCCGAAAGAATTTTGGCGAGAAGCACCTGCAGCCCTTTTTCTTTCTCCTGGATTTGATTTTTGATTTCACCCAAATCCCTCGCAGCCCCTTCCAACTTCTTGCGGTCAGCCCCCAGCGCCGAATCATCGTAAGGGGCCGAATCGTAGCCTTTGAAATTTCGGATATCTTGGATTTGCGTTTCATATCCCCGGAGTTCCGGTCGGAATGCCTGGTCGGAGAGTTGATCTTTCCTGCGGTCCAGGCTTCGGGATGCCGCTGTGTGGATGCCCTTGATGCCTTCCCCATCAGGCGACTGCGCTTCGATAGGATATGTTTTTTCCAGTTCGCCAGATATTTTCTCCAATGTCCCACGGAAGCCTTCCAACTCCTTCAACTCCGGAAAAATCCCGTGCAAGTCCTCCAAAAACTGCCCGTCCGGCAGGAAGGGCCTCAGGCTATCGATTTGCCCCTCCAGTTGCTCATTGAAGGCATCAAGGGATTTTTGTTTGTCCTCCACTCCGCCACTTTCGGAAAACTTTTGAATATCCGCATTCAAACCCTGCAAATTCCGAAGATAATCAGGCACCGAGGCAAGCGGTTCGCGCAAAGCCCGCTGCATGTCGTCGATTCTCCCGCGCAGTGTCCGGAATTCCCCGTCCCGGTTGGCTTGAAAATCCGAGACCTCCCGGGCCAACTTTTGGACATCTTGAGCGAAAGAGGATTTCAAAAACCCATCGATGGTGGCAAGGGCACTGGCGGCCTGCGAGCGTAACGGCTCCCGATCGAAATCCACCGGGGCATCCATTTCCTGGAATTCCGTAGAAATACGCTGCCCGGGAACGAAGGATTCGCGCCCGGAGCGGTAGGAATCCCGCTCTCCCGAAAAGTATTCTTGTTCACCATCGGAATTCGGGAAAAAAACATCCCCGCGGTATGACTGGAACGAGGAGCGGTTCCCATCGGGCCACTCGCTCGATGAAGGCCGAAACCCCGGTCCATTTCCGGGGTCCTCTTCGGGCACAAATCCGTCTTCTTGAGACGAAGGGCTTTCCTCTTCCATGGAAAGGGACTGGTCGAGGCTGTTTGGCCCGGGGGAGGCGTCTTGATGAACTTCTTTCCCCGAGGAAAGGGGATTTTCTGAAACCAGCGAACCATGCAATCCGGAATCTGCCACTGAGTTCGACCGCCTCGAGGAATCGCTTTCAACCTGTGCTTGCCGCCCTTCGTCGGTTGGGGGGAGCCCATCCCGATTCTTTTGCGGAATATTTTCCCCAACCATTTGGTTTCCGGACCTGCTGATTCCATCCTGCAATTGGCCCGCGCCGACCGGGTTCTGTTGGTTCAAACCCCGCCTCTGGTCCTTATCGGAGATTTGGTGAAATTCTCGAAGGATGGGGGAAAGATCCTTGATGCCTTTGGAATTTTCCTGAAAAAAAGCATTCAACGCGGATGCGAGTTCCCCCTTGGCATTTTCGCTTAAATTTTTTCCGGCCTTGGTGAACAACTGGAGCAAAGCCTCTTGGTTTTTTTCATTGCGCTGACTCGACGGGGTGTAGGCCGGCCCCCACCATTTATGGCTTCGGGCCTCAAACTGCAGGTCCCTGTCGCCCTTGGTGGTGTGGATAATCCGGAGAAAACCCCCTGTGCCTTTGGGGCCGAGGGAAGCCTGTATCTGGTTTAGTTTTTCAAGAGCCCCGCTATCTTCGAATTTTCCGATTCTCGTGGAGAGTTCGGCTCCTTTGGTATTTTCCAGGTTGATCCTTGGCATGGACGAGGTGCGGGTCTTTGTCAGGCTTTGAGAAAGGCCATTTGAAGGCCGGCGAAGCCTTCCGCATCCTCCGGCTCCCGGTCGGGAAGCCCGCAGGCGGTGTTCCAAAGGCTCGCAAGCGCTTCCGCCCGGTCGAGCCCATCCGACATGAGTTTCTCCAGGCCACTCGGACCGCAGCGGGAAAGTTCCACCACCTGGAACAAGACCAGGGTGCCCCCCTCCTCCAGCCCAATCTGCCAACCATGCTCGGCGATGGCCGCAAGGTTCATCCGCAGAAGCATCTGCCAAGCGGAATCCGGAACTCCGGCCCCGGTGGCAAGGACATCGACGGATACCACAAATTGGCTCTCCTCCGAGGGATGGGGCAAAACGCGGACCGTGTGCCGCGCCGTTCGGAATTCCAAACCCAAGGTCCCTTCGCCGGGATCAAAGGGGAGATTCAGAAGGGCGGCAAAATCTGCGGCCAATGCCAAAAAGAGTGGGTTGGGTTTCATAGTGCCAATGTGCGCCTGCGAGCGCAGCACCCGGTGCCAAGCGGGAAGCCTGCGCCACATTGCGTTTCAGTGTTTCAGTTTTCAACGAATCGTAGGGCGGGCGTCTCGCCTGCCATCGAAAACAAACCGCAGGCGGGACGCCTGCGCTACATTAAATTCCAAGCATCTGTGAAAATCTGCAGTTGAGCAGGGAATCCTGTGCGGGATCATTTTTACAGAATCGACTGCTGGAGTTGCTGCGACTGGCGAGCGGAGTAAGTGGATTGCCTCATAAACTCCTCCAAGCCAGCTTGTCCGGAGTTCCGTCCACCAATGCCATTTTCTTGAAATTCGAAGTCAAAGTCCTCATTGTCATCACCAACCTCACTTATGTTTTCATCCAGGCTTTCATTATCCTCGGCCTCTTGGACTTCTTTTTTCTGAAGGAGATCCGCCTCTAATTGGGCGACGGTCTGCTTGTATTGCTTCTCGGACTTGATGTTGATTACAGTTTTTTCAACCAATTCCTGAAAATTCTTTACCCCTTCTGGAAGTTCATTTTTACCGAGAAGCTTTCCTATTGAGTTCAGGTCGTCATTCCCTTTAATTTCCCCCGAGGGAGGAGAGAATCTGGTGGAATCCTGAAAATCCCTGAATGAATTGCCTTCGTAAGAAGAGAGTTTCTCGTCCATACCTTCAAAACCCGCACGCAGTTTCCCCATGTGGGAGATGAGATTGTCAAATTCTTTTTGGTTTTTTCCCGCCCTGGGCGAGAAGAACTTGTGCAAGTCGCCGCCATCTTTGAAAAGATTCAAAAACTCCAGCGGGTGCATTGCGTTAAAACGGGCGGCCAAATCATCGGCTTTTTGACTCTTTCCAAAGCGATCATCGGTTTTAATGGCACTTTCATTTTTTTTGAAAAAATGCTCTACCCAAGTGCGATTTGTTAAGCCGTCAGCTATGATGTTTTTAGGCAGGGCGTTTTGGACGGAGAGAGAGTCAAATTGCATCCGCAATTTTTCGATTTTGGCAACTTCGGCCTCCACTTCTCCGGTTGTTTTGTCATGGATTTCCCGGATTTCCCGGATGCCCGCACGGTCGAATTCGAGGGCGCGGCTGGCTACGAGGGCGCCGAAATAGGCGGGGCGGTTCTGGGTATTGCACCCCAAGAGTTCGTCATGCAAGTCGTCCAAGCCCGAGCTAACAGCGCTCGAAATGCTTTCCCACTCCGCCGATGCATCTATCTTATTGATGGTATCCTCCTCCCACTTTTCAATTGCATCTTTCTTGTCGGGGTGCGCGGCCTGCAGCTTCTCGCTAAGTTCTTTCAGGGGTTTTGGCGCCATGAGTTTGGCGTTTACCAGTTTCTTATCCCTCACCAAGTTTTCGGCGTGGAGTTTTGCGGAAGCCAGGAGGGCAGAACCTTCGCGGGATAAGGCTTTTCCTTCTACCCTCATGCCCCATGCATGTTTATCAGTCGCTTTGACTATTTCTGCACTCAGCGTATCGAGGTAATTCTTCAGCGTTGCGAGGGCTTTATCGATTTGCACCTCGATCTTGGACAATTCACTACGCATCGAGCCGGCATCCGCAGTCCACTCATTCAGGAAGTCCACTTTTTTTGCCTCCTCGAAGTATTTTGCGATGTCCAAGCCTGCGGGGTAGGAGTTATCCGACCATCCGTAATTACCAAGGAGGTTTTTGATTTCGGCCTCGTGCGGGTTCTGGGAAAGGCTGGCAGGTTCGATCCCTTTATCTACGCAATGGGTAAGGATTGCGGCGCGCACCGCATTTTTAAAAACGATGACTTGATGCTTGTCGAGCAACAGATCACGCTCCTTCGACGAATTTTCGACTGCCGTTTTGGCTGTATTCAATTTGGAGCTGTGTTCCTTGAGTAGGCTTTCAGCTTCCAAGTAACCCCTGAGGGCATCCAGCCTTTTGGATAAAAAACCGCTGTCTTTTAAAAACATTCGGGAGACCGTATCGAGGGGTTTTTCATCAGCCGGGCGCTTGCCGTGTTTTTCAAGCCAATTGACTACATCCGTCGATTTATTCGGCTGGTAATCATAATAATGCCCGAATTGCCCCGCCCGAAAATTAAGCGGGAGGCTGGTTGCAAACCGTTCATCCAAAATTTTTTGGTCCAGATTTATGAGTGCCTTGTCTTTTTGGCATGAATCGACATTTGTCCATTTTAGCAACTCGAAATTAATAATGCCCTCTTTTTTTAATTCTGTCTCTGCCAGCGATTTTGCTAAGACAGCCCCTTGACCAGCCAGACTCTCTGAAGTTTTGAACTTCGCCATCATTTCGCCTGTTGAGTAAAGTCTATGAGCATTCAACAAGTTGTCCCGGCGTTTCTCCACATCTTTTGAAGTAGGATTCAACAAAGACTTATCGCCGCCCCATTTTTCAAAAAGATTTTGTGAACCGGATTTTTCGCTTTCTTGATTTTGAACAAGCTTCTCGAGTTTTTCGTATTCTTTGCGGGTGGTTCTATAGGCGTCCTGAAATTTTCCCCATTCCTCCAGGTTTCCAGGCTGTGGAGTGAAGGCACTTCTGAGTTTCCCCGCATCCGCATCCTTGGGGTCTTGGAGTGTTTTGAATGTCGGATCCACATTGCTGAGCAAATCCAAGGCAGCGAGGCGCACCTGATGTTGGCGCGTGGCTTGCGGGGTGGCTTGCAGACCCGCCAAGACTTTTGAAAATTTGAGAAGCGTCTCGAAATCCGAGTCTGTGAGATTTGTTCGACCGCCCTCGGCGCTGAAGTTATTAAACAATCCCCCTACACTCTTGGCTTTTTCCTTCAAACTATTATCCAGACCACACTCGACCAGAATATCAACTTTTTCGGCAAGTTTCTGGAACAACGGGTTCAGGTTCTCGCTCTTGAATTCACGCGGAAAGACCATCGCGAGGTTTTTATTCTCTGAGGCTTGATTCAGGAATCCCTGGATTGGGGCTGAGTAGAGATCGGCAATAATCGATTTCTGAGTCTCACCAGAAGAAATCATTTTTGCGGTCTTGATCGCTGAATTCAGATCGGCATCACCCTTGTGGTAATCGAACAATGCCCCCAAAAACTCGATTCCACCGTCTTTATTCTGAAACTTCGCTTTCCAATCGTCGGTGTCTTGTGGTGTCCATTCCGTCGGGGATTTTCCAGCTTGGGGCAATTTATCGAAAAGGGAATAGAGCGCCTCGGCTTTGTTTGATTGGTTTTCCGGTTTTTCCAGATATTTAGCCACAGATTGGTGGAGGTCGGGATCTGCCAATGGGCCGGAAAGGAGGTCTAAAGCCGCACCGCATGTATCCGGCAGGGGGTCCACATTAAGGCCGATCAACCTTGCCACTCCTGCTCGGAGGCTGGCCTCGTGCAGGTTTTTGATATTCGTTGCAAAATCAAATTTTGCACCCTGAGGCTGAAGATCTTTGTATTTATCCGAAATCTGCTGGAGGTCTTTGGAATCCATCCCCAGTTGGTCGGCAGAGTTTTTGAGGGCGTCTCTGAGTTGGTGGATACCCTCTTTTTTTTGGGCTGCATCCACCATGGCTGATGAATGCGTAAGGCACTTATTCCATGAATCCTGTGATTTTTTTGAATCCTCCAAAAGCTCGCCCAGCGGTTTTGATATGGCTTCGCGGGATTCCTTGTCGCGGAAGAGAGCATAGGGGTTTGTTCCTCCATCGCCTACAGCAGCCTTGGCGGTTTCTAATTTGTGAATGTCGCCAGCAAATTTGCCGGCCTTAACAAAGCGTGCCCCTTCCTGGAAAACATTCTTGTCGAGAGACCCTGTCATGTAATCGATGGTGGGCGAGGCTAGGCCTTTGCCGACACCAAGCATGGTGGCTTTAAGGTCTTGGGCTTTGTTTGCCGAATTTTCAAGGTGCCCGGCCAGATCATGCAGGTGGGTGGCATGGTCATTGGTCAACTTGGGCGCGTCCGTGGCGAGGGCAATGCGAATCTGAGCGATGCCCTCTCCCGCTCCAGAGTCACCTTCTTTTTTCCAGTCTTTTATGGAGTTCGCGATCGAATCCTCGACCCCGGTGATTTGCTTGAAATATCGCCCGCTTTCTTTGCCTTCGCTCTGATAGGCGGATTGGAGGATTTCGAAAGACCCTTTCAGTGCCGTGCATTCGGAATCAACACTTTTCACTGCATCGGAAAGCTTTTCCTGAATGTCCGTCTGGGCTTTGACTTGATCGACAGTGAGTTCGCTGTGGATTTCGACAGTTGCTTCGGGCCCTTTGTCGATGGACTCGTTGGTTTTTTTGATCTCCCCTTCCAGTTTGCCAAGGTCCTCGATTTTTTGGCTGAGGATTCCCCGGATCTTATCGGTATCGGCGGACCTGTTCAATTTATTGTTCGCCGCAAGTTGGGAAAGGCTAACATTGCAGTCATCGATAGTCTCTTTTTTGCCGACTTCATCGGAATGCTGTGCAATATCCTTTTGGTGGTCTGTGGCCCATTTTTGGACTGTTTTATCGCATTTTTCCTCGGCAATAAGTCGATTTGCCTGAATTAATTGCTCTTCAGAGCCAAAGGCGATGCCCTGAAGGATGGCATTCGAAAGGGCTTGGAGCCTGCTTGAGTATTTGTCTCCATCATGCTCCAAGTATTTTGCGGCAGCCCAAGTAGCTGCTCCTGCCACTGCCGCACCACCAACATTCCCCTTGGAGGCGGCCGCGACGGCGACCGCGCCTCCGGCAACAACGACCGCAGCTTGTGCCCCTGGATTCGCTGGTTGCAATCCAGTTGTTTGCTGGAATCCTTCCACAAGGTTTTGCTGGAGGAAGGAATTTAGTTCTTCGCCGTTGTTTTTCGCAAGGATCGGGAGCATACCCTGGAAGCGATACATGCCTGCGCTGCTATCAGCGATTTCCCGGAGGTAATTCGCGTTTTCAAGGAATGAGTCCTTTCTCTTCCCAGCGATGCCCTGCATATTCTCGATTTTCTCCTGACTTTCCTTGCTGCCATAACCGGCGGCCTGGAACTTCTCCTCGAGGGCCGCGAATTTGTCCGTGAGGTTTACATCATTTTGCAATTTCCCATTGGCATAATCCTCCATGTTTTTGGCCTGAGTGCGGAGAGCTTCGGGGCTCATGAAGCAGGGCGACATCAGGATGCTTAGCGGAAGGATATTGTGTTGCTTGCCGTGAAGAAGAAGATCGAGGTTCTTGCCGTAGGAGCCTTCGTTCTTTCCATCGGGCGGGACCATGGCCGACCATGCCATAATGGACATTTCCCGCAGAGATGTGGCCAGGGAGGGTATGGCTGCATCCAATGCACCCGGCTCCCCTTTCAATAGATTCTTAAGTTCACCCAAATCTTCGATTTGTTTGTCGGTGAACGCGTAGTCGCGGCAAACATTCCGGATGGCATCGAGTTTCTCGAACTCCACGGTCAAGGCGATCTTGCGGAGTTGGGCGAGTTCTTTTTTGTCGAGTTTGGGGGCTTCGGGACTAGCGGCGGCGATGGCTTTGTTCAAAAGCGGCACCCAGTTCGATTCTGGGTCGAGTTCCTTGGCGGCGGTTTTGAAGTTCTGGAGTTCGCTTATCGAATAATCCGAGGCATTCGGGGGCTTCACACCCTTCTTAGGGGCGGTCTCGGGCAGGGCGGCGAGCAGTCCAGAATTTTCCGAGGCGAATGCTTTTTCCTGCTCAAGTCCGATGCCCAAATTCCGAAGCCGCACCTGCCTGGCGACATCCACTTGCAGTTTGGCGAGAATATCTTCCACTTTGCCGGTGCGGTGGTCGTTGCCGATCCAGCGCTTGGGATTAAACCATGACCGTTGGTTGCGCAACCGGTCGAAGGTCACCTCGATCTCGTGGCCTTGGGATCCGGCCTCCTGCTTACGGCGGACATTTTCGCCGGAGGGTTCCTGGGCCTTCAGTTCGAATCGCAAAGTGGTCTTCTTGTCCTGCGATGCTGTGGCTGTGACATCGAAGCTGTTGATCTTGGTATTGGCAACATGGTGCAGGATGTTCCTCTGGACAAAACGCCCAATCGCAGAGTCTGTCATCTTTTGCTTGAAGCCGCCCCAAAAATTCTGAAATGACGGGAGTATATCCGTGCGTCCTGTCACAAAGGCGAGTTTGTGGATATGGTTCGTCTTTTCGACTGCGGTTTGGGGAGTATTATCTTTTCCGGCACTATTGAATCTTAACTTTTCAGCAAGGTGTTGATTTTGAATCGATGCAAAGCCGTGATTTCTAGGCGGGAGTGACTCGATATGGCCCTTCTGGAGTTTGAGACCCCCTTTGGGCTCTGAGGCGATGGGGTTGGCTTGGAGACCACCTTGGCTGCGACTACCAACGGATTCTAAAGGCATAAAATGAAATGGGATTTATGAAAGTGGAGATAAAATCAAGCCCGACCGCCCATCATCGGAAGGGCAGCTTGTTCGCCGGTTGATTCGAACTCGGGGTTGGCGATGAATTCCCGGACCGCGAGGACCTCGTCGATGAATGACTCGAGTTCATCGGCCAGAGCTTGGCCTCCCAAGGGCGAGGTATTGACATCCCTCCAAATCGTCACGCAACCGGCGGCCTTGTCGGGCGAGAGGGCGCAACCACGGGCGCGGATACCTAGGTAGTCGATGACAAGGAGCTGCATCCACTCGGAATCGGAGGCATCCTCCAATCCGGATTTCAACTCTGCGGCGAGGACCAGGCGTCCGTCATCCTCGATGTATTGAATGGCAAGTGGGAGCGAGTCGTTGTAGGCAAGAAGACAAGATCCCCCTTCGTCTAAATGAAAATCGCCGCCAATGATCTGGCGGAGTTCGTCGAGGGCGATGGTGACTTCTTGGGCGGTGATTGTGTTCATGGTTTTATTGGAGTTTTCAGGTTTTGGTTTTTGGAATGGCGGGGGGATGGAAAGGGACTGGTAGGATTCCCCACGGGCGGGAGGCGGTCAAGCGGGCGGGTGTTATTTTTTAATGTTGGAACCGGGAGCGGGGAGTGCGGCGAAGAAGGATTCCAACCGGTCGACACGCGGGCGGGTGAGGCCCATGATGGGGGCTGTGTCCTTGGCGGCTTTGATGAGCTCGGCGGTGGGCATTCCCTCGGGCATGGGCTGTGCAAGGAGGGAGGGCTTGAGGGTGTGCATCGCGGGGTATTGCTCCACAAGCATGCGGACGGTCTCTGGATCGAAGAGGAAATTAATGAAGGCATGGGCGTCGGCGGTGCGGCGCGAGGAGGCGGAGATGCCGGCATCAATGGCGAGCGTGAGCGCGGGAGCGGGTGGCGTGGTCCACGCGAAGCGTTTCGGCGCCTCGCGCAGGATGAGAGCGGCGTCACCGCTCCAGAGCAGGGCGGCGGCCTCGCCTCCATTCAGAAAGGAGGATCTGAGGGCGGGGATGCCTGAGATGGGGTCGGACTCGGTGGCGAGGGAATCCGGCGACATATTTGACAGCCACTTCAACCAGATCGGGCGCGAAGCACGGACAGTGTCCGGGAAGTCGGCGCCAGGAGTCGCGCCGAGAGCAATCAGGACGGCACCAGAGAGGGTAGCGGCAGGAACGAAACACGCCGTGCCGCCGGGGCGGGGGCTGTTAAGAAGCGACTCCACGCTGGATGCGGGCGGTTGCGGGATTTTTTTATTGAGAAGAATACCGAGCACGGAAGCCCGGTGGGGGAGGATGAATGTGTTGCTGTGATCCGGCTTGGCGCCAAACCAACCGGGATCGATGTTGCGGATATTTGGAAGAAGATTCTTCTTAAGGGGGGCGAGGCCGCCGGCGCGCAGCACGGCCTGATTCCAATCCGCAGAGAGCAGCGAGACATCGAAATCTCCACCCGCCGCGAAGCGTCTGTAGGCCTCGAACTGGTTGCGGGGAGTCTCCAGGCGAACGGGGATTCCCGTTTGCTTCTCAAAGGCGGCGCAGACCTCTGGCGAGAGCATCCGCTGGTAGGAGACGACCACAAGGGGATTCTTGGGCGGGGCGGCGTGCGCTTGCAGGGTGGCGGCGATCAAGAATGTCGCGAGAAGGGTTTTCATGATGGATGGAGTTTTCAGGTTTTTGGTTTCAAATTTTAATCGCGCTCGATGCGGAGGACGCGTCCGTCGGCAGTAATATCGATTTCGTAGAGGCGACCATTCGCGCGGCCCTGAAGCTCGAAGAGGCGGGCGGCGCCGCGTTGCTGGAGGTCGGCCTCCTCCAGAATGAATCCGGGGATTTCGGCCTTGGCGGCGGCGAGGACATTCGCGGGGACTTCGTTTTTCGTGATGTCGTTGTCGAAGTCATCGTTCTCGTAGCCGGGGGCGACGGGAACGGGCTTCGTGGTGGCGCAAGCGGCGAGGAGTGCCGTGGCGGCGGCTGCGAGCAGGAGGGTGGTGGTTTTTTTCATAGTTTTGATGGTTGGTGATTAATAAGTTTTAAGAGTCGAAGCGAAGGCGGGGGTTGACCACGGACCTCTCGGATGGGCAGGAAAAAAAGAAGCCTTCTTTACATTCATGTTTTTATGGTTTCAAGCCAGCTGAGGGAGGTCTTTGTGAGCCGATATTTTTGCAGTGGACTCTTTGGCTTATTCGGGATGGTGCGCTCAATAGCTCCGGCTTCCAGCAAGG
>Ga0172373_10008476_pt1 | contig 13039 bp, 11 predicted proteins | sample Lak10m_2_FD_114546 | JGI IMG/M metagenome (GOLD analysis project Ga0172373, IMG submission 114546) | Freshwater microbial communities from Kabuno Bay, South-Kivu, Congo - kab_092012_10m | ecosystem: Environmental > Aquatic > Freshwater > Lake | place: Democratic Republic of the Congo... | reverse complement strand
TTAGGGCTGGCTATTGGATTTGCATTACTGGTTATTTTGTTAGGATTAGCTTTTTATAAATATGAAAAGTTTATTCCTAACTTAGCTCCTACTCACCCACCCCTTTCAGCTAAAGAAATAGAAGAGATTAATAAAACTAAGCCTGTAACGACAATAGAAGTTTTTAAACAACAACGGCAACTGAAACTCAAACACCATGATCAAATCATTCGAAGTTATCCGATTCGCTTAGGCTTCAATCCGATTGGGCATAAACAATTTGAAGGTGATGGTAAAACACCAGAAGGCACTTATACAATTGACTGGCGCAATCCTCAAAGTGCTTATTATAAATCTTTGCATATCTCCTATCCAAATCCGAATGATCTCGCTTATGCAAAGCAACGGCAAAAGTCAGCGGGCGGTGATGTGATGATTCATGGCACAGTACCTACTCCTGCAACAGCATTCCCTGCGAGTTCCACTTATATGCCTCATAAAGACTGGACTTTAGGATGTATTGCCGTGACAAATGCTGATATGGATGAAATTTGGCAACTTGTTAAAAATGGCACGCAAATAATTATTCATCCATAATTGAATCAAGCCCATTGAAGCTGTGTTAGAGATAAATATTGTGATTAAACTGGACAAGGCTTAGTCACAGCATAAGTTCATCATCTAGATTTATATCCCCTAGCACTTAAAAAATCAGCATAAGCTTTTGTAAATTAATAAAATACGCTTAATACTAGACCGTTCATTGATTCTCTAAGTACTTTACCAGTAGATTATTTCTGCAAAATCATTATCAAACTATCCACATTTTCTGTGGATAATACTGTGGTTATCCACAGGATAAAATTAAAGCCTCATTTTTCTTATTAGATTTATCTCTTTGTGAAAGAATTCTACACATCCAAACACCCCAATAAAGTTATGTAAAAAATAAGCTCTCAATCAAATTCGTTGTTAGTCTTTTAAGTCTTAGGCCTAAGATAGTAAAATTTGTATAAAATTCAAACAACACAATATAATCTCCTCCCAAGATTTGGTGATTTTAAATTTTGGATCAGCACTCAGCTTTTGTGACTAGAATTCATGGTGAATTTAGCATATACATTCAGATTGAAATGAAACATAGCGAATTGGGTTTAAAACAATAAACTACACATGATTAGGATTAGTTTTCAGATGCCTTTCAACACACTTACCAAAATACTATTTGCTTTTGCACTTTCCAGTTCGTGTCTGCTGCATGCCGCCCCTTCATTTGACGAAGATACACAAATCATTTCAAGATCACCTCTTGGCGTTTGGATGCTAAAACAAGACTTAAACCAGCCTAAACTCAACTGTGCTATTCGATTTATTTCTACTAAAGATACTGAAAACAGTTTTTCTATTTTTGGTGCTACAAAAAAAACTTCACATGCAACGATCCTATTTCAAGGTAAAAGCATTCCTACCACGCATACAGCAGAAGAGATGCGAGTCGAACTCCGACAGCAAGATTTAGCTGCGACACCCCTAAAAGCTCAACTTTTGCCAAGTTCAAGTACAGGTATGCTTGCAGTTAACACAGGAGATATTCAGCAAACACTTAAATCTATGCGTGATCAAGAAAAAAACCTACAATTAAAATTGAACAATGCCACGATTTACACACTTGACTATGATGGTTTAGCTCAAGCACGAACAGCGATGCAGGATTGTCTCTCGGGTAAAGCGGTCAAAATAAAATCACTGAAACAAGCAACAGCTGAAATTCGCCCTGTTGGTAATTCAACGATCACAGGACAAGCATTTTACAAAGGTGCAATTCTTGCAAAAAAACAATATCCACCCGAAGGAACACAAGCCGTTGGTTTAATCTGGATGACAGATGAATTTAAAGCATGGTATGAAAAAGTTAAACGTGATCAAAAGCTACCAACTCATATTCCAGAATCTATTCTCAAACATTTCATGTCTACGCGTATCTTAGATGATCAAGGACGTTTTAAATTTACCAACTTACCTGCTGGTGAATACATTCTCATTGCAAATTTTTCTTATGAAAAAAATGTTAGCCATACTGAAGTTGTTGGGCGAACTGATGTTTATGTGGGGAATCAATATATCGGCTCAAACGACCAAATTGCTCGCTGGAATTATATTGTGAAAGAAGGGACTTCTTTTGAGAAACCTGTGACCATCCCCAAAGATGGCGATACGATTAATGTAAGTTTAGATAAGTCACAAATCATGTGTTTTTTGGTGTGTTTCTAAAAAAAGAAAAGCTAGCCTTATGAAGACCATAAGGCTAGCATAAAATTATTCAGGATATTCAAAACGATAACCCACCCCATACACGGCCTGAATCCATTCATGACGATTACCTGTTTCGGCAGCTTCGGTAATTTTACGACGAAGATTTTTAATATGACTGTCAATTACACGATCTGCCACATCAAAACTGTCAGGGTTAATATGATCTAATAATTGCGCCCGTGAATATACTTGCCCCAAATGCTCTAAAAACAATTCTAATAAACGGAACTCTGTTGGCGTTAGCGTCAGTGCTTTTTGTTGATACCAAATCCGTTGCTGAGCTTTATCAATACGGAATAAATCATTCTGTTCAGGCTCAGCTTTTCGTTCTAAGCGACGTAACACGGCTTGCACTCGCGCAACTAACTCTTTCGGACTAAATGGCTTACAAATATAGTCATCAGCACCCATATTCAGCCCCAACACACGATCGATTTCTTCAGTACGTGCAGTAACCATAATAATTGGTAAATCTGATTGCTCACGGACTTTACGACAAATCGTTAATCCATCCATACGTGGCACCATCAAATCTAAAATCATCAGGCTTGGTTTGCGTTGCTGAAATTGAGTATAAGCATCTTGACCATCATGAAACATGCTGACTTCAAAACCAGCAGCCTCTAAATAATCTCGAACCAACTGTGCCAGCTCTACTTCATCTTCAACCAACATAATATGTTTCATGGTCTACATCCTATACATCACATCCTCAGAAATAGAGGAATAAAAAGTTATTTGATTTGTTTTGGAAAAGTCAGAACACAACGCAAACCACCTAATGGTGAATGCTCAAATGTCAGTGAACCACCCAATGCTTGTGCCAATTTACAAGACAAAGCCAAGCCTAAACCCGTCCCTCCCGTACTCCGAGTACGAGAATCATCAACACGATAGAAACGCTCGCCTAAACGCGCTAACTGCTCATCATTCACACCAAATGGGCTGTCATCCACATACAATATCCACTGTTTAGCATTTTGTTGAGTATGAATCTGTATTTTCCCACCTTGTTCGGTATAGCGAACACTATTTCCGAACAAGTTAACAATGATTTGCTTAAATCGATCTCGGTCTAATGAAAGAATCGCTCCTTCGCCAGAAAGTGAGACTTCTAACTGATGCTGTTCAAAAGTTGATTTAAAGTTCTCAACTTCTTGCTGAATAATCTCCCAAGGATTTACATCAGCAAAATAACATTTAAGTTGTTGAGCATCAGCTTGAGCCAAATCCGCTAAATCTTGAGTTAATTTTTTCAAACTAGAGACTTGCAACATCATGGCATTTAAGTGCTCTGGTGTTGCCTTACGAATCCCGTCCTGCATCGCTTCAATTTGTGCCTGTAATACAGCTAAAGGCGTTTTTAACTCATGCGAAGTATCAGCAACCCATTGACGACGTGACTCTTCATGTTGATGCAAAATATCAGCCAAATGATTCAACTGATTAGATAAATCGCCTAATTCATCATTACGCTTAATCGCTACCTGGTGTTGATAGTTACCCTTAGTCAATTCTGAGGTCGCTTTTAATAAGCGCTGGATTGGGTTTTTAAAATAAGTTGCCATCAACAATGCAGCAACCAAACTCGACAATACAGTCAGCACATAAACCAAGAATAAATAACGTTTCTGATTACTAAAGAAATTAATACTTGAGGCATCATCTTGATCAAGCACAGGCTTTAAACCTAAATAACCCACTACTTGTTGCCCTACCATAATCGGACGGTAAGAGATTTGATCTGTCGCGTGCTCACCAACAACAAATTGATGTTTTGCATCATAAAGAGACAAGCGAGAACTCAGTCCCAACCGATCTGGAATCGAAACAAAACGCTTTTTTCCATTTTGAGTATCATCATTTTGCTTATTAGACTTTTGCTCAGAACTATCTTTTTTTAACTTAAATTGACTTGGACTTAATGGAAATTTTAAACCCTCAAATGGTTGATATTCCGATGGCAGATTTTGTTTGAGGATATTTAGCTCTTCGCTATTAAAAATTTGGCGATTTCTTATTTCCGCATTATTTTGCGATAAGCTGGGAGACATGCTTAATAAAGTATGTTCATTAAAGTATCTTTGCTGCAAAGCAATGTCATACTGACGACGCAACCACCACTGTGATAAACGATCATAGTCATCTGGTGCGGCAGTTCCTTCGATTTGTAAAATTTGCGCCTGAATCGCATTCCCCCAATCTTGATAAACGTTATATACATTCCCCAAATTGGCAATCAAACGATCTAACTTTTGCATTTCCACATCGGCAACATATCGAGCAAAGTTCTTTTGCATCGTCCAATGTAAAATCCCCAAACTAATCGTGGCGATCAACAACGTTGTTAACAAGACGGTTAGGAATAAGCGTAAAGCTATAGGAATACGACGAATACTCAAATATATAGTCTCAACATGGATCTACCTTTTGATTGTAACCAACATGTCAGAAAAAAACTCTCCATTGTTTCTTCATCATTATTGTCTAATCTTTAACTCATCAATGAGCAAGTAGTTTACTGGATAAAAAATGAAGAAGACTCAGATTGCAATTTTAAGCACAGTTCTCGGTTCAACACTAGCTTTAGCAGCTTGCCAATCCACTACGCCTGCTGAACAAAATATGAATAGAGATCATCATCGTCATCATACAATGCAGCGCCAAAATCTTAGCCCTGAACAGCGTGCCGAGTGGCAAGCTAAACGTGAGCAGCGTTTAGAACAACGTGAACAAATGCGTCAACATCATCAAGCTCAAAAAGCGAAGATCGAACAAGCATGTCAAGGAAAGCGCATTGGTGAACGCGTGAATATTCAATGGAATAATCGTGTCATCGAAGGTACTTGTGAAGTCCGTTTCAGCCCTGATCAATCACAATTTAAGCGTCAAATGCATCCAACTACTTAACCCTCTTCATTACGGCGCTTCACAGCGCCTTTTTTTATCAATGCATACGAGACACTTATAAAATCATAACTAATAATTACTCAAGAGTACTGGTTACTTTCATTTTCTAAAAATTAATCTAAAAATAAAAACCTGATGAAAGTTTGCAAAGTTGCGCCATAATAAATCGTGAAAATATTGATTCCGATGATCTCACTTACATTATCATCATTAATCCAGATCAAAATAACCACTACACAGCTGCTTACGATTTTAAACAAGCAGTACAAGTAAAAATTAGAAAAAACACATACAATCTCAGTGCTTATACAGGCAAAATGACAATCTTTGACTTCGCAGTCACTAAGAAATGACCTGTAATAGCTTGTACCAAACTATAACTTGTTGCACGATTAGGGGTACAAAATGGTGCCATTAATTGGGCACATTTATCATTGACTAAGATTATAACTCTGGTTTGACCAGTATTGAGGAACCCGCTATGCCACAATACAAAGCACCCTTACGTGATATGCAGTTCGTATTGCACGAATTATTAAATGCTGAAGCACATTACGCAAAACTGCCTGCATTTCAGGGCACCGTAAGCCGTGAATTGGTTGATCAATATTTAGAAGCAGCGGCAGATTTCTGTGAGAATGAACTTTCTCCTATCAACCAATCAGGCGACCGTGAAGGTTGTACTTGGAATGACGGTGTTGTCACTACGCCTACTGGTTTCAAAGAAGCGTATCAAAAATATATCGAACTTGGCTTCCCATCTTTATCTGCTGATGAAGAATTCGGTGGTCAAGCGTTACCAAACTCTTTAGGGATTGCCATCTCTGAAATGGTCGGTACAGCGAACTGGTCTTGGGGTATGTACCCAGGTCTTTCTCATGGTGCTGTTCGTACAATTGAACACCATGGTTCTGATGAACAAAAAGCGACGTATATGCCAAACCTTGTATCAGGTGTTTGGACAGGTACAATGTGCTTAACTGAATCTCATGCAGGTTCAGACTTAGGTATTATTCGTACCAAAGCAGAACCAAATGATGATGGTAGCTATGCAATTTCTGGCGAGAAAATCTTTATCTCTGCTGGTGAACATGACATGGCTGACAACATCGTTCACATCGTTCTTGCACGTTTACCTGGAGCACCTAAAGGCACTAAAGGTATTTCGCTGTTCATCGTACCGAAATTCCTTGTAAATGCTGATGGTTCAGTTGGCGAGCGTAACGCTGTACGTTGTGCTTCAATCGAACACAAAATGGGTATCCATGGTAACGCAACTTGTGTGATCAACTTTGATAAAGCAAAAGGTTACTTGATCGGACCAGAAAACCGCGGCCTAAACTGCATGTTCACATTCATGAACACTGCACGTATTGGTACAGCCGTTCAAGGTCTTGCTGCATCTGAAGGTTCTTTCCAAGGTGCTTTAGCATATGCGAAAGATCGTTTAGCAATGCGTGCACTTTCAGGTCCTAAAGCGCCTGAAAAAGAAGCAGATCCAATTATTGTTCACCCTGCTGTTCGTAATATGCTTTTAACTCAAAAAGCATTTGCTGAAGGTGGTCGTGCACTTGTTTACTTATTGGCTCAGTATGCAGATATCGTTGAAAAAGGCGAAACTGAAGAAGAGCGTAAATTTGCTGACAACATCTTGTCTCTGTTAACACCAATCGCTAAAGCATTCTTAACTGAAACTGGTTCTGAATCTGCAAAACATGGTGTTCAGGTATTTGGTGGTCACGGATTTATTTCTGAATACGGTATGGAGCAAATTGTACGTGATACACGTATTGCTTGCATATACGAAGGAACAACTGAAATTCAAGCACTTGATCTTTTAGGTCGTAAAGTATTGCAAACTCAAGGTGCAATGTTGAAAGACTTCACCAAGATCATCCATAAATTTGTTGAAGCAAACAAAGACAATGCTGCAATGCAAGAATTCCTTGCACCATTGGCTGCTGCAAACAAAGAATGGGGCGATATCACGATGCAAATCGGTATGCGTGCAATGCAAAACCCTGATGAAGTTGGTGCAGCTGCGGTTGACTACATGTACTTCTCTGGTTATGTCACACTTGCTTACCTATGGGCACGTATGGCACTTGTTGCTCAGGAGAAACTGGCTGAAGGCTCAACTGATGTTGACTTCTACAATGCGAAAGTAGCGACTGCTCGCTTCTACTTCAAGAAGATCCTGCCACGTGTTCGCTCGCATGTAGATGTACTTTCAACTGGTGTTGCGCCATTGTTTGAACTTGATGCGGAACACTTCGCGTTCTAATCATAGATTAGAGTGAGATGCAACGTTCATCACAAAAAAAGGACTGGTCAGTTTTGACCGTCCTTTTTTTGTTTAATCAATGCTAAATTTAGATTATTCATTTATTTGTTCGTTTTATTTGATCACTTTGCACAGAGCCTGTGCCTAGAAGGGAACGATTATGCCAATTTACAATGCTCCTTTAGCAGACATGAAATTCATCTTAAATGATGTATTTAACGCAGAACAATTTTGGCAAGCTAATGAAAAACTTGCTCATGTAGATGCGGCAACGGCTGAAGCTATTTTAGAAGAAATGGCTAAATTTGCGCAGAATGTAACTCATCCTCTTAACCGTACAGGTGATGAAGAAGGCGCTCGTTGGGAAAATGGTGAAGTATTCACTCCAGCTGGTTTCAAAGATGCTTTCCGTCAATATGCCGAAGGTGGTTGGATTGGCTTAGGTGCTGATGAGGAATGGGGCGGTCAGGCAATGCCAAAAATGCTGACTGTTCTTGCTGATGAGATGTTATTCGCAACCAATCCATCATTCTTGCTCTACCCGCTTCTTTCTGTGGGTGCAGGTATGGCATTAAACAGCTATGCATCTCAAGAGCAAAAAGAAACTTATTTACCTAAAATCTACTCTGGCGAATGGTCAGGTACGATGTGCTTAACTGAACCGCATGCAGGTACAGATTTAGGAATTATTAAAACCAAAGCTGAACGTAATGAAGATGGTACTTACAACATCACAGGTACAAAAATCTTTATTACAGGTGGTGACAACGATTTAGCTGAAAACATCATTCACTTAGTTCTTGCAAAAACACCTGATGCTCCTGCTGGTTCACGTGGTATCTCTTTATTTATCGTACCTAAGTATCTTGTAAATGAAGATGGTTCTTTAGGCGAACGTAACTTAGTTGGTGCCGGTTCAATCGAACACAAAATGGGGATCAAAGCGTCTGCGACTTGTGTCATGAACTTTGACGGCGCTAAAGGTTTCCTCGTTGGTAAAGAAAATGAAGGTCTTGCTGCAATGTTCGTCATGATGAACTACGAACGTTTGTCGATGGGTATCCAAGGTCTAGGTGCTTCAGAATTTGCTTATCAAAATGCTGCACAATACGCGACTGATCGTTTACAAGGTCGTAGCGCTTCAGGTGTTCAATCACCAAGCAAACCTGCAGACAGCATTTTAGTTCACGGTGACGTTCGTCGTATGTTACTAAACGTACGTGCTAACAATGAAGCATCACGTGCATTTGCTGTTTATGTCGGTCAACAGCTCGATATTACGAAGTTCTCAACCGATGCTGAAGCTGTTAAAAAAGCCAATGACCGTGTTGCGCTTTTAACACCTATCGCTAAAGCTTATCTAACAGATACAGCATTCCAAGCAACGCTAGATGCGCAAATGGTATTTGGCGGTCATGGTTTTATCCGTGAATGGGGTATGGAACAATGTATCCGCGATCTTCGTATTGCTCAAATCTATGAAGGAACGAACGGTGTTCAATCACAAGACTTAATCGGTCGTAAAGTGATTAAGAATGGCGGTGCTTTCATCGCTGAATACATTGCTGAAATTCGTGACTTTGCAAATACATTAGATGCAGATTTGAACTTCATTAAAGATGCAACTTTAGATGCAGCAACTGAAGTAGAAGCAGTTACTCAATTCATCATTGAACAAGCAGCTGAAAATGTAGAGTTCCCTAACTCTGCTGCTGTAGATTACTTACATGCAGTTGGCTTACTCAGCTTCAGCTACATGTTTGCAAAAATTGCTGCTGCTGCTAAAGATAAGTCAGGTGACTTCTATCAAAACAAACTTGCATTAGCTCAATACTTCGTGACTCGTATCTTACCTGAGTTAGAAGCTCGCATTAAGAAAGTTGAAGCTGGTTCTGATCTCATCATGAACTTCAGTGAAGACTATTTTACGAATCAATCTTAATTGGATTAAGAAATAAAAAACGCCTGAAAATTCAGGCGTTTTTTAATTAGGAAGATTAAAGAACGTCATTCCATTCTAAAATGGTCGTCTTTTGTGTACCACCCATCAAAGGGTTATTGGGATCACCACCAAGAAAACTAGGATCATAAGTTATTGTCATATTACCTCCCCCACTAAAATCTACAGCACTATCATTAAATTGATATCCGCCTGTTCCATTCGCTCGAATATCAGCCACATAAACAGCGCCACGAATATCTGTTTGACCACCACCTGACATCGAATATTGCCCACCTAAGATAAGCAGAACACCATTAAATTTTCCACCACATTGATTACCACTTCCAGAGTAATCACCTTGGATGATCACAATACCTGCACATGAGGGTACATAGTATTCCAATTTCCCTGTGACATTTCCATTAATATAGGTCACGCCTGAGACATTTTTAATTGTATTCACCAATGCCATAATTGCATTAGGATCACCCCATATACCAAGGTCTGTATTTTTTACACACGCACCACTTGCAGAAGGGCAATCTGCACCACCATAGTAATGCTCAGCATTTCTTCTATTTCGAGGAATACCATCAACAACAGTAGTATTTGAACTAGAATTCATGGTTGCAATCGCAAGCTTATTCACACCATTAATCTTAAACTGATTGCTATTTTTCCCCTCAAATGAATCAACATCTCCACCCAATGTCAATGCTGCGGGAAAATCAGGTAATTTCACCACATCAGGAAAGACACCTTTAACTTTAATATGATATATACTTTCACCCAAAACCTTAGTACTGCTTCCATTAGATTTAATCAAATAGCCTGTAACTTCTACAGTTACAATTTTATTCGTATCATCCCAACAAGGATTAGTTGCTGGCGTTGCGCATCCAGGAATATTACGAGAAGGATTAATCCAATAATAACCATTATTGCCTGAATTTACTGTTAGTACACCAGTATTACTATTTGGAATATTAGCAACAGTATGCCAACGACTTTTATCTGTTGGGCTATTTGGCCATCCACCATTATTTTTAAATTGATCATTCGCCCATTTTACAAACTGGGTTGCACCATCTTCTGCCACATTACTTGTGATCACTTTATTATTGATATTGGCAGTCATTTTATCTTGAATGATCGTACCACGCATTGCATATAAACCAATCATAGTCACTGCAAATAAAATCACAACAGTAATGATTAGCGTAAAACCTCGTTGTTTCATTGCTTGATCCTTAGTTAGTGATAAAGTGGAGTGATGGGTTTTTCTGTTCGCCATTACATTCAAGATAAAGGTCCATTGTTTGCCCCTTCTTACCACTTGGCAATCCATAGCTATGTGATAGTGAACTCAATGCTACTGCCGTAGCACTATCTCGAGCAATTTTCCATTTACTTAGGTTGACATGTGAGCTGACATTACTAAGATCAACGACAACCGTGCGACCTTGCTTCGCGTAGGTTGTCCCTGAAAAACTTCCCCAAGATTTAGGACTGCCACCATCAACTGTTACACTAATCATACCCAACACATCACTGGAACAATCAAGATCAGGGGTTGGGGCTGGAGGCGTAGTAGTATTATTTCCATCACCAGTATTACCAGTCGGTGGAGTTGTCGTTGGTGGAGTTGTCGTTGGTGGAGTTGTCGTTGGTGGAGTGGTTGCTGTGGGGGGATTTACCTTACTCACCCCACCACTAGATGCCAGTTGAGTCATCGCCAACAAATGTGAGGTGGCAATAAAATCAATCGTTGGTTGCTTCCCACTGCCATCTAATATGCTGATCTCAGATAAAATACTGGTAATACTGCCTCGTACATTACTAACATTGGTATTTACAGTACCACTCGCCCCATTGAAATAAGGTTGGTATACTAAAGAATTTGCGCTGGTTCCATTCTGAATACCATAAGAAAATTTTATTTCCGAAATATTTTTAGCCAGTGTTGCAATCTGTCTAGAGCCATCTTCTAGCTCTAAAATACATTGCAATTCATTTTGATCATTCACCTTAAAGGTATTCATACCAGAATTACCTATTTGTCCCAAACAATCTCGCTGTAATGGATTAAAATGTACGATTAATTCATTATTATTATTCGGTACACCAAAAGAAGTTGCCTGACGTACCATTCTAGTGATTGTGGTCGATGCAAAACGAAAGTTCTCCTGCGTACGATCCATAACATCTTTTTCCAAAACCAGTTTTTGGTTGGAAAATAAAATAGTCATTGCGCCCGCTGTCACCACTAACCCAATGGTTAAACCCACCATCAATTCAACCAGGGACACCCCCGCTTGTGAAGATCTGCGTATTGCATTTTTATTTTTCATACAGTATTCCTCACTTAAATTTCGCATTTTGGTACTGAAAAGTAGTAATTAAACGTTTCCTTATTTGTTGGTGTCGCTTCATACCATTTAGCTTTGCTATTTTCCCATTCAATTGTAATTTGATAACGGCGTTTAGATGCATCTACTACAGTTAAACTACCACTCCATGCCGTCATACGGCTATGTAATGCCTTTTGAGCACTAGTTGGAGTGAAACTACTGCCTGTTAATTTCCAACGATTTTTCCATTGCGCTTCAATCGCTCGCATCGTACCCGTGGTCGCTTGGTCAAGTTGTCCTGTACTATTATCCAAAGAACAAACACTTGCCCACATCCGATCAATCAAATCATTTGCTTGTAAGGTCGCGATCGTACGCTGGGTAGTCAAAGCACTTTGTTGCATCGACTTGATGTGCAAAATACCTAAACTAAGTAATACACCTGCGGTAATAAACATTGCAATCAATGCCTCAAGCAGAGCAAAACCATGCTGAGAATTAGCTCTCATTTTTAGCACCCCGTCTTACTTTTGAATGCTCGACCAATAACTTCAACGCAAACTGAATGAGTCGTTGCGCCTGAAATCGCTACAGTAATTTCATACTCATCATTGGTTGAACCCACTGTATTAAAAGCAATACTCTCTGGTGCAGTCACAACCAATAAACTATTATCAAAGGCTAGTTTTTGTAGCGTAGTCGTATCTGTTTTTGCGATGATACCTGCTGACCAATTTGATTGATTGCTTGTTATACAATTCACACCATCGTTACTTGCACAAACCGTCACGGTTTTTCCCAATTTAACCGCCTCGGTACGAGCTTGTTGCAAAAAATTCAGGACATCGCCACTACTACTATTTACTTTGGAATTATGAAGAATTCGACTCATGCTTGGTGCAGCTATCATTGCAAGAATTACCAAAACAGCAATCGTGACCAATAGTTCTACTAAAGTGAATGCTTTTATTTTTTTCATTTCCAGCATCCTGAGGTCGTTGGTGTTTTCGCGCCATCTTCTTTTAAAGTCAAAGTCCCACATTGACTATCAGATTGCGCAGTTGTTGGTGTTGCAGTAATCGTATAAGTCTGCGATGCAGTACCGATACTAATTGAGAATGTATAATAAGTATTGACGTTTTCAGGAGATTTTAATGATGCAGGAATATCTGCAACTGCTGGGTAACTAAAAGATGCATTGTATTTGCTCTCTAGAAATTGCGCTAAATTCAACATCGCTGCCTGAGCCTCTGTACGATG
>Ga0172373_10008475_pt1 | contig 13041 bp, 9 predicted proteins | sample Lak10m_2_FD_114546 | JGI IMG/M metagenome (GOLD analysis project Ga0172373, IMG submission 114546) | Freshwater microbial communities from Kabuno Bay, South-Kivu, Congo - kab_092012_10m | ecosystem: Environmental > Aquatic > Freshwater > Lake | place: Democratic Republic of the Congo: South-Kivu... | reverse complement strand
TGTCAAATTATCTATCAATGATCTTGATTAAATATCTATCAATGATCTTGATTATATATCTATCAATGATCTTGATTATATATCTATCAATGATCTTGATTAAATATCTATCAATGATCTTGATTAAAAAAGTTGATATTATTTTTTATGACAATTAATCTTAAATAATAGTTAAGATTAATCAATTATACATCCAATATGTCTCATATTTACCATCAACAAATTGATAACCTTATCAAGTCCAACCATATTTATCGATTCAAAACAGAACTTGATGAATGTCTTAATGAGGAAAGGACTGAACAACTTAATAATCTTCTGACATCCATTAGTAATACGAAAAATCAACAACAAATTAAAGAAGAAAGACTTAAAAAACATCTTGATGTCCTGAAATCATCACAATACCAAAAGAAATGGCAATTTCTTAATGTTCAACAACGTCTTAACCGTATTGAATTATATTTCAATACTAACCAAATCACAGATCAAAAACTTATTGACCATGTCAAAAAATTAGTTGAATCTGGTTCACTCAAATCTAAAGATGTCAAATATGATAATATTAAATCAATTATTACAGAACTAAATGTTGAATCACCTAATGAATCAAAAGATGAATCAAAAGATGAATCAAAAGATGAATCAAATGATAAACTAAAAGATGAACCCAAAGACATGACAATTGAGGAGACCAAAACAAAAACAAAAAAGACAGCAAAGACAGCTAAGATAGTCAAAACAACAAAGACAACAAAGACAACTAAGACAACCAAGAAGACTAAAAAATAAAAATTGATTTTTCTATTAAATAAACATAAACCAAATAATGATAGATATTATCATTTATAGAATACTAGAATGAGTGATGCAAAGTGTGAAGAGATTATTATTATTAAAGACAATCATGATATAGATGAAAAAACGAATGAAGAGACAAAAAATGGCAATAATGAATTAATTAAATCATTATGTTGTGATGATGAGAAATTGTTTAATAATTTGGAAGAATATGTATTGTCGAATGATGATAAAGAAATAGCCAAAAAAATAAACTCATTATTTAAAGGTGATATGAAAATTAATGACGATGAGGATAATGAAATATTATATTTGAGTGTTCTGAATGTTTTCCGAAAAATTAAAAAACTCAACCTATCAACAGATGAATATATGACAGATATGAAGAAATCAAAGACAAATGAACCTGAATATGATATTAAACAATTAGACAAGATCAAAACATTAAATGACTTCAAATCATCACAAGTATTAACTGAACGTGGTGTAGAACTCTCATATTATAGATACATTCTTGACACTGCATATATTGTCAAAAGAACTGACAGAATAAGAATTGACAGAAATAATTATAAAGAGAAAATACATGGAATAGTTGAAGAAATAAATAAATTCAATCCATTAATTGAGACAATTATTGAAGATAATGAATGGAGAATTAATCTGAAAGATACAATGAATTTCTGTGTTCCAAAAAATCGTGTAGTAATATCAAATTCAATTCAAACACATGACACAGATCATCCATTATTGACATCACATTTGGAAAAAATATTGAGACATATTGAGAATATATATGATGTATCAGAGATTGAATATCAAATAACTGAAGATAACAAATATTCAATGTCTTGGATATTCATTATTATTAGACCACATTCAAACTCAAGCAAAGGAAAAAATGAGAAAAAATAATTTATTTATCAATGATAAAAATTGAATATTAAATGGTTAATATTTAATTTATTAATTAAAGAATAATATATTCATAACTAGTCACAATGTTTTACTACAATCAAGAAATCCCAACTAAAGGAACCGTCCTTATTGGTGACCTGATTAATGATGAAGAGAATGAATACTGTCTTTATGTCAAATTGCCAGAATACAATAACATTAAAGGAATCATCCATAAATCAGAACTCCCAAAAAAGTTCAAATTATACAAGAAATCACTTTCTGATATGAAACAATCAGGAACTGTAGTATGTATGGTATCATCGACTCCAGTAATAAATAATAAAACTAATAATATTGATATTGTTGAATTGACTATTACAGGTATTGATCACAAATTCTATTCAGGAATTATTAAGAGAGTCAGAAATATTGAGAAGATTATCAGATTAATTTTGTTCCTGTCTCAAAAAACAAATATCGATTATCATTTATTAATGAAGGAATTTTATAAAAAAATGGTCACACCATTAATATGGTCTGATGATATTGAATCAATTAATGATTTAGATGGAGAGTATGACGATTTATTGAGATCTAGGAAATACCTATTGGAATGTCTTGGTTCATCTAATGACACAGAATCCAAAAGTTCAATTAATGGAAGTAATCTGACTGAAATTAATAAATTACTTGACACAATAATCAAAGAGACCAATGGATCATCTACAATGGATTTTGATATCACTATTTGGAAAGCCAAAAATAAAGATCCTATTAATGTATTAAGGGAAGTTTTTGATCATATTAAAAATGAATTCAAAAATATTGATATCAGATATATTGGATCTCCAAGATATCAAATTCTATTATCAAATATTAGATCTGACATGATTGATAATACTTATACAAACATCCACCAAGAAATGAATAAATGGTTTAAATCAAATATGGTTATTGGTTATGACCTTCAGTTCGATATGAACACAAAGAAAAATATTAATGGTGATGTTAGTGTTGTATTTCCTTACAAGATTGATCTTATTAATAAATAATAAGTATTGTTTATTTATCTAGATATGTAATATAAATTATGACATCAACATCAACTGAGATTTCAAAAGAGAAACCATTAGAAGATATATTGAAAGATTGTTTTGAAGGTACATCAATTGATATGTTAAATGACAAAACATGTGAAATATATGATACAGCTAAATGGAAATTTACATTGAAGGATGGAACAACCAAAAAATTAACAAATTATATGGAAGAAAAAAAGATTATTGACAAATTCAAAGGGTATTATTACTATATTGATGAAAATTATTGTAATTATGGTTATGTATTTTTACGTTTTTCACCTTCAATTAGACTTGAAGATGATTTATATGTTTACTACTCATATTCATCAATATCATCTATAACAACTATTTTGGGTTATATTGGCAATTATACACTTTACTATAAAAAAATAGTCAACAATAAATTAGACAATGATGTGGATTCATTTAAGAAGGTGTACTCTGATCTGAAATCAGGAGGAAAGAAATTATCTTATCAAGGATTTCTTCCTAGTCAACCATCTAAACCTGAAGAAGAAACTGAAATAAAACTTGATGAAGATTATACTAAAACTATTTTAGCTACTACAACTACTACAATTAATGAAAAACATCATACTGAATCTGAACCTAAATTAGATACTAATAATCAGGGAAAACATAATTCAGAAAATAAAGAAGAAGAAGAATTTGAATTTATTGAAAATGATAAAATATCAAAAATTCTTGTTTATGGAAAAACTATTAGTGATGCTTTAGACGAATATGCAACTATTACTGCATTTGTTAATGGTAAAGATAAACATGGCAGAAAATTTGATCATAAATTGTCAATTCCTTATTATAATGAAATTGAAAATGAATTTAAAAAAATCGTGCCTTTAGTAAATAATGAATTTATGATTAATAATGAGATTTATGATAAATTTTTAGAAACATACAAATCTGTAATTGACAAATATGCTAATAAATCAATTGATAAATATGCCAATAAATCTGGTGGTGGATATTATAATGATTATCTCCTCAATAAGCATAATTATATCATCCTAAAATTGTCTAATTAAAATTGAATTTATATTTATCTGTATTCTATTTCTCTATTGGTTCAATTAAACATAACATATTGATTCATCATTGTCAATATAAATGACAGACTCTAAAGACTCTAAAGATAATAAACAAGACAAAACCAATTTGCAGACTAAGACTAATGATTCTAAACCTACAGAATCAGATCAGATGAAAAAATTATTTGACAATATGTATGAATTTGTGATTCAAACATATTCTGGAGTTCTGATTTCATATATTCGTCTTATCAAAGAAGAAGATTCAAAACATATTAATGATACAGAATTACTCATCATTTTAAATGTTCTTCTTAAGAAATATCTAAATATGTGTTATCATAGTTATTACAAAAATAATGATGGTTATGTCATTAATAACTTTAATAATATCATTAATGTTGGTTTAATTAAAAATGTGACATGTCTTATTTATTGGATTGATAAGATCACTTACACATTATTTAATATTAGTTCCAAAATTATTATTGATGTTATTGAATCTGTCAATGATATTGATATCTGTCGTGATAGATTCAGAAAAATAGCTTCTGTTGGATACAAAAAAATCTATTCAAGTCTTGCTAACTTCAAAGGATGTTCTGATAATTGTCATAATGAAGAATATGATGGAGAAGATATTTTTATCTTTTCGTCATAAATAAATTTATTACATCAAATTAATATATTCACATTTAGTTTTTGGTGTCCAACATTTCTGACAAAACAAACATTTAATATCATCATATCTTTTCTTATTATACACATCAAAACATAGTTTATGTATTGATGTTCCACATGAATATTTACAATATGATAATTCTTCTTCTGTATCTTTCAAATTACCTAGACAGATTGGACACATATCTTCATCTGTAATTTCTCTTTGTTTAATCTCACCATTATTATTCTTCTTCATATTCTCATATCTTGACAGAATTGATGGATCTGCTTTTAGATTTCCAACAATTTGTGGAATATTATTAAACATATCTTTCAAATCACTATCTGAATATTCTTTATAATCTTCCTGTTCTTTCTTTACTTTCATAATTCTTGTTAACACAAAATAAATGTGTTTACATCTTTTGAATCTTTGTTTATGATCTGGACATGTACATGTTGGACTCTTTTTGATACTCACTTTATATACATTTCCAGACTTGCCCATAACATCATAATCTCTTACAAGATCATTCTCTTTGAAATCATGTGTTAATACCAAAAATATTCTTTCTGATAAACCTCTAATTTTTCTCAATGTTTCATCAATTGTTTCTTTCACCTCTATTTTAGGTGTTTTGACTGGAACTTTTTTGACAGCTTTTTTTGTAGTTTTTGGTGGCATTGATTAAGATTAAGTATTAAGTATTAAGTAATAAATATTTAGTTATTCTATAAATAATAAACAAATAATTATGACTTCAATTTTTAACATTTATTGGTTGTGTTTAGATATTTGGAATTCTATTTGAAGAAATCATTATTAATTAAATCAAATAACTCTATTTTGTTAGAACTATTATTGATATTAATATTAATATCAGTTGAACTCTTCAAATTAGTCTTGTTTGGTTTTTTGGATCTGCCATCATTATCATTTGGTTCAGTTGGTTTTGTTTTAATTTTATTTTGTGGTTTAATTATGATCTTTTGGTCAAATGAATCTATTTTAGGATCTGTCTTATTCTTTCCAAAATTCTTTCCAAAAAGTCTCTTCGGTTTGGGTTGATTATTAGTAATAATTATTTTATCATTATCCTTATTCTTAGATTCTGAATCAGAATTGTCATCAATAATGTTAGTAGATTTGATTTTAGGAGTTTTAGGTAATGATTTTTTGGATTCCAATAATTTTATCTTACAACCACGATTTAATAATTCTACATAACATTCTGCTGTATGTTCAACATCTACCATTGCATTATGAGCATTCTCAAATGTCTTATTGAATAATGCATAATACATCTTACTCAATGTCATTGCCTTATTTTCAATTTGTCTATACAATGAACTTGTGTCATCAACCTCTATATTAATAAATGGATTATCAATTGGAGTATTATTACTATCAATTATTTTGATTTTGTATTTCTTGAGATTGTCTTTAATCTTAGATATATCTGTATTAACATGATGACCACAAATAATTTTTACTTTGAATAAGTCTGTAATAAATTCCTTCATTATTATGTCAAATGATATACCCTTTGTTTTTAATATGTCATTTGTGATCTTTGTCAGTTCTTTGGTCCGTCCATCAACAAATCTATCCTTTACATAATAATCGACACGTTTGATTTCCTTTTTTTTATCTTGTTCATCATAAACGATATATGACAATTGGATAATATCATTAGTCATAATATTGTTTTCTACATCTAATACCATAAATCCATCTCTATGTTTAATCTCTTCCAATTTGACAATTGTCTCTTTGACATCATTCATTTTATTTTGTTTTGAATCATTCAAATTATTAACAACCTTTCTTAAAAGAGAATCAATATCAACTCTTTCATGTCTTGAATAATGATGATTATTATGACTATTATCAGTATCAGTATTAATATTAATGATATCACGTAATTGAGTCTTTTCACGAACACCATTAAGATCATTTGTCAATAAATATTCAATATATTCTAACATTCCAGTCCAATCATAGTTATCAGAAATATCAAATTCATAATACTTGCCTGTGAATATATTGAATATACCTAATTTTTTAATATGAATTTTTTCATAAATAGTCGGATCATTAGACAGATTATTACAACAGGAAGAATTAATCATAAATAGGGAATAATACATTAATAATTGTATCATCCATTCTAATTTGAAATCTCCTTCAGAACATTTGATATCAACAATTGTATTATCTGTTATGTTGATATAATCTATCTCTCCATTTAATGAGACAATATGATCATTAATTGTATAGTTAGTATAAACAGGGACCTTACACAATATTTTAGATTGTTTAATTTTATTTACATAATCATCTACTCTATCAAACACTTTCACTGAATTATCCAGAAATAAATCATGAATATTTCTGTAAACTAGTCTTCTACGATCATTATGAAATTTAGGACATAAAGACACATAATAAATACTTTCAAGAATGTCTCTATTATTTTTGGATTTGTTACAATAATTATTGTAAGATGATTCAAGGATATTCATAAATTCCCTTGGATAATAGAATGATTTGACACCAAGAGAGATTAATTGTTCTAACATTTTGGGTTTCTTGTTTGAGAGATTTGTTTTGATTTTATTGATTAATTTTTCAACATCATGTTTATCTTTTTGGTCAATAATTTTTGGCATAATATTAGTGATGAAATACAATTTAAGATCATATTTATCATAAAGTTTTCGTTCATTCTCATTAAGTTGGATATTTAATAATATACTTTCAGTAAAAATATCTCTAATAGGTTGTTCATTATTAATCATCAATGATCGAGTCATGTAATAATCACAATATATTCCATAATCAGATTCAAATACATTCTTTTTAATATTATCTGTAAATGTGATTTGATCTGTATAAAGATTATTAGTTTTTAATTCAATAGTAGGAATAAGATTTTTGGTTCTCATATCTTCAATTCTTTTTCCAGAAAGCATTTCAATTACTTTAGTGACAGAATATGAATCTTTTTTTTTATCAAGATCATTACTTTTAAATAGGTCATCAATATTAATTTTATGTTTAGATTTGGGGACAATTTGGATATGAGTTTTGATCTCATCCAAAAATCTACTAAATGGTATTTCTGTTCTATTCCCTATGAAATGAAGGAATCTTTTAGCCCTGGTAACACTAACATAAAAGAGTCTTCTTTCTTCTTCAATATTTTTGAGTCCATTATTTAAGTGATTAGGAAAGTAAGCATCAGCCAATCCAACAATAAATACAACAGACCATTCAAGACCTTTTGCTTTATGAATTGTTGTTAAGACGATTTTTTCATCTTGAATAATTTGTTTAAAATCTTTAGACAGATCATCACTAATAAGGGCCACATATGGTAATTTAAGACGTTCTAATTCTGTTTCAATAACTTTAAGTTTATAACCATTTCTGGCTAAAACTGCAATTTGATCATATGGAATATCATAATTATCAACATAATTATTAATAGAATTGATGATATATTTAACATCATCATCATCATTATCATGAATCACAAGATCTATTTTATTATTGTCAAATGTTTTAATTTCAATATCAGGATTAGGTTTGGGTTTCATAAGTTTGAATATTTTTTCTTGATTATAACAAATGGAGTCATTAGCAAGGTCAATAATTGGTTTGATAGATCTATAATTTGTGGTGATCTTGTAAGTTAATGTATTGGGTATGATTTTATCGAAATTGATAATGTAATAATTATCACTTCCACGAAACTGATAAATATTCTGACTATCATCACCAATTACTGTGAGACTACAACCATGATCAGCAAACTTTTTTAAAATTATAAATTGATCATTATTAACATCTTGAAACTCATCAAAAAATATATGTGTATATCTTGGAGCAATTAGATCTGAATATTTTTCCATTATTTTTCTTCCAGTCACACCCAATTCATTTAATGAATTGAAATCATTATTTCCATTAACACCATAAATATTGTTATCAATGAAATCTTGTTTTAGTTTGTAACAGAAAGAATCAATTGTCCGAATATCTATTTTGGCATCAAAACCCATAATAATATCAATCATTTTTTCTAGATTTTTACGGGCTTCAACATTAAACGTCATAACAAGTATTTTGTCAGGTGTCGTGACATTATCTAATAGATGTTTGATTCTACAGGCAATAGTAGTAGTTTTTCCTGTTCCTGCACCAGCCACAACTCTAATATTTTTATCATAAGGTGCATATACTATTTCTTTTTGTTCTGAATCAGGGGTAATAAGTTTGCCATTAACAATAAATTGATCTTGTTTGTATTCCTTTAATGACTTGACTAATTTAATAATACCATCTTTAGTTAATTTAGACAAACCACCACGAATATATTTAGACATATTTTTCAGTTCGGAAATTTCTTTACACATTTTTAGATTGAATTTCTTTTCATCAGGGAATACTTTTTTATAAGATTCAATAAATGATATAATGAGGTCATTTAGATTTGACATATTAGTAATATAGAGTGTCTAATATTAATACTTATTAATATTAAATAAAGGTTAATAAATTAAATTATCATTTTTTTATTTAGTTATTATTTAGACTTATTCTTGACAATAACTTGTTTTCCACGGGAGGTCATTTTAATTGAATCAATCTTAATATTATCATTATGGATCTTGTCATGACATTGATCACATAATACTACTAAATTAAATAATTGGTTCTTTTGAATATGGGGTTTATTCTTAACAAAACCATTCTCACAATCTTTTTGGAAATTGATATGATGTGTTTCTAATTCTGTATTGCATTTCTTTTTACATATTGAACATTCATCAACTAATAAATCAGAATTATATCTTGATTTTTTAGTTGATATGACTGATGATTTAGGATCTTTATTGAGAAGTCTATTTTTGATTTCAAATGCTTTATTAATGAAATCATTATCTTTAATAATATATTTGGCTACTGTAATACCATAAATTCGTTCACCAGATCCAGGTTTTAATTCACGATCATAAATGAGTTTATCAGTTTTTTCGTCATGTTCGACTGAAAGATGGAATGCCTTAATTTTATTGTTATTATTTATTTCGTCAAGTTCCATTAATTCATGTAGATGTGTGGCAAATACAAATGATGCATTTAATTCCGATAATTTTAATAAAGATGATGCTACAATTGCATTTCCTGAAATATGTTCAGTTCCTCTACATACTTCATCGCCGATTACTAAAGTAGATTGATTAGATCTTTTAAGGATTGCATTTAATTCGACAATTTCTAATGAGAATGAGGATAGACCTCTAAATAAGTTATCATTACCGGTAATACGTGTATAGAGAGATTTATAAGGATAATATTTGTATTCAGAAGCTGGGACAAAGAAACCGGCTTGAGCCATAATAACACTAATACCAATAGCTTTCATTAATACAGATTTACCGGCAGAATTGAGACCATAAATTAACATACCTTTCATATCTGATCCAATATTAATTGAATGTGGGACATATTCATGTTCAATAATTCTCTCAACAATTGGATGTCTAATATCCTTGGCAGAAATATATCCATTAGAATTTTGTTTATCATCAATAATTGGTCTGACATAATTGTATTCTTTAGCCACTTTAGAAATTGTGACATAATAATCTATTTTAGTTACAAAATCAATCATTCTTTTAAAATAATCAGAATATTCAATATCTAATCTTCCCATAAACTTTTTGTAATAGTTGAATGTAAGATTCATTATTTGTTCGATAAGATCATCGATATCTGCTGTTTGATTTTTCAAAAATGGTAATGACAGTTTTACATTATTATTTATTTCAGTTACTTCAAAATCTTTCACAAGAATCTTCTTATTATTGATTTTGATTTCTTTGACTTCATTAAATGTCTTTTGGAGTGATTTATAACGTTTACTAGTTATTTGATAATAATATCCATCACGTTTATTATGTTTAAGAACAACCTTTTTAGTTTTAGAATTCTGATCGACAATCATTTTGTCAAGTTCGTCAAGTAATAATTCCATCAATTCATGGTTTACACCTAATTTAGATTGGAGATCATCAAGATCAGGATAGATACCTTCTTTAAATATGTTCTCACGAATATCGGCAAGATTATACATTCTGGCTTTGTCTTCATCAATCATTTTATTGAATTCATTATTGAGTTTGTTATTCAGGGTTAAAAGGTCATTTAGTTTGAATTCATTCTTGAAATAATCAAAAACTTTCTTATTTTGTTTAAGTGTGTCAATAAGTTCTTTAGTTGTGAGACAACTATGAATAAGATCAACTAATTGCATAGGTTGGAGAACACCAATAGATAATTTACGATAGAGACGTTCGATATCATGAACTTGTTTTAATATTTTGTCAATATTTGTGAACTGATCTTTTTGTGAAAGTAAATTGACAGTATCATAAATATAATTAAGTTTTTTAGGATCTGTAAATGGTGATATTAAACACATCTTGACATATCTTTTACCCATTCCTGTATTGGCTTTATTAATAACATCCAATAAGTTATGATATTTAATTGATCCTGGAATCTCTTGAGATGATTTATTATCAACAATATTTAATTGGTTAATTGCATCATTACCCAGAACTAAGTGTTCATCTTGTAAATAAAATATAGGATCTGAAACATTTTTAACAAGAGCATCATAATGATCGGAAACATAAGTCAATAGATTGACAAGAGATTTGCGGGCATAAATTGTATTACTTAGACCAAGAGTATCAATAATAGATGTCATATTTTCACGTTCAGGATAGACTTTCTCTAATATCTTTTTCTGATAATTGATTTTAAGATGGTCTTTGTTAATATCACGTATTTGATAGAACTTACCTTCAAGATCGAGATATTCAATAATATATTCATCAGATAATTTGACAAGATTTTCTTTATAAATGATAGTTTCTTTCGGGACAAGACTATTTAAAAATCTGATAGTCTCATCTAAACCTAGTTTATCATCAGTTAATTTTGAATGTGATTCATGGAGATATACTTCACCTGTGCTCACATCAATAGCACTCATACCTACACAGGATAATACTGTATTATTTTTTTGGGGTATTTCTTCAATACAGATTACTGCCACAAAATTAGATGTTGGTTTATATGATGTTTCATGATAAGTAGCAGGTGAATGAATTGCCACGACTTCACGTTTAATATTTGGTTTTGGTGTAACTTGATCAATCATAATCAAACGATAACCATTTTCAATCAGAATGCCAATAAACTTTAATGATGCCACCATTGGAAATCCCCACATTAATGGATTATTTATATCTATTTTCGATTTGTCTTTCCCTTTATGGGCTATGGTAGCTTCTGTCAATTCTTCTAATTTCTTCAAATCAGGACCTTTATCTTTTGTTGAATATGCTTCATAAAAAGATCCAACTTGCATTAATACAAGTGTTCTATCTTTACCAAACTTTTTGACATATTTGTCATGATAATTTAAATATTCCTCTGTAACTGATATCGAATTGGCCATTATTTATATTTTATTGCTTATAATATAATATTATTAATTCTTTAGCTCTATTATTTTTAAATTAAAATAATTTGAATTAAAATAAATAGCGTTAATAATGGATATAATAATTTGGAATGAATAAATAAGTAAATATTTCAGAATGAGATCTAAATATGGAAATGAGAATAATACACTTTCTACAAGAGCTACAGAAGAGAAATACAAATCACCAAATATACCATTATTACTATTAGATTTAATATTATTGCCAATTCACATAATTAGGATGGTAATAATTTATTATTGTGGATCAAAATACAATCTAAAGGGATTCCAATTTTTAGATGTGATAATGCATGCTGACAAACCTTATTTCAATAAGGATGATTGCAATGTGATAGACACAATAGGGAAAGATTATAGAGTTGTGATAAGAGATGATTCAAGAATATTCCCATTAGACATTGATCAGTATCTTGAAGTGAAACAAATTAAATCACATAGACATAAGAAGGATGGGAGTGATTCCAAATCAAAGGTGAAGACAGGTTCAACTGTTAAAGGTATGGATGATGTTTGGGATATATCAAGTGAGGATGTTGAGGATATTGATGATGACGATGATAAACCAAAAATTAACAAAAAAAATGGTGATGAATTAGATAGTAAGTTTATTGATGATGACACATCATCTGATAGTTCATCAGATAATGATGAAGATGAAGGGTCTTCTTCTGAAGAAGAATCGTCAGAAGGATCTTCAGAAAATCCATCAGAATGTTCGTCAGATAATGATAATTCAGATAAACAAAGAAATCAGAAAGAAGTGACAGAATCAGAATCAAATAAATCTAATAATGATTCTGACCAACCAGATAAATCAGATAAATCCAAAAAAATAAGTCATAATAAAGTCATTGACAGTATCAAGGCTGAGCTTGATAGTGCATTTGATGATTAACTTTTCAATTAATCATCAAACAGTATCAAGGCTGAGCTTGATAGTGCATTTGATGATTAACT
>Ga0172373_10008471_pt1 | contig 13046 bp, 8 predicted proteins | sample Lak10m_2_FD_114546 | JGI IMG/M metagenome (GOLD analysis project Ga0172373, IMG submission 114546) | Freshwater microbial communities from Kabuno Bay, South-Kivu, Congo - kab_092012_10m | ecosystem: Environmental > Aquatic > Freshwater > Lake | place: Democratic Republic of the Congo: South-Kivu... | reverse complement strand
TGTGGCTGACGGTCTGAAGAAAGTTGACACCGCGGACCTGCAGCAACGCCTCGAAGTGTGTTCCGTCTGTGAACTGCGGAAGGACGACCGCTGCACGGTCTGTGGCTGTTACCTGGCGGAAAAAGCGTCGTGGCGATCGAGTGAATGTCCGTTGGGGAAATGGAAGCAGAATCCGGAGGTGTCCCATGTCGAATGAACTGCCATTTGTGAGTTGCCTGTGCCCCACGTATCGTCGGCCGCAGATGATGGGCACGACCACGCTGGCTTTTCACGGGCAGGACTACCCGGAAGACCGACGGGAACTGATTATCCTTGATGATGCCGGCGGGCTGCAGAACGACGCCTGCGGTGGCTGGCAGATCATCAGTATTCCGCGACGATTCCGGTCACTGCCGGAGAAGTTCAACGCCATCGCCGGTCTGGCCAAAGGGGACATTCTGGTTGTTTGGGAGGATGACGACATCTACCTGCCGCACCACATCAGCACACACGTGCGAGCGATGGAAGGGCGGCTTTGGTCGAAGCCATCATTTGTGCTCAGCAGTTACACCGGACGTCTGGAGCAGGAGAACGCCACCGGTCGGTTCCATGCCAGTCTGGCTTTCCGCCGTGAGATCTTCGACCGAATCGGTGGCTGGCCTCTGACCAAACGCGGCGACTTCGACCAGCAGCTGATCGCACGGCTCAACGCCATCGAACGACCGGGCGACCCGTGCCAGTTTGCCGATCCCTCGTACATCTTCCGCTGGGGGCAAACGAACGCGTACCACGGTCAGGCGTTCATGCAGGGACCGGAGGATGAAGGGTGGTATGACAGAGTGAAAGTGCGTTGATTTCAACTTCACGGAAATGGAGTCTCTTACAACCCATTGGCGACGAAATGATCGACCACAGACATCCTGAGATCCGAGTATTGATCGCCGGACACGTCAATAAACGAGGCATTTGGGGCGTGCTGAAATGGAAGCGCATCTTCATTATCAACCCGCACAATCCAGTGAGTTGGAATTCGCCATTCCGGAAAGGAGTATTCTGCGAATGAACGAATTCGATCCGTGGACTCACCTTGAATGACCGTCACCTGCTCCTTTGCCACACCAACGGCAATGATTCCAGTCTTTTTGGCGAACGCCAATATTATGTCTCCTGCTCGGACAGCAGACATGTGTAATGGAAAATTGAATGATTCCCATACCACAGCAAGCCCCTGATCCAGCATTTTCTCCTCCATGACATAACCGCCAGTTTCAGTTTGTTTGTCGTAACGGCGATTTGTATTGACGAGATAACACTTTTTCTTACTGTCTTTCAAGATCTTCGCTATCGGGCTCTGTACGCCTTTTGACTTCCGTGGCGGCACCGCCAGGTGCTTCACTGCAGCAGCTTTCAACGTAGAATATTGACGACGTAATTCGATCACTGATTTGCTCAAGCCCGCGAGCATCTTGATGTTCACACGCTGGGACTCTGACCAGATACGCTCATACCAGATATTCAGTGTCTTAACATCATCCCCGAAGATTCTGACACCCACCTCCAGGTTTGATTCCATCGCATTTCGTGTCATATTTGCCGAAGTCACTACGGCATCGTGCTCTCCAAACAAATAGACCTTCGCATGCAGGCGCGGATGCGCGGGGAAATGGCGAATATCAACTGATCCATGGATCAGTGATCTGAGGCATTCGAGGCTTGTGGCACCAGAGGCAATGTCCATTGGAAGCAAGGATGTAACCAGCCTGCGCTTGCGACCCTTGCCAAGAAGCAGCAAATCACGATCTGTGACGTAGGCTGACGCGACACGGATCTCTCCAGTAGTAGACGCCACCAAACTCCGCAATAGATCTCTGTGTGAACGAGATGAATCCGGGTGCTCTACGATCACGTTCACTGTTGAATTCCTTGCTTTGGCTTTCAGAAAGCGTGTGTTACACCAAACCATGCCTTCTGACCGCTGATCTGAAGGTACGCTCACTGATCGCAAGGATTCTCCGACGTGGCAGCAGCAGCGGATGCAAAAGCCTGGTAAATTATTGGCAGAGCCTGATGGATATCGTCATTGTCCTCGATACGTAACAAGACGCCACCTTCGTACTTGGCGTAAAACAGAAACTTCCAATTTGTGGCGTCTTCTGATAGCCCATGCGGATCGTCGATTTCAGTGTGGTCCAATGGCAGCAACAGCAGTAGCCTATGCTTCCTTGGGAGCACTTCAAGAAAGAAGCCAGAGGAGTGGTAACTAACGGATTTCGTTTCGGCCAATTCCAATATGGTGGTGTCAATACTGTGAATTTGAGGTCTGAGCAATTCGAAGAGATCACGGGCCGCGGGGGTCATCGGAACCTTTGCCACGTCCCGGCGTGAGGCCAATCCGCGTAGCTCTGCCTGACTCGCTCTCTCGATGGCGGCAGCGCTGACTTTCAAAGCGGGCCAAATCTCCAGAGCACGCTCCTCAAGCAGAAAGCTGCGCTGTTCGATTTCGGCAAGCGTCCATTGCGATTGTTCGCGGACATATTTGTTTAAACGAACGGAACTCTCATTGAAGCCGCCCTGAATCGTCTTCTTCTCGTCAAACGGTCGGTCGGAGTAGGTGCTGTTGTAGCCAGTCAAAGTGAGGTTTCCGAGTCGGTGCAGCCAATCCTTCTGCACAGTCTTCCAGTCCTTGCCAAGCATCGTCTGCCATTTTTCATGCAGTTTGCTGTTCTGCGGCATGATGTGCTCGATTGTGTAGCCACTTGTGTTGGTCGGCTCCTTTGTGCCGTGATTCTCCAGCCTCTCCAGCAAATAGCCACAGACTCGCAGGCTATAGATATCGCGGAACCGCAGTTCCTGACGAAATTCGGAATCGCCAGGAAAGCGATAAGCACCCCGCTGCCGGGCAAGTCCAACTTTGAGATCATCGAGCGGGTTCTCCTCCTCGATTCGATAGGCCAGATTTGCGAAGATCTGCCAGTAGCTACGCGTCTGCTCGCCACAAATGGCTCGCCGAAACACATAGCTTTCAATGGCACTGATTGCTTCGCGAAACTGGCTGGCGGACAGTGCCTTGCAGCGATCGTAGCAGTCAAACAGTCGCATCAAAAGAAGAGCCGGCACATCAACAAGTCGACGAAGTCTTGCAAAATCCTGAGCTAATTCTGCCACCAGCGGATTACCAATACTGAAGGCAGCGTTATATCGAGCAAAGCGCAGCATCTCAGCCAAAAGGGATTCAAGTCCACCGCACGAGTCTTGCAGTGCGGAAAAGTTCCGACGAAAGGACTGATAGATTGCATCTGCCTTTTCCTGCTTGCTGGCTCTGGTCTTAAATGCGAGGTAGTCACGCAAAAATGCATCAAAGGTCTTCTCCGAACCGCGGAACAGCGATTCCAGCTGGCTCCAGTAGGACTCGTAAAGTTCCGTTTGCGGCCTCTCGGGCAACCTCATCAGGATGTAGTTGCGGATGAGATCAGACTGGCTGAGATCGATGCCGGTAGAATTGAGGCTCTCAAAGATGACCTGTGGGTCATCCGTACCGCGATCAAGCGTCACATCGACGACGATCAGTCGGTCAAGGCCGCGATAGATCTCGTCCGGGTCCGCCAACGCGACCTGCTCCCTGAAGTATTCGTAGTTCTCGCGAATGCGTTCGGAGGGATTTGGTGGCGTTTCGGCGGAATCTAAAATCGCTCGGAGGGTCTCCTGATCGTGCCGACGAAGCACCAGTTTGTGGCGACGATTACCCTCCTCCTGCACATTCTTCAGGAAGTAAGCGTCGATTCGTGTCGCTGTTGGGCTGTCGTCGGTTCCCTTCCATTTTGTTTCAACAATGTGGTCCCGCAGTGCTGCGAGGAGCAGCGTCAGTGTTGTTACGCGCTGCTGGCCATCGATCAGGAGCCAGCGGGTGAAACCGGCGGAGGTGTCGCCGGTCGAGACATACACCACGGAGCCCATGAAATGGCCACGACTCGTTGCGTCGTTCGCGATTAGCAGCACGTCTTTCCAAAGCTGTTCGCACTGCGTTTCCGTCCAACTGTAGTCGCGTTGGAAGACGGGAATCACGAATTGGGTCGTGCCGTTGATAATCTTTGTGAAGGGGCGGTCAATGGCTTTCATGGACGTTCCACGCGACGTTGAGTTGTGTTTGGATAATCGAAGTTTTCCACACTGTGCGTCCTCATCGAATCACCAGCAACTGGCCGTCATTGACTAAGCCGGTGAAGAAGGTTGCCACCTGATTAGCCGTTGCAGGGGAGTTGATCAGGACGCCGACCTCGATGTTGCGCAGCTGAGCAGCCTCGGTAAAATTCGCTGACGACACGAACACTTTTTCGCCATCCACGACGACGCACTTTGCGTGCAGACATGCCCGCTTGTCTTGTGTGAGATCGAGCGAGCGAGGATCGTAAAAGATGTTCGGAACTGGGGATTCCGCAGGCCATTGCTGTCGCTTGAAGCGATCTGCGAAACGCCGGACCAGATCGGCTGCTGCCGTTGTATCGCCGGAGGATCGCTGAATGTCGAGAAACATGCTGACCTGGAGTGTCGGTATCTGCCGCATCCGATCGGCGAGCGCCTCGAACACGTTCTGCCCTTGATAAACGGCATAGCCCGCAACCAGAACGGATCTGGTGGCGTTGGCGAAGAGTTCCCGCACGACAACCCCGGTGTCGCGATTGGCTCCTACTCCCGCAGGTCCGGTGGTTACGAGATCAACAATGCCTTCAGGAAGAGAGCGGTCAGCACGATCGCGCACAATCAGTTCAAGCACCGCTGCTATCTGTTGGGGAGTCATTCCCAAGGCAGCCAAGGCTTCGATGCCTCGCGCAGCATCATCCGCAAATTCCCCGGGAATCAGTCGCTGCAACGCAATAGTTGCCAACGACAGCGATAGACGCCCTGACCGCAAGGCTGTTGCCAGCGTTCGCAAATCGGCATCAGTCAATCTCGCCAGTTGATCGCTCATGTTACGGGCCACGGAAAGAAGTGAATGCCGGAGTGTTCGACGGTGGGAACGACCAGAGCGCGATCGAGGAAATCGTTCCGCTGCTCGCACGAGGTCTCCGCAATCAGGACACACCCATGGCAGGCGGCTCCGTGGAGATAGCGATGTTCATTCTGATTTTGTGGGTCATGTTGCGAACAGACTGGGTCGTTGGAGCAGAGCCCACCAATTTCCAGGGCGCTGCGGACGTGTTCATGGATTCGCCGTCCGACCTGAATCAACCCTCCCAGCGTACCTTCCGCATCGGTGGTTCCTGTGTAAAGCAGCAACCCATAGCCAGTGTCCGGCAAAGCGTAGATTCTCTCCCGAATGGAACTTGCCGGATACCCGCATTCCAGCGACACCGCCGTGATCAGCATGTGCGCAAACGAGTGCAGCATGATGTACGGCAGACCAAAAAATTCTCGGTGCGAGCCCTGATGTTCGTCCAGCCAACATTGGAAGCCTGCTTCCAATTGGCGACCGCGATCCAAAACGTCCGCCCGCTGTAACCAGGCCTCAACCGCTTCGCGACGAAATTCCAGAAAAATGCCTTCTCCTCTGTTCTCAATGGCCGGGAGCCAGGAGATTTCAGCGGCCAGAGTCGCCCGCCGAACTCCCATTTCCAGCTCACCCTCAATGTCGGGCGCCAAGCCCTCGAACCTGGTGAACCCCACCAGTGCGGTGACTTCCCGCAAGCGATGCACAAGCACAACCCGCTCGAACGGGCTCATCCACGGCCGATCCCAGCGTTCTCGTGGCAGGGATCGTGCGAAGAAGTTTCCGTCGGGTCGGTCTTCTCCGGTTTCGTCGCGAGCTGCCACCAGTGTCTCAAGTTCTGCCTGTTTCACCGACTTCAGCACTGGTCCTGTTCCACCCCGACGAGCCTGGATTTCCGCGAACACCTCAATGTCGGAAAGTCCCTCCAGCGCAGCGTTGACCCGTGCTTTTCTGCGTTCATAGCGCAGTTGCTCAATATCCTCGACTTCGGCTACGAACTCCCACACGAGGTCGATCGCCTGCTTTACAGTTTCGTTGCGATCGGGCAGGGAAATCACGCTCATGGTCTGCGTGAAATACGCGTTGCTGGCAGTGCGGATCAGTAATCGGCCTGGTTCGCCGCATCTCTCTCTGGAATTTGGGCCCAGCCAGGGACGAGAACCATCGCAGCCGCCCAGAGCCTGGTTCTTCACGGTCGCTGCCATGGCCATGCTTCGTTCCTGGCCGCATTCACAGCGGATGAACACCTCCGACAGATCACCGCTGGTGCCCCGCTCGTCGATCCACAGCCTGCGACGACATTCAGTTTGAGTTCCATGCACGAAGGAGTACCAGTCGATGTCTCCAATATGGCCAGCGCGACATGCACGCACGAAACGAATCGGCACCACTGGTCGCTTCTTCTTATCTTCGTCCACAAACTTGTTGCCACGAGCGAGTTCGCGACGATGGACCAGCATGCGCGAACGGCGATGGCCCGTATCCCCGTCGCCAGCGGCGACGTCCTGGGTGATGAACCATTCCGGAAACTGCCACGCTGTAATCCCAGTGGGAGGACCGTTGGGGTCTTCCTGATCCGGCGGCGGTGTTTTCAATTGCAGGTTGGGAACGTCCAGCAATCGGCACAACTTCTCTGTAAGCCGCGGCTCAACGATGATTTCACCCCCTGGCGACCAGAACTCGAGTCCAGCTACGAGCACCGAGTAATCCGGCAAATCGATCATCGATCCCGGGCCGAAAGTTGTGATCAGCTGGCTTTGGCGGATCTGTCCGTGGGGGCGGGCTGCGCCCTTGCGACTGGCTGCGCGACTCATTGTTCCACCTCTTCCTCAATCTCAGTGCCATCCATCCGCTTGAGTCGCAGGTTAACGCTCGGCTCGACGTCTCGCATCGAGCGATTTGCCCGGAATTTCTTATGTCTCGCCGGAAGCCGCTTGAGGTCCGGATTGAGGAACTCGTAGATCAGTCGCTGTGCGCCGCCCACTTCCTTTTGGTACTGCAGGCGTCCGCCTACCTGGTTGAGTTCCATTGCTATGCGAGTCCACTCATCGAGCAGGTCGAGGGCGCGATCGCGAACCCGCTGTCGCAGACGCTCGAGTTCGTCGGGCGGCAGGTCGCTGTGTGATACCGCCCGCGTCACAAGAGCGTCGATGACGAAATCCAGTTGTCCGCGTTCTCTGAGGATTTCCAGTGCACCAGCTGGAGCCGTCATCGGGCCATGTCCGTGGCGTGCCATCGCAATCAACGTACCTGCCAGTCCCCTGTCCAGCGCTCGCGGCGAGAAAGGGGTCACGCTTGTGACTTCCACGTTGCGGTAGAAAGACTGGTGGTACGCCGAGAAGCGTTCATAGTGCGAACGGTCACGCGGTTTGTGGACGTTCAATACGGTTACGACGAGCCCGGGCCGATCATGGTCACGACCGACGCGGCTGGTGGCCTGAATGTATTCAGCACTCGACTTTGGCTGACCAAAGACGACCATCAGACCCAGCCGAGTGATATCGAGACCGACCGAAATCATGTTGGTCGCGAGCGCGACATCCACATGCTCGCGATCATTAAACGTCTGAGTGAGGCGACGTTTCGCGTCGCTCACCTTGTCCGTGCTCACGCGACTGGTTAGCTCCACCACTTCATAGGCGATCCTGCGATCAACGAACAGTCCATCGGTTTCGCTCACACGCTTCCGGCCCCCGTAACCGGCAACACGGCTCCCGATCTCGTCCTCCACCAGTCGGCGTGTCCCGCCAAGCTCGCGCAGGCTGTTGAAATAGCCCAGCAGCGTCATGTACGGGTCAGCGGGATTCGCAGGGTCTTTCTTCTTCGGGTGCTGGTCGTATTCCTTTTGAGCGGCCGCGAGCAAGGCGAGGTAGACTCGCAACATAACAACCTTCGGACTACGACCTTGCGCGGCAACTCCCAGGTAAAGGCGGGGATTGCTTTGTTCAGTTGAATGCGTCTCTGCGAAGAATGAATCCCTGCGGTCAGGACCGGGTGGAGGGAAGATGTCAACCAGACGGTGATTGAACAAGGCCCGAATCTGATTTTCAGCACGCCGCACGGTGGCTGTAGATGCGATGATCTTGGGGCGAATCTTCCGGCCATTCACCTCACGGCAACACAATTCGTTCATCGCCGTTTCATACAGGCCGACCATTGTGCCGAGCGGGCCGGAGATCAGGTGCAGTTCGTCCTGAATAATGATGTCCGGGGGAAGAAGTCGTCCATTCGGCAGCGGCGCACCTTTTGTCGGATCGCAGGGGCCGTAGAACCCGCTGGCGTCGTGACGCTGCACGCGGCCGAAAAACTGACCGACTTCGCCGGTCCACGGCATCGCAGCAAACTTGTCGACAGTGGCAATCATAAAACACGGCAACCGTCGATAGATCGGTTCGTCGACCGCCAGAATCGGCAACATGTTGTCGCGACTGAACTCGCAATGCCGGTTGACGCACAACACACGCAGATCGGTCGGGAAGTCCGGGTTTGGATGCAACCTGAATGAGTTTCTGGAGAACTTTGTGCCGCACCAGGGGCAATCTTCCAGCGGAATGGGTGCGGCATTGGACGTGCCCCACTGGAAAGCATTGGTGCGGACGCGAGCGGAATCGGGGTTATTGTCTCCTTTGGCTCCCATCAGGTTGGGAGTCGCGGCTTTACCCACCCACAGGCCGATCTCAAACGGCCACTTGCCGAACTTTTCGACATCGTTCTGCCGTTCCAGTTCCAGAGCACAAATCAGTGTCGCAGCACGGCCAAGCTGATCGAGCGTCAGCAGCCGCAGCGTGTATCGCATCAGGACGCTCAGGCCGGCGGACGCAATGCCGGGATTCTGCAACCGCCGCAGGACGAGCGTAAAGGCGGCCAGTCCCAAATAGGCTTCGGTCTTACCGCCACCGGTGGGGAAGAACAGCAGATCGACAACTTCGCGATCGTCGCTTTCCGGGTGAACAATCCCCGGCAGATTCATCAGCAGGAACGCAAGCTGGAACGGACGCCATTTCGGCTGAATACTGGCCGGGTCTTTTCCCTGCATGACGCCCAGCCGCCGACGAGCGGAAATCGCCATGACGCGGTTCGCGATGCGAAAGGCATCGAGAACTACAGGAGACTCGAACAGAGCAATTCCCTGTTCAATCCGGTTGGCTGCGACGCCGGCTCGCTGCAACAGCAATTCAGCAGTCTCGCGGCGTTTGGCCGGAGAAGCTGGGGACTTCATTTTCTGGTCGTCGATCCACTTTCGGTACTCCGTGACAAAAGAGCCCAGTTGCTGGTGAGCCGCGCTGGCATCGGCGAGCTGTGCGAGGGCGTCCATCGACAGGTCCACGCCCGCGATATCTTTTGGCGCAACGCGTTCGACCTCGGCACTCGGAATCCAGCAGGTGCGGACGGCGAAGCAGTTGCTGGTTGCCGGTTGTTGGTTGCTGGTCGGGGAACTCGCAGCTGAATTCTGCTCCCCGCCGCCAACTGACACCTGAGAGCGGACAACTGCTTCAGTTGCCACGCTGTGGCCAACAGCGAACTCACAGGCGTCGTAAAACTGCAGGTCGGCCACGCGTTCGTCCCAGTCTTCGCTGCCCAAACTTCGCAGATCGGGGCGGGGAACAAACGGGTATTCCGAGTGTATTTCGAGCTGGGCCTGGAACGCGAAGGCTTGATCGCGAACCTCTTCCGGCTGTGGAGTGCGTCGATTGACCAGGAAGACCGATACGCAACGTGTGCCCGGTGGTAATCCACCTTCGACGAACTCTGTCACCACTGGTCGCACCGACATGGCGATGCATAAGCCTTCGCTGCGAGGAACCGGCTGCTGAAGGAGCTGATCCGTTGTTTTGGGAACATCTATTGCAACGCCTTCTTCGTGTGGCGATCGCTCCCACACGTGGACGCCAGGTTCTCCTTCCTTCGCCATGCGGGCACGGTAATCGCCCCAGCGGACAATGATCTTCAGTCGTTTCACGTCCGGAGAAATCAGCAGACTGGCGCCAATCGACGATGGCAAATATCGTACACGGGCTGCGGCGGGTTCGGGTGTTACGGAATCATCCAGTCCGCTTGAGTCACCCTGTTCGTCCAGCTCGTCGTCCGCCTGCTGGTCAGCTTTTTGATCCGGATCTGCATCGAACGGGACGAGAAATCCAGACAAATACCAAGCCGACGGACGCTGCGGCAGAATCTCAGCAGGTTGACCAGGGACGCGATGGTCGTTCCCTGACACTTCCCCTGGTCCGATGAGATCCAGGCGTATAGCATCGACCAATTTAGCTCGTGATTCCACCGCTGACATTACCCCAATTCCCTTCTGCTATTTAATTACCTGCCAGGCGGCCGTACCCCAGGAAAGGTCCTGATCCATGGTCAGATGGGATCGTTGCCGCTGAGAGTCGAGGGCTCACCGTCGCGGATTACTTCTCAATCAATCCTGCGTCAACCAACACGTCATACCACGTATCGATGCGATCATCGGAAAACTTCTGCTTCTTGATGGCTTTGAACTTAGTGACAGCGTCTTCCCTCCACGGTCCATTGCCACCTCGGGCACGCACCCAACGGAAGGAAAAGTCCAGCGTGGCAATCAACTCAAGAGTATCCGAGGAAAGGTCACTCAAGGCATTGCATACGTTGTCAATCTTCTGGCGGTGCTGGCTGAGTTGCTGCCTATAGAGTGCCGAAAGCTCGTCCCACCCCTGGCCGGGCTTGTAATTCGAGTAACGTGACTCAGTAGCGCGATCCTCGATCACGCCGTCCGCTGCCAGCCATTCCACGTCGTGCATGACGGTTGGACAGAATGGCCCGTAATGATGGATGTCAAAGCTGTATCGCATTGGCACCCCCAGCACATTCATGAAATAGAGCAGCTTCTGGATGGCAGTCCGTCCCAGACAGCAGTTTGGACATTTCTGAGACGATGCGTCAACGATCGCCGCAATGAGAGCATGCTCCCAACGATGTTCAAGTGTGAGGTTCATCGGTGAATCTCCCTTTCACATTTCCTGGTTTCTGATATCACGACAACGTTCAGCAATTTTTTGTCGCTTCGCCTTGTCATCAATGTTCGCAAAGATGAAGCCAATGCGAAATGTCAACGGCAGCGACTTCAGAATCTGACTTCGCTCCCCCAATGACGAACGCCTTCCACGATCCATGAGGGGGAAGTCTATCAGCCTCGATTCGCGGTCATCGTCTCTGGCGATCCTGTGAATCGAAACCGGTTCATCGGGCAGGTCATCGATGAACTCCAGATCCGAGTATTCGTCCCGAATCTTCGATAAGACTTTTCTCGCTGTTCTGACGGCCTTCGGTCCTTCCCCTTCATCGAGGGAAAACACGTCTCGATGATGCTGGCGATTGACTATTCGCCGCGCCCATTCGTGTCCAGGCGAAGACGTGTCGTCAGCATCGCGGATCAACTGATTCATGGCCCGCACGTCGTTCCACGCCAGAACTTTGTCTGGAGTATCAAACTCATGTCGATCGCACGATAGAAAATACTGTTTCAGGTAATGGTCGTAGACCCGGCGCAGCCGATGATAATACACCTGCGTGTTCATTTGGTAACGGGCCAAAATCAGCGCCTCAAAGCTGTGAATACCGTCTCTTTTGATGCCGATGACGAGTTCACCTGAATCTTCGTCTCGCCAGCCTGTCAGGCACTCGATCAGTCGCCGGTGGTCGAATCTTCCGTAGTCGACGCCGCAGTGCAGTGAATCACGGAGCAGATAGTCGGAACGATCCGCATCCACCTGGCCGGAGACAATGTCGCGCAGGATCTGGATCTGAGGTGGGGAGTTGGGTTGCCGCCTGATCAATGAGGAGGTGAGTTCTGCACAGCCGGGGAAAAATGCGCCGTCCAGCAGATCCTTCAGATATTCGGGCGAGGTCAGCAGCTTTACGGTGAGCGATTCGTGATCGGCCCCATCATGGATGACATCTTCCGCAGCATGGGAAAAACAGCAGTGGCCGGTGTCGTGGAGCAGTGCTGCAAGGCGGCAAATCTGACGCGCACGCGCCATCGTGTCGTCTCGCAGAGCTTCGACCTCGGCAAACGTTTCCTCCATCTGTGCGCCATTCTCAACCGCGAGCCGATCAAAAATGCGTGTCGCCATCTCCATGACACCGAGCGAATGCTCGAATCGGGTATGGGTTGCTCCTGGATACACGAGTTCGGTCAGGGCCAATTGCCGAATGTACCGCAAACGTCGGAATAAACGATGGTCGATGACCTTCTGCTCAGCGCTCGAATAGCGGATAAATCCATGCACAGCGCAGCGAATTCGATGGATCGGCTCGTGGTCCGGTCCAAGGAACAAAGGTTGTCGAAATTGGTTGTTTTCAGCCATTCCGTATTCTCTCCTTCCCGCGTTTAGAACAGTCCAGCTTGCCCACGCGCAGAATCCTTCTTCTTACGCGAAGCTCCCCTGGACTTTGACCCCTCTGTTGTCCCGCCATTTACAGCGGCTCCAGCCAGGCGTTCTTGTTCGGCGCGTTCGGCGTTGAGGGCGAGGAGGCGAGCGAGGACTTCGTCGCGGAAGTCGTCGGGCCAGCGGTAACGCCAGGGTTTTTTGCGGCGACGGCCGGAGGAGGATTCCTCGTCGTCTTCGTCCTCTTCGTAGTCGAGCAGGAATTCGCAGGTGGCGGTTTGGGCGAGGTCTTGCCAGCCGTAGGCTTCCAGGACGGCCCGATCCATCGCGGCGTGCAACGCGCGGAGCTGGAGGATGTCGGGCGAACGTTCGTGCGGATCGTGGAACCGGTTGTACGTCTTCGTCAGCCCCTCGTTGTTGCGGACCATCAACGCGGCGCGGAACTCGTAGTACTCGCGGCCGGCGGTTTCGAGAGTGGTCAGCGGGACGTTGTCCGTGGTCGGTGAGTCGTTCGCCGCGTGCTCCAACACGCCTGCGGGGAACGGGAAGGTGTCGAAGCAATCCGAGCTTGTGTATCGAAGGTCATCCTTCATCGACGAGCCAAGGAAGCGAGCCCAGATTTCGTGTGTGCGACATTGGATTGAACCGAATGCGGCATAGGAGGTCATGGGGAAGACGACGATCGAATCGGCGAAGATTAGTGACGCTGGCTGAAACACGAC